>JGI25132J35274_1000214_pt1 | contig 16088 bp, 6 predicted proteins | sample ETNvirenome_6_30_FD_35274 | JGI IMG/M metagenome (IMG submission 35274)
TCTGGTCTTAATGTTGATGATGTCAGTGGTTGATAACCATCAGGTGGTGGGAACTTGAAGGGTTTTTGTCCGAAGTTAACTCTTATATTTCTAGCCCCATAAACACCAACAACGAAGAATTGGTCTCCAGTTCTTCCAGTATCATGTGGATTTGCTCCTGTTACAGGATTTGCGCCAGCAATATAATTACCATTTTTAGCAAAATAAACCTTACCATTATCAGCATCATATGCTACTGAAATGACATCTCCTGCAGTATAAGTAGGTTGACTGGTGAAGGTGTTAGAATTATTATCAGCAATAGTTCCATTAGCACAATATGCAACACCACCTGGACCACCTGGATATGTATTAGCAACAGTAGTAGCGTTACTAATCATTTGATCATCACAAAGTCCAATATAAACTCCACCAGTATCAGTCATATTGAATGGAATTGCTTCCATATACCACTTACCAGAACCATTCATAGTAAAATTACTAAAGGCAGTTGGATAACCAGACGATTCTGCATTACTTCCACTAAATTCTAAATTACCATCTTTTAATGTTTTGCTTTGGAATTTAGAATTTAAAAGAGGATTTAAAGTAGCATAAACACCTTCTTGTCCACGAACTGTATCGATATCAGTGTTGAATGGATTGAAGTTGGTTGCTGTTGCGTCTGCGATTGGAGCAACTGGATCCATCAATGAAACACCATTCAATTTAAGATAGTAAAGGTTGTATCCAGTTGGAGCAGTGATGCTCGTAACAACAGTTCCACCAACACCACCAGTTACAAGTGTAGTTACAACATTTCCACTGTTAACAGATACATTGGAACCATTTACTGATATATTTGAAGATCCTCCATTTTGTGTTCTAATGGTTAATGTTTGTCCTTCTGGAACTGTAAATTGTGTAGCAGCTGTAATCAAATTTCCACCACTAGTAGTTGATGAATTTACATAAGTATCATCATCTCCATCAAAAAGAAGTCCTGGACTTGCTAAATCGGAGGAATCACTCCATACTCTACCATCATTGATACCACCAATATCAGGAGATACTGCAGCAATACCAGCAGAACTATTAGACTGACAACACAGAAGTTTAGTGTTGGTTACATTAGTCAGTGCTCTGGTTGGTGGTGTAAAGTTTGATGTGTAAAGTGCGGTTCCTTTGATGATACGACAATTGCTCATATATCCATCCAGAGCATTATTGCCACTAGTATTCTGAGCACCAATAGCAATTACTTGAGTGTCAGTGTAGTCAGTTCCATCAGTTGCCGTTACAACTAATTGACCATCAACATACATCTTGGCTTGATTGGATCCAGTCCCCTCTCTCACCATGGCAATATGATGCCATTTTTTGACAACAATTGGCGTGGTTGAACTCTCATTATTAGTTCCACCACCAACTGCACTGTAGAAAACTGCTTTGCCATCATTCTTAATTCTCATAATCCATGATGCAGTATCACCAGTGTACTTACTGAATATGCTTGGATATGTACTAGTTGTAATGGAATTAAACCATACATAACACTCAATTGTGAAAGCACCAGTTCCAAATCTAAGATCAGCATGATCTGGAACACTTAAAACATCACCAGTTCCATCAAAACTCACAGCACCATCAGCAGGCTTGGTCAATTTTGGTTTGGCAGCAACACCTGATGGAGAATCTGGGAGAATATCTGGGGAAGTTGATGCTGGGATGAAGTTACCAGTGTATTTTTTAGTTCCTTTGTAAAATCTTACATCTTGATAGTTTCCTGTGATCCATCTGCTACCATGAGTGGTGTTATGTCCTAAGAAGAATCCATTATGATTAGCAGAAGGTACAGAAGTTGATGAATTTGTTGCTCTTGCTATTCCATCAATATATAAAGTTGTTAAACCAGTAGCACCAACAGAATCATCATGAGTCAGTGCCAAGTGAACCCATTCTCCAGCTGAGATAGCTGTGTCAGTACCAGCATTAATTATTTGAGTGTTTCCAAGATATCCAAATAACTGAAGAGAATTTATCCCAAGCATGAATTGAGAATTATCAGCAGAATAATTGCGGAAGATGCTTTGTGATGTGCTATCGCTGGATGGTGTGTAGAACCAACACTCAGCACACCAATCACCAGTATCAACATCAAAATCAGTTGAGTCAGCAACATCTAATTTATCATTAGATCCATCAAAATTCATACTTGCATTATAAAAATTGCCTAGAGATGAAGATGTTGCACTGGTAACTGTAACTGTTTTTGCAGAAGTTGTAGCATTTATCTGACTACTATAATCAACACCACTCCCACCAACTAATGGCATCGCAAGAACATTCTTCCATGCATAGGGATCTGCTTTGGTTTCATCAGTAGTCACACTGATACTATTGCCCATATTACCATGATTAGTGCAATAGTAATAGAGTGTATTAGGTGCGTTGTGTGGGACAGTGAAACTGATTACATTACCAGATACACTCGTCCCATCAGTGTATTGTGTACTTCCAGCAGCATCAGCAGCAGTAGCAAATCTCAGTGGGTGTCCAGTAGAAGCAGAATAATCAAAGGTATAGGTCGCACCTCTTACAAATGACAGAGTTGGTTGAGTTCCTTCATTTTCAAATACATATTTTCCACCACTATTTGTTGCCGATGTTGTTGTATAATGAGCACTTACTTCACTACCAAATACACCAACTGATGGTAAAGTACCACCTGGAGTTGTATTGAGAATTGGTTTTGCACCTGTTGCTTTCTCAATTGAGGTAGAACCACCAAAGTTGTGTGGTGTCCAGTCGTTTCCTTCACCAGATTGATCTTGACCGATTGGTGTGTTTCCATCCATTGGGAGGTAGAAACTATTTGTCCCATAAGAAATGGTTTGAGTCAGATCATCTCTAAGATTTACCCCATCAACTCTAATGGTTCCGAGACTAGCTCCATTGGTAGAAGGTCTTTCAAATTTAATAGTGTTAAGAACTCCAGGTCCACGGGCAACTGTGACAAATGTCGTTCCAGCAAGACTCTGTGCTGGACCACCATTTACTGAGACAGTATTAGCATTGTTAATCAACCAAACTTCAACACTATTTTTGAATGGAATACCACCTATGGCTGACACATCAAATGTAATACTATTTGGATTAGCAGAACCATTTGCTGCCTGACAATATCCACCAGAATCAGAACCTACAGTTCCATTAAAAGCAGCTGTTGCTCCATATGGATCTGCATGGAAACTTCCATTAGATGCACTTAAATAAGTTCTCCATCTAGTTCCATTATTTACAGTAGTTCCTTCTGCTTTGAACTTTTTAGGTCTCCAAGTGTTGGTCAGTGGATCAGTGTACCCAAAATATGCAGGTCCAAGTGCTTGGCCGTCAATCAGATACCACTGCCCGAGATAATAATTCGCAGGATCATTAGAAGCTTCGGAACTTATCTTTGCAGTTCCAGCATATAATTGAGTTGTAAATGCTGTAGTTTTATCAAGTCTTCCATTTACATATAATGAACCATAACCAGAAGTAGAATCATATGAAAAAACTATATTATAAAATGCACTTGTATCTCTGTATAATCCATTACTTGTGAATAAGTTAGCTGAATTACTATTGATTTTTATACTTCCATCAGTATGACGATAAAGATAAAAACCAGTTGATGCTACTGTGTCAAAGATTTCATCTCTATTTCCAGTTTGACATGGTTTCATCCAGCATGATATGGTAAAACCACTTGTGCCATTACCAATGGTTTGTGATAGATAATGCTTTTTATTATCATCAAATTTTAAACAACCATCAACAACTTGAGCACCTGATACCCTGTCCTCTGACGCTGGTGCTAACTGAGGTAAATTAATTCCCATTTATCTTGCCTCCTCAGCTGAAGTTGACTGAAGCACCAGCCAGAAGTTGTGTCCCGCCTGATCCTACTCTGTTTACGGTGAATGAAATAAGACTAATACTACCACTTACTGTCGGTAGTGATGGTGATGCTCCAGATGGGAATAAGAAGAATGTACTGAATCCAACTGTGGATACTCCAGAGTTGACAATTCTTACGGTGTGTGACTCACCCTCTGTACCACCAGAACAAGAAATCGTTACAGTTCCAGTACAAGTTACCTTATGATCTTGAGCACCGCTAAGATCTAGTAATGCTGTTTGACCATTGGTTTTTACTTGTGCATCTGTGGAGATGCTTCCTCCTCCACCACCACTACTACCACCGACGATAGTGAGTGTTGAAATACCACTGAATGGTGTTGTGAAGTCCGATACACCAGCTCCAACAAACTTCAGTAAGGTAACACCATATCCAACAGCTCCAGCTGTCTGAATACCGATTCCTGACTGAGGAAGTCCCGTTAGTTGTGAACCATCACCAAAATATGTGACGATACCACCAGAGGCAGGTCCTACAGTTCCTCCAGTACCAATTCTGATACCTGTTTGTGCGGTGATGACACCAACCGAATCTACATTGGTGACATCTTCATATGTCAGTGTTCCGCCAATAGTTACATTACCACTAGCTGTGATGTTTACAACACCTGTGATACTATTACCAGTCAGGTCGAGATTGTCACCTGATGGCAATTCTTTAATTTGTAATGCTGAACTATCAACAATCAGTGGAAATCTGTCTGCCATTTTCCTGGTTTTCCTTTATTTAGATTAAACGGGGACGTTGATTGTACTAGACCTTCCAACAACGGCTAAGGCGTTGTCTGTGGATGGGATAGTGAATGTAACTGCTGTGCCAGATCTAGTTGGTACAACCATCATTGATGCAGAACCACTAGAGATGCTGACATCAATAGTAGAACCATTGACGGCAAAGGTATTACCAGTTCCGACAAAATTAAGTGTCTCAGCGTTTCCGATAGAAACACCACCAGACTGAATACCAACTCTACTACTTGGATCTGCTAAATTAAATGCCTTGTAAGCTACAGCTTCAACTACATCACCATTCTCTGCTCCACCATTGAGAATGGCGAAGGTAGAACCATTTTGTGCGGAGAAGTCTTGACCATCAATTTGTCTAACACCATTGACATATATGTCAAGGTATCCAATGTTATAGCTAGAAGCAAAAGTGAAAGTTGTTGTAACTCCAGTCGGACTAAAAATCTGTCTAGAGATTACTGTCGATGAATCTCCTGGAGCTCTTCCGATGTAACCACTACGATCTGCCATTAGTTAACTCCTGTCAGAATACTGATATTAGCATCAATGGCGTTATCGGTATCACAGTAGATCTTAATCAGATCACCACTTTCAAGAAGTGTCTTACCAGTGTCGGAGATGACAAAGGAAGAACCAGCAGGAACTGGAATCTTACTTGCGATAGCCACCGTAACACCAGCACTTGTGTCTGTAACTTCAACCGTCAGTCCAACTTGATTGTTGGTGTTATTGGCGAACGTTCCACCAATCAGAATTGTTTTCTGACCACTAGAGGTATAAAGAGTGGTGGGAGTCATGAACTTCACAGTTTGACTCGATGCGGTTGCACCGTTCGTAGAATCACGATCCAGAAAAACACTACCGATACCAATTGAAGAAACTTTCGTTCCAGCAATATAGTGTTGGTTTTCAACCAAATCACCAGCCACAACACCAGTAGTTGAAATACCAGTGACTAAATTAGTAGTAATGCCAATGGATCCACCAGTAGCAGTGGTAACACTACCAGCAGCCCTAGCTAATGCATTTGAAAAAGATTCTGCCATCGTTCCTTAAGTGTTAGGATTATTTATTAACCACCAAGTGCAATTACGAGACCCAGTGATACACTAGGTGCGATATTAACCGTGGCTACACCAGTTGGTGTCTCAGAACCAGCTGCGATTGTGATCGTAGCGTTAGTTCCTGTGAAGTCAATTGAGGTAATACCAGTACCAATCGGAGTTCCACCTGACTGAATACCAATAGTAGTAACCAGATTGGTAGCTACACCAGACAGGTTTGAACCATCACCATAGTATGTGACAATTCCTGGTCCAACTGATGCCGCAGTGACGATACCAGCAGGATCAATCTTGACGCCATTGATAGTACCAATACCAGAGATATTGATTCTTCTACCATTGACCTCATCATAAACAACATCATCTTTGACGTATAAGTCACCACCAACATACAGGTCTCCACCAGTGGTTGTGATACCACCAGAGGAAGCAAGTGTTGTAATACCAGAGACAACCAGTTGACCATCAACGTCAACTCTTGCATTGATGTCGATCAGATCAGCACCACTACCATCACCAAGGGTTGAGAACCCAGTGACATTAAGTCGAGTAGCACGAACATCAGTTACGATGACGGCATCACTATAGATGTCACCATCTACCTTAAGTTCACCACCATCAACAAAGAGGGTGGTTTGACCAGATCCCACATTAGAAATGTGGACATTATGGTGTGCTGTTGCTGTGTTTAAACCAATTCTTCCTGCTGAAACATCAGCAGTAATAACGGTTCCACCAGTACCAACTTCAAAGGTGTCCTGAACTGTTGCAAACCCAACTACCGTTGAGTTCCCAGAAGCCTTAATATCGCCACTTACGTCAAGAGTGGCGGTGGGTATAGTAGAACCAATACCAACTTTATCTAGGTCAGAGGTCGCGTAGATCAGATCTGTTGCGACCTCTATCCCATTTTTGACTACAAAATTCTTGTTTACAGCCATAATCGGTAGAGGTTCACTTTCCCCTCAGTTTTTATTATTTATACATTTGAATTAGGTCCCAGTCAAATTAAGGGAGAAGCTTCTTACGGCTGTTGCCTGTCTTCCTGGACCAGTACTATTGGTCATGTCAAAAGCAACTTCAAATGAAGTATTTGAAAGTTGTTTTGGATAACCCTCAGAAATAGCTATCGAATTATCCGAAGCTTCAAGTCCGCTTCCCCTGGTAGCAGTATCAAGAACCCTTACAAATAAGGTTGGTGAACTGTAACCAGTTATATCAATAACATATTTAATAGATCCTATAGGATGTCCTTCTGTGTTACTTGATGGGTTTAAGGAGGAATAATCAATGACTCTAGTCACAGTAAATGGTGAACCAGCACTTATATTTCCCTTATTATCAGTGACGGTTTGACTTACAAGAGTGGTAAAGGAATAGGTAGTGGATGACATATTTGTAATATTAGTTCCAGTTGGATCAGTACCTGAAGCAAATATACCAGTATCTGCTACAATAGTAAGAGTTCCTGGTCTAGAATCATTATCAACTGCTGTCAATGTAGTTCCATCTTCAGTAGCATTAATACTATCGACACCTTCAAGTGCCGTGACTTCATATACAGCGTCCTGACTGAGTTCAGCCTTTATAGTTGGTGCAAGTGTGCCGCTAAATCCAGATCTTGAACCAAATTCAAGTGTAGATGGACCATCACCTGAGACGAGACTAAACTGGACAAAGATATTTTCAGTAGAAGTTCTAGATTGAGTGAATGTTACGACACCACCCTGAACAACTCTGACATTGATTCTAGCAACGTCATTACTTCCACCCAGGATAGAAGAAATAACTGTGACAGAACCATCGCTGTATCCTGAACCACCTCCACCACCTGCACCTTGCTCTCCACCTGCACCACCAGTAGCACCTGCAGCACCTCTACCACCATTGGTAGTGTTGACACCATTCGTTTCGACGATTGAATAACCAGCTTTGAATCCTCTAGTGATGTCAGCTGTATTAGTTACAACAGTACCATCTGATTGTCTGAACTGTGTAGTTCCAATATCTTCACAAGCTGAATATCCTTGGTTTCTATAATAAACACCCTTTGTACAAGAGATAGCTCTACCACCCGCTACACCAGTAGCAATGGTATCATTATCAACTGTGGTAGTGGTTGAGAATAGGGAACCAAAGACACCATCTAATGACAGTGTACCATTGGTTACACTCTCTCCACCACTACCACCATATCTTCCAAATCCATCTTGACCATCGACATTGATACCACCACCAAAACCACCATTGAAGTTAGTTCCAGCATTTCCACCACCACCGACAACAGCGATGAGTTGTCCCTTTCTGTAGATGAATGGTGATCTAATTAAATCATTCAGACCAGTGACAACATACTCAACGTTTCTTTCCATATTGAATCTGATACGAGAGAAACCACCTTCTCCACCAATGAAACTACCATTGTCATCACCTTTTCCACCATAGACATCCATCTCAATGAAAATGTCTTTATCAGGTGCATAGAGAACCCAGTAGTTAGCAGCTACACTTGAACCATCTTCAGGTGTTGAGGTTGTTAATACCAAGTCACCATTGAATAGGTCTACTGTGGACAAGTTAGCTTCATCAGTGTTATCAATACCCTCAACATTAAGGATATATTGATTAGCATTATCCAAGACGACAAATTTAGCATCCTCAGATTGTTGAGGTGAATTGGTGGCTGTTGGATGACTTACTCTACAAGCAACCGTAGTAACACCAACGGCAGATGAGGCTAGTGTTAATGTTTCTGTTGAAGAACCTGATATTGTAATATTTGTTGTAATTGTTTCAGTTCCTGAACCATCAGGTACATTATATTTGATAAATCCATAACCATTACCATCATTATCGGTAGATTCACTTAGAAGTGAAGTTACAGCCTGGTCATATGCTGAACTTCCACCAGATCCACCAGATGCACCACTGCTGTTGTCGTTACCAGGGCTACCTCCTCCACCACCTTGCTCTCCAGCACCACCTGCACCTGCTCCTCCACCATCACCAGAACTTTTGGTGCCTCCATTTGCACCATCTTGAACTGTGATTGGTTGATTTCTAGCTATAAATCTAGTAGCAGCACCAGCACCACCTCCACTTCTACTCAGAGATGCACCACCGCCACCTCCTCCACCACCAGCTACGATGGTCATCCCAGGAGCTCCACCACCCTGATTGGTTTGTATTGATCGGTCTAAGATGGCGCTGACAGCACCACCACCACCTCCACCACCAGACCATCCTCCAGGTCCAGCTCCACCACCTGCACCACCATTTGCTATACCACTACCTCCAGCACCACCTGCATCATTATTTCCTGAAGATCCGCCACTACCTTTTGATCCAATATAAATGTCGAGAATTCTTGGACCATTGGCATAGGAGAAAGTTCCAACTCTACCATTACCAGGAGCTCCACCAGAACCGCCAGCGTCAGTACCACCAGTACCACCAGCTGCACCAGCCATGGTGATTTCTACATCTTGACCAGAAGCAGGAATGGTGTGTGTAGCTGGTGAAGAGAATGTTTGCTCAACTCTTGTTGCTGGAACCTCAAGAGTCAATACGCCATCAGTAACATCTTGCCCATTAACTGACCACTGATATAATAATCCCTCTGTGAATGAAGCATCTGTCAAACTCGCATTGACAGTGAATGATACATTACTATTAACAATCGTACTAGCATCAGTTGGTTGACCGATAATTTCAATATCTGGAAAGACCGTAACTGTAACTTCATTGGATTGAAGAGGTTCATTGGTAGCATTACCAGTTACATCATTACCTACATAATCTGCTTGGAGGAAGAACTTTCTATTGTTATCTGTTGGTGAAACTAGATTGGACAATGAAAGAACAGTTGTTGCTGTCCCTGTTGCGTTTGATCCTTCAATGACAGGTCCAACACCAGTCTCATACCATTTATATGTAATAATACCAGTGTTTTCTGGACTTGAATTTTCTAGAAATGAAACTGTTGCAATACCAGTGAGTTCAAGGAATGAACCACTGGTAGTTGCTGCTGATACTGGTTGTTTTGTAAAGGATAAGTAGGGACCATTCAGGTCAAGATTTGATGGAATGGTCCTAAAAGTGTTAAAAGATATTGGACTCATGAGAAGTTCTGTCCTCCGATTACACCATAAAGTGTGGTTCCACCGTCAAATGTCATGAACGAGTAAATATCAGTCTTTCCAGCTGTTTGTGTCACGATTGGAACTGAACCACCCGGCCAATTAGCCGAGTATGTGGAACCACCATCCATCCTAAAGGTATCTATACCAACACCAAAAGGTGTACTTGAGTTTTGTACAATCTTAATAGTGAATGTCTTAGCTGCGTTGGCTGTCATGTTGGTGATATTGAAGGAAGTGACAGCCTCAGTGGTTGTCAATTCAAATGTCTGTCCCTGTGACATATCAAGATCAACCTGTCCAGAGGAACTGGTGACCGTAACTGGGAACTCAAAGTAATTGGTCAGTCTCAAACTTCCCTGAACATCAAGGTCTGCTCTTGCTACAGATGTTCCAATACCAACTCCACTAGAAGTTACGGAGAAGATTGTAGAACCAGTACCAGAATTGATGGTTGTAGCCGTAACAACACCAGCTGTGATTTTACCTGATGTACTATCAAGGTCGTAAGCCCCAGTCATGGTGAAGGCTCCACCAACATTCACATCAGCTAAGTTCGTTTGTCCTTCAAATACAGCCGCGTTACCAACGAACAGTGAGGTTTGTGCCGTACCAGCGATATGTGCCTGAGCGTAAACTCCACTACTGACACCCATTCCAACCTTGAGGTCAACTGAATCCTTGGTGTAGATAAAGGAGTTAGATCCATCCTTCTCCCAAATACTATCCTGGTTAGTGATACCTGAACCATCACCGTAAATTGTGTAACCAGCTCCAATGAATACTGAACCTTCAACGTTCAGTTTGAATCCGTTAGCTGTGGTTCCAAGACCAACACCACCGTCACCATCGATAGCGAACAGACTGGTTCCAGAACCAACTTGTAGTGTGTTTGAACCTGGTGTAGTTGTTCCAACTCCGACCTTATCAAAGGTCATCTGACTGGAATACTCATCAATACTGATGGCACCGAATGGATACCAACCACTTTCAGTGGTATAGGTCCACCCAATCGTACCACCCTTAGATGGATTGGCATTGTAGACTACATCACCAGGATTGCCAGCTAATGTAGGTGTTCCAAGTCCTACAGTATACTTTCTGGATACAACTGTATCACCTTGAAGGAACAATGAGTTGGACTCAATACCATTATCTGATGTTGAAGTAACTTTCTCAGTGAATACAACTGGTCCGTTGAACTCTGACAGGATATTGTTCTGAGTACCACCCTCAACCTTGAGACTTCTGGAGATTGTAGCGTCCAGTGGGTTGATAACATCGACACCACTCTCTGTACCAACGATGAATACGTCCTCACCAGTGACTGTTGGTACTGGTGTATCAAACACCTCTTCCTTACCAGTGTTAGAGGAGATTCTCTTATTACCAATATAGAAGTCACCACGATCATTCATACCAGTGTAGACGTTTACACCACCATTAGATCTGAAGGACTGAGACAATAACTGTTCAGTCAGACCAGGTTGTGCTGCCTGTCTCTGTGGAAGTGATGTGGAGTAGTTACCTGGACCATATCCAAGATACTCAAACGTATGACCAGAAGCTCTGGTGATTGATGTTCTTCTGAGTTCAACTGGTTTGATTCCAACTCTTCTGATAAGAGCACCTGTGTCATGAGTAGAACTCTTCGTTCCAAGAACACCTCTGAATACCTTAACAGGGTTCGTGTTGACAGTGGTCTTGATTCTCATGATCTCATTATCAATTCTGAGATAATCACCGATGTCAAAGTCAAATCTGTCTAAATTCTCAATGGTGACTTCATCAGTGTCTGATGTAAGAATGTCAGCTGACAGAACAGTAGAGATACCAGCGTAATTGTTAGTAGCTCTTCCACCAAAGTTCTCATCATACAGAGTGAATGTTCCAGCTGATGGTGATTCACCAGGGTAGTAACCACGGAGAGTTCCAGAAATCGTTGGTGCTACAGTGGAAATACCAATATTGATGGAGAAGGAGTTAAGACCCAGAACCTGAGTTACAGCGAAGTCTCTGTTGTAGAAGGACTCTGTAGCTCCACCAATAAAGATGACATTATCAGCAACAAGACCATGAGTGTCTGATGTTGTAACTGTACCAATACCACTGGTCTTATCATAGGTCAGAGATGAAATATTCAGTCTAGGGCCAGTCTCTTGACAATATGCTGAAGCTGTTACTGTAGGACCAAGACCCTCAGTTGTAAATCCACTGATCTTGAGTCTAGACTCAACTGTTACTTCTCTGGATGTACTGACACCAGTGATTCTGTAGAGTTCATTATATTCTGAGTTGACGGCAGATGTGACACCGACAATTCTAATGGTATCACCAATATTATTATTAATATGTTGTACAGTGACTTGACCGACAGAGTGACCAGTTGTGGTAGCAGTTCCTGTAACATTCAGAACCTGTCCAACTTCGTAGTTACAACCACCATCCATAATCTTGACACCAGTCATCTCACCAGCGGCATTGACTGTGATTCTAGCCGTGGCACCCTGACCATTGGTGTTGACACCAAGAATAGCGTTATACAGGTTTTCTTCAGCTCCAGTTCCGTTACCATATCCACTACCAGCAGATGTGACTGAAGCGATAGCAACTGAATTGTATCTGTGTTCACGATCCATGAAGATGGTGTGAGTTGAACCAGCTCCAGATGTAGAATCATACATCGTTACGATGTCAGTAATACCACAACCAATATGGAAACTATGATTCAGTCTCTGATTAGCAGACTTCGTGATACTGGACTTAGGATCATCAATTACAACTTGACCCAGAATGTCAGGTAGTGCATATGATGCAGATGGATTTGCATCTGATACAGGATTGTCTCTATCGAGTTGAGGATAGAGATTTACAACTGGTTGTGAGAATGAGAACTGATCAGAATCATTGAATGGTGCAACAGATGGTGTACTAGATGAGTCAATGATAGTCAGGTAGTAGATACCATCCTGTTCTCCTGCTTTGTATTCCTTAATCTGTTCAACATCATAGACATAGAACGTCTTATTGGCTCTTACTTTCTGGAAAGTTGGTAGAGCTGTTGTTCTTGCTGAAGTATTGTTGGTGAACGTTCCAGGATTGGTGATAATGTCCGTAGTGGAGAAAGTATTCGCACTAGAGATGCCAGAAACTGTGAATGTACCGTTGTACTCAGAATTAGCAATACCAGTTGGATTAGCTGTACTTGTTACATTATTAATCTTGACCTTAGAACCAATCATGAGGTTGTGTGGGACCTCAGTAGTGAAATGTGTGCTTCCACCATCATAATTAGCTTCACGAATGAATGAGAAGTTTCTAATTTCACCAAGGTTAGCCATGGTGACAGAACCAGGATTGTACTTGAGTGCTACTTCAGCATCACTTGAACCAGTTACACTATTGGAAGTCTGTAGAATATATCCATCTCTAGGTGGTCTAGCTGATGTAATACCTACACCAGATGGGATGACATATCTGTACCTGTATACTCTATCGGGAAGAGCTCTGTTATCTGGTAGTCTATTGATGAATGTTCTAGAGGTAGCTTCACCAAGATTCGCAGTTCCGAGTGATACAACTTTACTGTAAATTGTATTATCAGTTGTTGATGTAGAGACATTGACATACCACTTACTTTGTGAGGTATCATACTGAATTGGGTGACCAACATCACCAGCGGCCTTATCATTAACTCTTGATTCAACTGTCAATACTCCACCAAGAGCATTGATTGCAAGTGCGTTCCCTGCAGCCGCCTCGTTAGGGCTTACACCGATTTGAATTTGATCATCCTGTAGAGATCCATTTGTGATAGCATAATACACTCTGTTGGGATCCAAACCATCAGGAAGTCTAGCATCATCACTGATAATTCTAATCGTCTCACCAGGGAGGAACTTATGATCCTCGGTGAGTGTAAGTGTATTATTAGTAATACTGTTCGCAGTTCCAACTCTACCAACCTGAGAGACCTTAACTGAAGAGGTTTTAGTCGTACTGTCAGACAATGCGTCTGGCATGACAATACGAGACTCATATTGAGTTGCTGTTCCACCCTCTGTAATCAGAAGATTCAATTTATCACCAACCTTGGAACCAATTCTATAACCCTGAACCACACTANNAGGTGGTTGAGAACTGTTTGTCTCGTTATGTAAGTAAAGTCTACCAGTCGAAGCTACACCAACAGTGGTTCCGACATCAATTGAACCATACTCAAGGTTTACAGTGGTTGTAGGTAAGAGTTTTGGTGGAATGATGTTAGTGATATAACCAACATCATCTCTGGTAAAGGCAAGGTCTCTATATCCTCTAGATGACAGAGCAATCGAACCAAAGTTAGAGTTAGAGTTGGTGACAGAGAAGTCACCACCACTCTCAGTCACAAAATGTTGAGCATATCCAATGGCGAAGATGGAAACCAACTGAACAACAGAGTTGTTAGATGCCTTAATGTGATAGTTATAGTATTCTGGTCTATACTTAGCTTCTGAGTCAGTATGAATATTGTCTATGGTCGATGCAAACTTGAAGTCACCTGACACAGTGTCAAACTTACAGAATGCATTGTCATCCTTCTGGAGAGATACACCAGTAAACTGAGCAACAACCATGGACTTAAATCCACTTGCCTTAGAACCGTCGGCGTGCATACCCGACATACCATAGACAGATCTCAGAGAGATGTTGAAGATATAAGGTGATGCTGATGTTACAGTATCAGTATCAAGTGTAACGGTTGCACCAGTGGCTGTTGGTGAAGCGTCAGTAGGAGTTACAGAATTCAGATATTTGAATGAAGTTACACCATCTGAAGTTCTAGTAAGAACCTCATTTACGACGAAAGAACCATTGTAGTCAGAATCACTAACACCCCTAACTTGGAAAGCTGTGTCAACGTCCAGACCCTGTAATGCTGTCGTGAGAGTAACAGTAATGATCTCTGTAGAACCAAGAGTTGTACCATCACCAGCAATAATGGTTGAAATCTCTGTACCACCACCTGTTGGACCAACAATACGATATTCGTCAATCTTAGGTTGAATATCGAGTCCTGATGCAGGATAATCTGGTTCAATATTTCTACCAGATGCTGGACCATATGCTAGACCAACTTTCTCATAGTACATGTCAAGGTCAGTTCTGTAACCTTGGAAGTTTGTGGTAAAAGTGTCGTTAATTGCTACATCATTGACGCCATCAGCATATTCAAAACAAGTCAGTTTGTGGTGTGAGAAGTTAGGAACGACTCTTCCATCGGAATAGTCTCTATAGACATTTCCGTTGGGATTTGCATCAAAAATGGTAAACTGGAAAAAGTAACATCCACCAGTAATTCTGAAAATAGCAGAATTCTCAATATTATCGTTNTCTGGGTTTGGNACGTATANTGGTCGAATTGTGGTTTTTCTTAAATCTTGACCAACAATCGAAACACCACGGGGGACGATAACACCACCATGAACAGAATTCAGCTTGTAAAGGTCATTAGTGGGTGATGTTAAATCAAAGTTTGAGGAACTGTTAAAAGCTGCAAAGTCCGAAGAAGTTGTTCCATTCCTTAGTCTATAAGTAGAGGAATTGATCGGAATCCAACCTGGTCTGTTATCAACAATGTGTTCTCCTGGTGACAGAAGAATGGTGGTCTTACCAAATCTGTCATTGTCCAGACCCTGTTGGTACGAAAATCTGGATGCTTCAATCAGTGCCCTTTGGATAGTAATAAAGGGGCGCCCCATCGAGTTGCCCTGATTTGTTATGCTATCAGTAGCGTCTAAGTCGTTGGGATTNACATAAATGATGTTTCCACGAACGTTCTTGAGGAAGTTATCAAGTCTCGATAATGGCATCTTCTTCGCACACTATATCTATTATGACTTATTTATCAATGCATAGGAATGGGGGGACTTGAACCCCCACGACCTTAATGGTCAACAGATTTTAAGTCTGGTGTGTCTACCGATTCCACCACATTCCCAAGGAATCAACCCTCCCAAGTGGAAGGATTGAGACGACAATATTCGTTAAAGGTGATCTTCATCTCCTTATCAGTCAGATTGCAATTCCTCGCCGCTCTGGGTAAATTCCACTTCGCCGCGAATAACATTTCCATAGATTGTCTGGTTTCTGGTCTCATACTCATAACACTCCAGGATTTCGTTGTAAAAAGAGGGTGGATAGGTAATCATAAAAA
>JGI25132J35274_1000215_pt1 | contig 16049 bp, 20 predicted proteins | sample ETNvirenome_6_30_FD_35274 | JGI IMG/M metagenome (IMG submission 35274)
TTGCGCTGAAAATAATATTGGCCCTTTAAAGTGTGTAGCCATAATAAACCTCCTTGGTTGTATAGACCATTCGTCATACAGTCTCTATACCGTCTGCTAGCTCAGTGTGTATGACTGTTAAATGCTAGACTTTCAATATGGCATAAAAAAAGGGCGCAGTCAAAGACATACGCCCTTTAAAATATTAATTAATTATTATGCGCCTGAAGTTCCGAAAATACCTCTAGGATCTGAGAAACCAAATGAGTATCTCTCTCTAGCTTTGTATCTTACGTTACCTGTGTCGAAATCACCTTCCATGTTTGTAGAAAGTGGAGTTCTCACGAAGTGCTTTAATCCATTAGGTGCATCAGTTTTAATGTAGAATGCGTTTGAGTCAGTTAAGAAGTGGTTTACCACATAACCCTCAGGAATCATTCCCATGTTTCTGATAGCATTAATGTCATTGTCAGCAGTGCCTGGTCTTAATGCAGATGACATTAGTCTGTCAGCAGTAAACTGTAATTCTTTTGGAATAATCAGTTTTCTACCTTGAACTGCAATTTTTAGACCACGCTCATCGACAAAGGCAGCAATGTCAATTAGTGACTGCTCAAGAGATGTTTCATTTAAATCAGCATCGGTTGCTAATCTGTTTGATAAAACACCACCTTGTGCTAGTGGGTGCTCAGTGTTGATAAGTGAAACACCATCACCACCTGGGTTTGTGCCCGCAGCACCAGCAGCAGCGAACGCATTGTTTAATACGTCAGCGCCTTTGACTTGCTTTGTGTTTGCCATTGATCTTGCAAGAGCTTTTGTGTAACGAGAAGAAAGCTGATCATAAAGATTATCTTCGATTGCCTCTTCTGTTATTGCAAAACCTAATGCAATTGTATCGTGTGTGTAACGTGAAGTGTAAGCTTCAACCGCTGTGTCATAAGATATGCCAGCACCTTCTGCTTTTGTTGGTGCAGAACCGAAACCTGATAACATTACCTCTTCTTCGAATGCTCTGTCAGAAGATTCTTGATCAAAGATCTCAGTGTGTTCTTGTTCATATCTATCATACTCCAAGCCGAACAGAGCGTTCAAACCTGGCTCTAACTCTTTAACGAGTTGACTTCTAGAAATAGCCATAGTTTAACCTCCTATATGCCTGTTGTATCTCTATACTGATGTTTGTTAATTCTAACAAGAATGTTAGCGTTAGCGGCAGTATAGTCACTGTTGTCGGGATCTGTTGAAAGATCATAAACAGCGAAGTTAGAAGCGTTAGAAGTTGCAAATGTACTACCGTCAATTGCTACACCAGAAATACCTGATTTGGTAGATCCTGCTGCATAAGTTGCGATATTACATGTTGAACCGACTTGCGCTCGTCCAGCGTTTGCGTCATCACATTTGACTTCAAACACCACATCTGGGTCTGTAATTACGTTTGCAACAATATCACTTGCTACAATCGCACCTGGATAGTGATTTGAGAAAGTTGGTTTTTGTGTTGTTGGGTCTGTATAGAAACAACCATTAAAAACACCAACAAGCTCAGCACCAGCAGTGGACCCACGGGAAATAGAACCATTTGCATTTAATACAACTGGGTCTCCCATGAAAATGGAGTTCGTTTCGTTGCTAGCGATAGTCATCTGTTGTTGACCTTGGCCCTGATATGCAGAACCCATCATTAGCACTGGACGAAATCCAAAGTTTCCTTGTTGATTTGCCATAATATTACTCCTTTGTAATATGTTGTTAGTATTGGTCGTTTAACAAACCGTGCCGATTACGACTTGTTTCCTGAACCAAAAGTTACTTTGGTTTGCCTTTGGGGTTTACTGATCGGCATCCTTGGATCTTCGATTTTCAGTAGATCGCTGTCGACAGCCTCTTTTTGGCTCTCTGTCAAACTTTTGTAATAAGAATTACGTTCTTCAACGGTTTCTACTGGCATACGAGCTAACAGTAACCCACCTACCCCTATTACACCAGCGTGCTTACCATCTTCAATGGTTGGAAGTTCCCAGTCAGGATACTCGTCGGCTCGGACTAATTCCCAGCCTTCTCGTAATTTACCGCTGATGTTTTTATAATCATCAAATCCTCTGACTGATTCCCTAATCCATCGATGCTTGTAGCCATCTGGAGCTGGGGGTGCGTCTAGCGATGAAGGTCTAGTCCAAGCTTTTCTACGAGCTGTCTTTTCCCTAGTCTCACTAGATCTTAGCGTTTTATTTACCATATTATCTCCAATCTATACATATTTTGCGTATTGTTCAAGGGTAAGACCTAGTTTTTTTGCTATCGCAACTTGACTAGGAGTAAGTTTTACTTTTTTAGAACCACTTGATTTTGATGTTCGTGAAGTTCCAGCAACTGTTTGAGGAGCTTTTTCTTTGACCTCTTCCTTCACTTCTTCTTTTTGTGATGTTTGCTCAAATCTATTTGGAAACTGTTCTTTCATATAAGAGTTAATTTCCTCATAATACTCATCGCTTTTTGGATCATAACCTTCTCTTAAAAGCTTTTTATGATGAGCTAAAGCAGTGAAAGTCATTGCCTCATCTGTGCCAAACCACTTATTGTTTTCTGCCCACTGTTCCGCTCTAGGATCAGGTTGTTTAGGAGCAGTTTGTTGTGGTTGTTTTTCAGCCATTAAACCTTCTTGCTGTTTTAATAACTGTTCTCTTTGAGATTTAGAAGCAATAGCTCTTTCTTCTTCAATCGCTAATCTAGTTAAAGCTCTTTGAGCTTCAACTTGAGCATTAACATCATTGTTATATAAAGCATCTGAATAAGCTTTTTTAGCTTGTTCAATCTGAGACTGAACTCTTGTCTCATACTCTGTAAGATAGTTTTCATCCAAAGATTTAATTTTGTTTTCATAATCTTCGTATTTTTTCTTTGCACTTTCTGCAAAACGAATAGCTTCCTGTTCTCTTTGCTCAGTTTTTTCTATCCTGTCCAAAAGTTTTTTAATTCTTCTTTGAACATTTTTAGAATACTTATCTAAGCCGTCATCTTTAGAATCATCATCTTCAGTTTTTTCTTCTTGTTTATCTTCAGTGGAAGCCTCTACTTTTTCTTCTTCGACTTTACTTTCTTCAGTAGATTTATCTTCTTCTTGAAGTTCAACCTCTTGACCCTCGCCAGTAGTGTCAAGGTCTACCATTTTTTCTTCAGCCATATTTATCTCCTTAATAAAGGGTTAGTATATCTTCGGGATTGTCAACTTTAGCTAGAACTTCATCGTCGTTAAGAATACGAATTTCACCTCCGTCTATCTTAACTCTTGATCCAGCGTATCTAGCAAAAATTACCCAATCACCTTTTTTACACCAAGGTCCATTAGGAAATTTATTTTTATCAGCGTAAGCGTCTTCGCCCATGCTTAAAATTAATCCTACGTTGGTTGTTAGTTGTTGTTCCTCGACTGCTTTGTCGGTGAGGTATAAACCTCCTTTGGTCTTGTCTGTACCTTTGTAAGGTAAGATAGCCATTCTCCAACCAGTCGCTTTTGGTATTCTTTCTAAAGCAGGACCTTTGCTTTTTTCTTTCTTATTTTCTTTTTTACTAACAGCTTTTTTAAAGCCTTCTGGGAGTATCAAACTACTCATCTTTGTTCTTCCTTTCTATAATCTCTTTATAATCCATTTGAAATTTTTCCATTTGATGAAGCTTACCTAAACAATATTTATACTCTTCAAAAGTTTTAATGTTCATTGAAAATAACTCCTCCTTCAAAGACTCTATGTTGTCTTTAATAAGCTTGGTTACTTCGTAATCAAAGTAAGCCATTATTTGTCTGAATTAATCTTCTTTAATTTTTCAAATGAGCGTATGCCCGACATGCCTAGGAGAGCCATGACTAACGGGAAAAGTGTTGCCATGTCTAATTCTGGTAATGGATTATGTGGAATACTAAAGGCTGCAAGAATAAAAATAACAAATTGCTTTAAAACGTACTCCCACAATATCGCTAGGGCACAGGACATTCCGATGAGGGGCCTCCACGACCGCTGCATAATACCACCGATCCCTGTAGCAGTAGACTTAGCATCCGCTAAATTGATATCCATTTGTTTGGAGTTGATTTCGTTTTCTAGTTCTTTGAGTTTATTTCTTGCGGCTAGTTTTTCCTCTTCACTAGTGTGGACACTGTCGATAACTTTACCAACAGTGTCTACTAAAGATCCGCCTAATAATTTTGAAAGCATTTATTAAATTAAGCAACCCACCATTGGTAGATAGCTAAAACCGCTATGATAGCGATTATCCATTTTGCGTGAGTATTTAGCTTGTTCCACAAGCCAAATGTCCAATCCCATATTTTCTGCATTAGAATACTCCTTCGAATTTAAGACCCTTCGAAGCAATACCATACCCTTTTTTTGTCTTCTTGTCCTCTGGGACAGCACCAACTGGTACTATTTTTCCATAAGGAATATTCATCCCTTGAGACACAGGGCCTTTTTTGGGTGGTACTGTTTTTGTTAACCGTTTAGTCATTAGTGCAATGTTAGACTATTTTCATCGTTTTGCAACTTACTTATTTGAGTAGAAATGTAAGTATCGGCAACATAAGGACCATAAGCGTCGACTAGTGTTTCTCTGCTCATTGCTAGCATTACTTGTGCTAGTTCAACTATATTAACTCCCTGTTCTGTTTGGTCTTGAACAAAGGATCTAGTTTCAGAGATAATCTTTTCAACTCTCTCTTTGGTTTTTTTATCAATCATACTGATAATATAAGGTTTCTTATTTTCTTTTACCACTCTTCTTTTCCACGCCCTTTATTTTACCTTTGTTTCTAGAAGCATAGAAAACTTGTTCGCCTCTCTTTTTGCCATATTCTTTTTTCATGGCAGACATGATCTTACTGCCTTTTTTGGTTAGTGGCATCTCTTCTCTCCTGATTTAAAGTTTGATTGGTCATCTTATCATATTGAACTTCAGCACGCTTATCGGCAATGTCATAATCTTTTTGAATTCTTGCTTGATCAATTGCATTCTTTTGTTGAAGCTTTTGTGCATCCAACTGTAGTTTCGCTTGATCAATCTGAGCATCCATCTGATCTTTCATAGCGTCTTGCTGTAACTCCTGTTGCTTTAACTGAACGACAGGATCGGGTTGTCCTCCGCCTGATAGCTGCTGTGATAGCTGCTTTAACTCAACCATAAATTGAGCTTCCAGTTTTGCGATAACAGCGTCTAGTTGATCTTGTGGAACTTGACCTTGCTGAGCTAAGAACATTGCCTGCTCTTTTGCTTTGAGAGAAATGTGTTCTAAAATATGTTTTTGTAGTTTCATCGCCATGGGAGGATTACCTAAAATCATTTGGTTAGTACCAAAGATTAAATGATTTTGAATATGTGCATCGTGATCTTGTCCCTCGTATGCCTTTAATAAATTACCATCCAATAAATCAGCGTGTTCCATTGCGGGATCTTTGGGTTCATTGGGTGTATCTTTTCTTAAAATCTGGTCGAGATCTTTCACACCTAAAGCCTCATACATTCTTCTGTATGCCTCTTTCATGTTGTGTAAATCGGGAGCACTTTGAGCTAATTGTAATTCAGTTTGAGCTAGAGTGACTCGCTGAGTCATCGAGAAAATATTAGGATCGGATACAGGTAAGACATCCACTTGTTCACTAAAGTCTTCTGCCTTAATTGTTCGATCTGCTCCCTCCACTGCGTACGGATAGGTTTCAGGGAGATAGTCAGCAAAAACTTTAAAGAGTAATTTAAATTCTTTTTTCTGAGAGTAATAAGATCGCTTGTGAATCGCGGACATGACTTTGGAACCTCTCTCTAATAAAGCCATGGTTGTACCGACAGGAGCATTTTGATTGGCGTCGCCCACCTGTAAATCAGTGATGGCTGCAAATCGCTGTCCTGACTGCACGACAAAACCTAAAAGACTATACAAAGTCTGAGACGGTTCTTTGTAAGGTAGAGGCATTAAAGCGTTTCTAAGATCGCCATTGGGTGCATCGATATCTCTGAACTCACCTGGTTGAATGGGTTCAGCGTCATCTCTAATTTTCAGTCCTCTTGATTTAAAACCAGCGGGTAGATTAGAGAGTGCTCCCGCATCAATTAACTGACGCAAGATCGATGTAGCTGCTCTGGATAGAGAGCCAATCACATGTAATAAACCAAAACCATAGAAACCTAATCCTGGTAAAAACTTATAGTGAACAAAGTATTGCTTCTTCATTTTCTTCGGATCGTCTTTGTCGTAGTTTCTTCTGATACCGACAATCTGACTTGATCCATCCTCAATCGTGACGATGTAAGGTATTTTAATTCCTGTGGGCTCACCAGTCTCATCAGTGTCCTCAAAGCCTTCGATGTCTAATGAAACATGAAACTCGTATAGTCGAACATACTTGTCTCTCTCGTTTTCTTTTAATCCCTCAATCTCATCATATTTTCTTTGAACTTCCGTAGTGTTCAGTTGATCAGGATTTATTTCAATATCTTTGTAAAAACCTGAGACCTGCTTTTTTCTAAAATCATTGTAACTCATGTTGACGATCTGACAGATGCGATCGCAACTATCTAAATCGGATGCCATGTAATTCACAACTAAATCTTCAGCGGGAACAAACTTGGATACTGCTCGATCCATTAACTCATCGTAATAAACTTTTTTAAATGTGCTACCAGCGAGAGGGAGATAAAATAACATCTGATCATACTCAGGTGTGAAGTCTTCCATTTTGTTCATGAGCTGATAATTCATATACTCTTGAACACGCTGTGCTCTGCCATACTTTTCGGGAGTCTCTTCTCCCATGATTACTGTTCGAACAGGACCGCCTGATGGTAGTAATTCTTTGTAGGCGGATGCCTGAAACTGAGTGGCACTCTCCGCTAACAGCGGATGGGTAACACCACTGGCACCTTGAAAAGGTCGAGTGCGTTGCTCGTATTTAATTCCTAATAAATCTAAACCCTTAATGTAGGCTTCCTCCCAATCTTTACGAGAGGCGCGGTCACTCTCTAAATCATCTAATAGCTCAGAGGATATTCTGGCTAAGAGACGCTCATCTAAAACTTCTGCTAAGTTAGAATAGAACTCCACTTCATCGGGGAGTTTGGACAGCGGATCGAAGTCAAGAGTTGCTCCTCCATCTTCATCCATTTCAATTTCTAGTCCATCGGGAGTCGGGATCGGTTGACCGTCGATCTCTACTTCAGTTTCGGATTTGATAATCTCTAGTTCAGGTTTCTCTCCTGTTTGATATAAACCTTTGTCGATGTTAGTTGCCATTTTTTATTTATATCACCTAATAGACCATTTACAACATGTCTATTTTTGGAAGAGGAATTACGTAACCGCCTTGTTTCTTTTTTGGGACATCAATTTTATTCTTAATGCCATCGCTCGATGAAAGGCTTCCTTGGGAGACATTTGATTGTTCTTCGAGGAATTTTTCGGCGACTTCCGAGTATTTTTTTGGTTCACTTGGTACTCCTAACTTTGTATATAATCCTTGCTCATAATACCATAAAATTGCCTGTGCGTCACGAACAGATAAATTAGTTAAAGAAGCCACTTCATTCATAAACTTAATAAACTGTGCTCTCTCTTTCTGAGATCTAGGCTGATCAGCAACCATGATATTTCCTTCTTTATTTGTTAATATATTGCCGTCTTTATCTCTAATAAACATATTACCAAAACGTCGATTCATTCCTCGAACATTCCATATATCAATAACATTATTATCTGATTGACCATGTAGGTTAGCAAGGAAAGGACCTAATTTAGGACCGAAGGCATCTGTTCCATACATGTTTTTATCATCAATTCCTATTGTTTCTCCAGATTTAATATCGAGCTTCGGATCAATAGGACCTAAGTTAGCTAAATCTTTTCTTAAAGTATTAATTTCTCTTCTAGAAATAGGGTCAAATAAAAAAGACATAAAACCCTCTAAACCTTTTTGATCAATTAATTTTTGAGCAAAATCAATTTGTCTTTTTAAGTTTGTGTTTCTATTCCATTGTTTTCCTGTAACTGGATTTGTAGATGGTAATATTCCTGTCTCAGTAAAGTTATTAATCATTTGAATCGCAATTTTAAAATCTCCTCCGACAGGAGTCATAGCTGAAGAGATACCAGTTAGAAATAAACTTAATTCTTTTAAGAGAGGGTCCTCTATAACTTTTGGATTAATCTTCTCTAGTATCCCCATTGATTTTTGAATGTCTTCATCATACCAACCTTTGCCTGTGATATCTTGAGCGAGCTGATATTCTATTTCGGATACCGCTTCGCTGACCGCTGCTTTAAAATCATTCGGATTATATAAATCTCTCGTTTTCCCTGAATCTAAAAAAGTTAAAATATCATTAACAAGTATTTTATTATTTTTACCTGTGCCTTTAATTTTAGTATTTTGAGATATAAAATCTGGTCCAGAAAATATTTGACCAGGCGAATCTGGTGATACTGTAGCCTGTTTATCATAGGCACCACTTCTTGCGCCTGATACTCTAAACCCACCTACTTTATCCGCGCCCGTATAATTTTGAACGGCATCTTTAATCTCTTTGTACTCTTGAGGACTAAAAGAACCTTCAGTAGCTGTAAGCTGATCGACAAAAGCAATATTCTTGTCAGTTAAATATCCATAAGCATATCCACGAGAACCATCTTTATTTTTAAATCCAAATAAAAAACGAGGATCATCACCATGACCTTCAATAGCTTTAGGATCGCCAAATATTTCTGACTGTGTTCTATCTGACTCTGCATTGTAATTAGAATAGTTAATATAGTTTTGAATATCTTCTCCTAATTCTAAATCTCGAGCTCGACGATTGCCAAAATTTATTTCTACACCAGAATTAGTGGTAACTATTTCAGCGGCGTCTTGAGGATTATTATTTTCCGCATTAACTCTATCTAATAGTTTTTGAGTTCTTTCGGTTGGTTTATTGTTTTCAATCGCTTGGTTTTGATAACCACTTTTCTTACCTAAATGATAAGGTATATCGTATTGATTAATATTTTTCTTTTCAAACTGATTATAAGTTAAGTCGATAACTTCTTTTGAGTTAGGGTTAATTAAATAATGATGTGTTTCACCAGGTTTTAATGCTTCAGGAAATTCTTTATGAGTTAACATACGAGGAACGTATCCACTGTTTTTACCTCCTAATTCAAACCAAGCTGCTTGTGTTGTAATAAAACAATGTCCTGTTGTATCACCTGCCTTACAAGGTGCATCTTTTTTATAATCTTTACCTAAAAGATCGGGTGTTAAATGTTTATTGATAACTCTCGCTAAATCAAATTGTTTGACATCAACGGCACCACCATCAACAAAAAACTTTGTTTCATTAGCAAAAGTAATATTGTCATACACAGGATGAACTTTATTACCCATTTTTATCTCGCCCACTTGATTGCCTAAGATCATGTGTTTAGCTTTAGTTGTAGGCTTTAATCGCGGTTCACTTTTTTCATTAGGATAATAAGCCATGTCAACAGGAAGATTAAAATCTGTTCCTAGTGAATAATGATGAGTTCCTTTATAAACATTAGAAATAATGGTCGGAGTATTTTTTAATACATCCTTATTAATTTTTTCATTAAATACTTTTGTTTCATCAAACTGATAACCTTCGGGTTCCTTAACCCATTCCCAGTTCTTCAACATGTTACCTTCTTTATACAAAGGATATTTTTTATTGAGATTTACTTTTACTAATGTAGCTCCTTTTGGAGCAGAGTCTAAATAAGATTCATCATCTAAAGTTTGATTAGCAACCTGTAAACTACCTTTGTCATACGTGTCGCTAATTCTTATTTGAGCTTTCTCAAACTCTAATCCTGTTATGTCGCTGACATTTCCCTCACTGTCAGTTGCACGATAAAAGTTTTCTTTTCGATCAAACATACCTGCCAGTTTTTGAGGAACAGGAAATACATCCAAAGTTTTGTCCCCTTCATCGAAATCAACAGTAAGAATGGTTGGCATCGGTGCTGCCTCTGTAAACCCTACGTCTTCTACTTTTGTTTTTTGTTCAGGAACATCGGGTGTAATTAAAGGCTCAGGTTTTGTTGTTGTCTCTGGTGTTGATAAAATTTGATCTAAAGGAATCTCAGAAGGAAGAGTAATATTTTTGTTTAGCTCTTCGTTGAACTTTCTCTCCGCTTCGATGTCCGATTCTTTAGGAGCGTAAACTTCTCCAGCGGGAGTTGATTGAATTTCATTAATAATGCTCACCGCAGGTGAACTCGCAAAATTTATCAGAGTATCGTATACGTCATCTAAGGATATGTTACCTGATTTTAATTCATTATTAATCTGACTAGCTTGTTGAGCTCCCACACTACCCACGAGCAGCGATCCGAGTATATTAGGATTCTTCAAAAACTGCATCGCTATCGGTCTGCTTAAACTTAAAAAAGCTCCTAACATTTAAAACACATCCCTTCTAGTCACCTTCCACGGTCCGCGGCTCGCTCTTCATGTCATCTTGAACGATAAGACCACGATCCTGTTGAATGCCTAGCTTATCATAGTTTTGTAAAACTTTAATCAATTCTTCTTTGCTCATGCTATCGAGAGAGTTCTCCGCTTGCGCTTTGTTATCGTAGAAGCCTGCCACCCGACCGCGGTTCACTTCTGCATTGACGGCAGCAGAGTAGTGCTTACTCTCCATTGCCGCTTCGCGGATTTCTTTCAGCGATGAGAGGTGCGAGGCCATCGAAACGCCAGCCGTCTCATACAAATCTTGTTTTAACTCGTTGACTGCTTCAACCACAAACGGATTTTTGTTCGGGTTCAGTAGTTCGTGAGCGGTTTGTCTTGCTCTTTCAAAAGAGTATCCCGCTTTGCGTGCCGCCTCAGCGGCTGAGATTTTCCCTGTCAGCGTTCCTTGGACATAGTTTGTCACGAACAGCATTTGCTTGGGGGTTAATTTTTGTTTTAGTCTCCTGTCTTCAGGATTAATTAATTTTTTAGTAGTACTCATACTTGTCATGTCTCACTGGTTGTTCGATTTCTTTGTCATCATCAAACAATTTTACAAAGTTTCCTTCTCGATATCTTATCAGAGCTAATGTAGTCGCGTCAACTAAGTCATCGTGCTCTCCATAAGGGAAAGACGCGAGTTCTTCTTGTAAATCTAGCGCCCAACTTTCCTCGTTCCGCCAAACGTGTCCCGCTTCAAAGATAGGAGCGACTGTATTTAAGCGAACATGTTTATCCATTCCGCGGTTCGGGGAAAATGCGGTGGCATAAACGCCAAATCGTCTAAGCTCCTGTATCAAGGGTGTCCCTGANGCCTTTGCTTCGATGATTACNCTGTCAGGATCNAACTTATGAAGCTCTCGCTTGGCAACTTGCTTTAATTCAGGGAAATCCCATCGACCTTTNACTGATGCAAGAAGAATTAAATGCGTTTCGGGTCCNTCGTCTGGGTGAAAGATGCCCCAAGTGGTAATTGCAGAGTAGTCAGCNGTTTCTTTTTTAGAAAATGCAGTATCATAGCTTTGAATAATGAAAGAACATGGTGGAGGATCAGGTTTTTCCCAAATATTCCACCACTCACGTTTAATAATACTGGTTCCATCATAGGTGGGGTTCTGTTGCCACTGGGCATTCCACTTACTAGGCACTAGCGAAGCCTTAACTTTATCTAATTCCTCTAGTTTCCAGTATTGAGGCCAAATAGGTTTACGCTTTTCTTCATCATCGTCATCTAAGATCGCTGGAAACTCAACAATCTCCCATTTATCTGCTTTTGGTTCTGCCATTTTCTTTACTAAGTTGGCAGTTAAGTCTTTTTGAGACCATCTTGTCATTACGATTGCTATTGATCCGCCAGGTTGTAGACGTTGTCGAGGACCTGAGGTGTACCATTCATATGCATTCTCCATTGCAGTCTCTGATAGTGCGTCTTGTTCAGAGTGTGGATCGTCAATAATCAATAAATCAGCGCCACGACCAGTAATTGCACCGCCGACACCAGCAGCAAAGTACTCACCGCCGTGATTTGTCTCCCATCTTCCCGCTGCTTGGTTATCTGTTCTTAGAGTTACGTTAGGAAAAATGCGTTTGTATTCTTTCGAGTTCATTAAGTTACGAATTTTTCTACCAAATCTAACTGCAAGCTCACCTGTGTGCGTTGCCTGAATAATTTTTAGTCTAGGATTGAGTCCCATCATCCACGCTGGGAACAAATAACTCGCAAATTCTGATTTTGTATGTCGGGGTGGCATGTTGATAATTAATCTTTGTCCTTTATCTGCTGCAAATTTTTGAAATTGTTCAGAAGTTCTTAGATGATGTGGTCCCTCAACAAACTCTGGCCATACTGCTTTTACAAAACTCATGAAATTTGCTCTCGCAAATTCTTGTTCTTGCTTTTGACGAAGTAAAACCATCGCCTTTAATTGTTGCATGTCTAAATTTTCGTAGCTCATATGTGAATTTTGTTCCATCAGTGTGAATATGTTGCAAACCTTAACCTACGCGCATACAAATATGGGCGATTTTTTTGGGGGTGGGGGTAATTTTTTATTACTTTTAAAATCATTTTCTCTAAGTACCTAAGCCCTCGGATCGCGGTCAGCTATAATTGTTGCATAATCTATATTATTGGAATTACCAAAGCTATATTTTTCAACGCTTTTAGCGTTTCGCGGAAAGCGGTCTCTATATCTAGTGGTCATTGTTTAAAATTTCTCGGATCGGTTGCCACGTTTCACCCAATGGAACGGCGGTCAGCGGATCGTGGTCAGCGTTTTCCTCTAAAAAATCCAAAAAGAGCGATCTATACAGAAAAACTCTTCTCTCTTTGAGAGAGCGTTGCAAGATAAATAGATTTCCAAAAAGCTGAGAGTATTTATGGTGGAATGATTTTTGATGCGGTCTCAAACTTTGTATCAGTTTATCACGTTCACAAACTTTACATTCAATAAACAAAGCGTGTCTATTTTTGTTGAATAAAATCATATCGGGAAATCCGTTAATGGTAGTTGTTTCAATGCGAATTGGATTAAAGTCAGCTAATTTTTCTTTTACCATTTTGTATAAATTTTTTTCTCTACTCATAAAAAATATAGCGTTACATAATTAATAATATTTTTAATTCAGATTGCAATTATTGGTACTATGAGTTTTTTTAGAAATATTATTATAAAAAATAAATTTTCAAAATTTTCCCGCAATTACCTAGTACCAATGCTCAAACCCTTCACACTATCACACTTCTCAAAAGTAGTAGTGTGATGGTAAAAAGCTATATAACTCAATACTAATAAACCATTCTTCACACTATCACACTTGTTTAAAAATAATTTTCTCTTTAAAAAAATATTTTTTCAAAAAACTTATAGTACTGTGAAGAGTGTGAAGTTCTTATAATAATTTATCTAATAGAAATTAAATAAAATATCTAATAACAATTAACAATGATTATAGATTTACAGAAATATAAAAAAGAAAAACAAGACGAAGAACAAAAAACAAAAGTAGTGAATATTGCATTTCAAATAGATGAGGATGATCTTGACGTTATCAGGTCTAGCGGAATGTATTTTGTCACCAACGTTCCGCTGATCGTGGATCGCTTAGAGAGTAAATTGGAACAACAAATATTTTTAAAGAACATCGGAGAATGTCTCATAAAATATTCTAAACAATTAGAAGAAAATAGAGATGACGTTCACTTTAAAATGAATTGGTATGAGGATTACTTGGAAGAGCCTTACGAGTTCGATTAACTTTTCATCATTCCTTTGTCACCTTTATATATAACTTCGACTACATACTCAGTCTTACTAATTCTTTTTACTTCACCGAATTTATATTCAGTATTATAAAAACCCGACATAGCTAGTCCAAGACTAACAAGAGATTTAGCTTGAGATTTATTTGACGCTTTGATTTCTGCATATTCTATTTTCATATAAATAATATCGGCGGATGATTAATAAATTCAAATTTTTATTTTAAAAAAAAATTCCACGTTCCGCTAACCGCTGACCACGATCAAACACACACGAGCAGATTTAAAACCTATCTAGAAACGTCTTAAAACGGAAAAAAATCTCGGTAAATGCCTAAAATTATAAGCGATCCCTGAAAAGAAGTTAAAAAAAGCCCGATAAATAAGGATAATAATAGATATAATATAAGTAGATATTTTTAGATAAATAAGTATATTTTAATCAAATGAACTTTTTAAATCTCCGAATTGCAAATATGAAAAAAGTAGTATTTGACGTTATCAATTTTTTAAATCTTCCGAAGGTTAATGCTCAGCAGACCGAAGTAAAATTGATAATTGGATTTAGTTCAATTGCGATACATTACTTGCCTACGCTGAAGTTTTTCAATGTAACTCTTCAGCGAAAAATTTAGTTTTCTTATCGCAAGGCATCGGAGCAGTAAGACTGAAACAATATTATTAACTTACTGTACGGCAATAGATCGATCCAATCGTGGTTAGCAGTCCAACGCTGATCATCAAGAGAGACGCTTAGATTAAGTTGCCATTCAAAAGAATATTTATTTTTTTTCTTTTATGTATTTTCAATTGCCCTTGCAATTGCTGAGGGCAGTTGTGAATACATAACGTATTCAATTACAAAAACATAAGGAGAAAATAAAATGTACAAAGCTAATGAGATAACAAAGTCAGACGAAAGAAAAGCAGAACATATCACAACAATTTTTGACAAGATCAACGAACTATTTGAAATTGATAGTGAGTTCGCATCTGATTTTAAATCCAATAAAACTCTTGAATTACTTTTAAAAGTATCCGAGAGAACTTTAGAGCATGAAGCGAGATTTATTGACGTGACTATCAACAAATACAAAGAAGCGTTAATAAAGAAACAACAAAAACAAATACAATCATAAGTACTTTTGATTACTCGCTTTGAGTAATCATGAATACTTATCAGTATTCAAATACAAAGGAGAAATAATAAAATGGTAAATAAATTTTTAACTAAACTTACAGGAACGGATAACCAAGAACTTTTTAATTTTGGTGGAGCGTGGATAAAAGCAGTCACGATCAACGGAACACGATACGATTTAATCCGAGGAATAAATCCGAAGCACTATCCAAAGTCTTATTGGACTGTATGTTTTACAACCACCAATATGGATACGCTAGAATTTGATCAAGTCATTCAGTTTACTTTTAGACCGAAAGACGATGCGATTGAATTCATCACTATTCATTCTAAAAAAAGAGGAAGCGGTGCAGGTCTTACTTCTCACAGTACAAGTATCTTAAAATATATTTGTCAGTTAGCTGATCAAACAAACGTACAATTGTTTGGAGCAGTTGAGCCTTTAGAGGATGACGGACTATCCGAAGCTAAATTGCATCGATGGTATAAACTCTTTAATTTTTTTAGAAATGGTAGAGACGCCAAGTCGAAGTATAGCGTTGCGAGACTGCCTAACTTCTCATTCGATGGTACTTTAAAAATATGAACTACTATTTAGTTAGCTATCATGAACATACTTGTGACTATTGTAATCAATCAGATGGAAAAACTTTTCTATTGGAGACTCCAAAAGAATATGTGACCAAAAATTTTGATTGCTATATTAGTTCCAATAACAGAGATGATCTTTACTTATACTTTCAAAAAGTAATAAGCGAACATCGATCCGCTTTGAACTTTTATTTTGAGAGTGTCTCAGAAAGCGTCTTTCAAAAAAGATATAACTTCGACAAAGATTATAGTCTCATCGGAGATATCTAATAAGTATTTTTGAATACTCGCTTTGAGTATTCATGAATACTTACTCAGTATTCAATTACAAAACATAAGGAGAAATAAATATGGAAACGATACCAAACTATTCTGAGAAATTCAGATTAAACGCCTACGTGCATCTCAAAGGAAGAACTATTGCAGATGTACAAAGAGTCACCAAAGACGATGGACTCGGAGATGAATTTGAGGGAACGCTCAAAATAATTTTTTCCGATGGTCATTGGATGTGTCCGAGTGCCGATAGTGAGGGAAACGATGGCGGAGTCTTGTTTACTACTTTTGAGGAAGCGGG
>JGI25132J35274_1000216_pt1 | contig 16029 bp, 32 predicted proteins | sample ETNvirenome_6_30_FD_35274 | JGI IMG/M metagenome (IMG submission 35274)
GTTACCTGGACCATTGCCAAGAATTTTTTAATAGCCTGAAGCGCCAAGCCTCAAGCGGCAAGCTTCAAGCGTCAAGCCTCAAAAAACAATTGCATAAACCAGGNACCCGTGTTAAAAATAGATTCAACAGAAAGATATAATTATGAAAGTAAAAGAAGCTTTAAAAATTACAGACTCATTTACAAAAACGTCTAAGATGCCTGGCCTGAGTTACAGCTTGCCAGCATGGGCATGTCAAACTGGAGCGAAGCTTAGGAAGGTCCCGGGCTCACCGTGTTTCGGCTGTTATGCATTAAAAGGAAATTACACACGTTATCCAGCAATCAAAGCAGCTCAGTATAGAAGACTGGACGCAATCAATCACCCGCTATGGGTGGAGGCTATGTCTACAAAAATTCGTGGCCAGAAGTGGTTCAGATGGCATGACGCCGGCGATGTACAATCAAAAGAGCATATGCAAAAAATTATTGAAGTGTGTAAGCTCACACCTAACACGAAGCACTGGCTGCCCACACAAGAGCGGCAGTACCTGCCAGCACCTGAAGAAGTTCCAGAAAATTTAATTATAAGATTATCAAGATCAAAAGTCGATGGACCAGCAGGGAACGCCTGGACCCATGACTCAGGCGTCACGACTCAAGAAGGACAGCGGACTTGTCCAGCTCCTGATCAGGGCGGAGAATGCAGAGACTGCAGAGCATGCTGGAATAAAGAAATTAAATCTGTTATATACGGTAAACATTAATGCACGTATTTAAACATCCAAAATATTATGAAGAGATGCGCCAAAGAGCGAAGCGCTATCAAAAAGAATTACGCGAGCGTAATAAATCGGATCAGGCCATTAGCGACGAAGCTTCGACGGAAGCAACAAGCGTGCGTCCTGATCCGGGCCAAACCAGCAAGCAACAAGCTTCAAGCAGCAAGCGTCAAGCTACAAGCGACAAGCCTCAAGCACCAAGCGATTCAAAAACCTTGGAGCAAGAATCATAACCCAAGCTACAAGCATCAAGCGTCAAGCCACAAGCAGCAAGCTTTCTTATATCTTTTCCCTCATAAAGTTTTGGAAGCATGGAACAGGCATCAAGAACTAAGATAAAAGTATTGCGTGGATGCTTCACATGGAAGGCTATTTGATGTGGAGAGAATGTGATCTTGTTTGTTTTTGTATATTTTAACTCAACAGTGAAAAAGACGCCGTTATTATTATAACCCAATAGATCGGGAGTACCAGGAATAGCAAGGTTTTCAATCCTAATCCAGGATATTTTAGTAATATTTTTTTTAACTTGTCCATAAAATTTGGTCTCTGGTTTCACTGATTTTTTAGGTTAACAGGTGCGTTATATTTTTTTGATAACGTCGCCCATTCTCCACGTTTCTGGCTTGATAGTCATAACAAGTCGGTGAGTTTCTCTAGCTCCCAATAATTTATTTTCCATCAATTGTAAAGAAGTAATATCAAAATGTTGTCCATCAGGAAGACGAACTTGAACTCTAGCTTCTTGAGCTACAGGTGACTTTAACATCTTGTCTAACGTTTGTCTTAAAGCTTTTCCACTCAACATAATTTCATCCTTTCAATGGCGCCCGAAAAGGAGAGCGCCACCAATTCAAAGATAGTTAGCATGTATAAGACTAACTACAGTTGCTTTTATATCATTGTTGTGTTAAAAAGCAATACTATGAAAAAAGAAAAATGGGATGGCAGATCAAGACCATCAAACGATTTATACAAAGAGAACTTCGATAGAATCTTCGGTAAGAAAGAAAAGACTACATCAGAACTATTGATGGAAGGTTTTGAAGAAGAGCAGAAGATGCTAGAGGAAGAAGATGGGTCTACCCAAGAAACTAACTGAACAACAAATCAAATTTGCTAATCTTTTAATATCTGAACAAGGTAGAAAGACAGCTACACAATGTGCAATCGAAGCAGGTTACGCAAAAGATTCAGCACGTCAGGCAGCAAGTAAATTACAGAATCCAAAATTATTTCCATTGGTGGTCCAGTATATTGGTGAACTACGTGATGAGTGGCAAAAACAATATGAAGTTACATTTGGTAATCACATATCAGAGTTAGGTAAACTTAGAGATGAAGCTAGAGATAAGAAAGCTTGGTCAGCTGCTGTTAATGCTGAGGTTGCAAGAGGTAAGGCGGCTGGTCTATATATAGAACAAAAGATAATCCGTACTGGTAAATTAGAAGACCTAACGACAGAAGAATTAGAAGCAAGGATGAAACAAATAATTGATGACTACTCACCCATCCTAGAAGGTGTAGAGTTTGAAGAGTTAAAAGACAAAGTAAAAGAAGAGCCGAAACAAAATAAAGATAAAAATCTAAAACAAATAAATTCATCAGATTAATATCTTTTCCATTTTTTTAATACAACCTTTAGGAAATACGTTACGATCACTAAATGATTCAAAGTGAGAATCATAACTAGCAAAGGTTTTCAGTACTTTAGAATCCTTATAAAAAAGATACGCATGAGTTATCATTTCAGCAGGTTTCATTTCCATAAATTCATTTGAATCTGCATGTCCAGCGTCACCCAAGATATCTAACCAGGTGATTTTATAAAAATAGTATCGTTTCTTGTTTATAACAACGTGTCTGTATTTAGATTTTTTTCTAGTCATAGTTTTCCATAAGAGCAAAAAATGAAATTATGTTATAACACAATTTACATAAAAAGTTCTCCTTATTGGGATTTTGAATCATCTTGGTAGTAGCAGGTAGTAGCAAGGTAGTAGACGTTTTACTACCAAAATTGCTTAAATAAGCTATGTATACCAACAAAAACTTGTCTTGGTAGTAAGGTAGTAGACATTTTTCATCTTTTTTCAAAAAAATTTTTTTCAAAAAAAGTTTTAAACCTATTATGGATAAACCCTGAGGCCTGATTCCTGACACATTACGCCTAATTATTGCCACATTATTCATGATTTTTGGCTAATTTACTACGTTTTTCGTAATATAGGTCAACACGCTTTAACCACTCCCACATAAACTTTTGAAACTCGAGTCCGGATACAGTGAACTTTTGAAAGTAATTATCCTTAGTACACATTAGAATGGTTCCAGACTGTATCTTGGTACCATAGACCTGGTTATGAGCTGTAGCATATGCTGCAAGTTGTAAAAAATAGTCATCAATCCATTCACGTCTTTTAGGCTTGTTCGATTGCTTAAAGTCCATTATACTTTCGCGTCCTTCATATACACCCGCTAAATCACTGGCTCCGGCGTACAGGCCCGGATAGTGTAAACAAACTTCAGTACCCCATATTTCCTCCATATAGCCCTTTAGACCCTCATCTATGATAGTTTGGGCCATCTTATCAGCTTGTTGGCCAAGATCAGTCAAATCCATGTGTCTTTCGTCCAGCAAATAGCATTCAATCAGCTTATGCATAATAGATCCACGGTTAGCTGCTTCATTCTTGATATTCTCAGCAGACTGGGCTCCGACTCTTTGTTTCCATTTCTCTAAACTTGCCTTTTTATCGTCACTTTGTGTAGCCTGCAGTATAGTTGTAACAGAAGGTAATTTTTCGTCACTTATAAGATAATGACGTTCACCTTCTATCGCTTCACGTATAGTCTGAGGATACTTAAACTTTTTATTCCACTTCATAATGTTCTACAATCTTAGTTAGTTTATCTTTTTTAATTATACTGTAAGGCAATATAGTCTTTGCAAACTCTAAAGCTTTTTTATGAGAAGCTCTCCATCGCCATTGAGGTTTGGTCCCCATCCAATTTTTATGAGCTTTACGATAAAATATATTACCAAATCCAACTGTATCTTTTATCCAATTGATAACTTCTTCATTAGTCATAGCTATTTCACAACTATGTCTAATATATGTTTTATTGGAATCTTTCTTCTTCTCATAGTAAATTGAAACGCAGCCATCAGCATCAAACAAACCTGCTAAAAAAGCATCTTTTTCTACTTGTAAAAATTTATCATTCAATTGACTGTCTCCTTTTCCCGTAGTCCATGATATATTTCATACCAGGCCTTACATTTATCATTCATGCATTCATACATACTAACAATTAAATATTGTTCATCATCATCTGTATCATAATCATTATTCCAGCGAAGATCATCGCCACAATGTAAACACTTCATAACTTAAAAGCTTGTAGTGCGTTTTGTTTTTCTTCTGCCTCTACAATTTTAGATAATTGCTTATCTATTTCTTCTAAATGTTGTGGGTGCTCACCAATACCTACTGAGTTATTTAGGTATATATGTATAGTTGCATCAGCTGCAGCTATCTCAGCCTCGTACTTCTTCTCGAGTGCGTCCAACATCGCTCTTCTCATCTTTAACTCCTTCTTTTTCTTTTAGTTTACTTTCTAATGTCTCAATCTCACCATTTAGTTTCTTTATGATTCNATTGAGTTCTTTAACCAACTTAGTTTCTAACATTAAACGTTCTGTACTCATTGTTATTTCTCCTTGTGAATTACAACTCGGACACTGCTGTATGATTTCCACTGGATTCTCGATTGATTCCTTTACTTTGATATAACCGTTTCCATGGCATCTCGGGCATATTATCCTTGTCATAGTTTTTCTCCATATCATTAAAAGTTTTAATTACTTTCTTTCTAACTAAATTATGATCTAGCTCTGCGTATTCACATACTTTAGCAAAATCACTATTAGGTAAAGTTACATAATCTAATTCATGAAATCTTCGTTTTGCGTAAAACTCACTAAATTTAATTACGTTAGCTTTAACTTTAATCGCATCAGATATTGCAACTATTAGTACATTTCTCCATAAATTTTTAACTGGATCAAATGTATCAAATTCAATCAGTGCTTTTTCGTAACTTGCCATTTAATTTTCTCGCTTTCTCNTTGATTAATATGTCTAAAGCTTTAGCTCTAGATACTTCTACTTCAGGTACTACTACGCGCCTGATCTTATCTAATTTGTCACAGCTCGCATGAGAGAGTGCAACTGATTTATATTTACTTACGTCAGTCATTATTATATCCTTTCATTATTAATAAAATAATAATATAGGATTCTTATATTTTTTTACAAGGAAGTCAATGAAGTTTTTTTTAACATTATACATTTGTTCAGTGGTCAATCAGAACTGCGCTGAAGTGCCGGTCAAAGATCATGACTATGATAGATTCTACAAAACACATTACGAGTGTATACAAAAAGGACTCGGTGAGTCTTACTCTGTATTATTTGATGGTGANCATTTTANTGCAGAGGTAGTAAATACTATGGAATTATANCCTAAATTTATGTGTGAGAAGACAGACAATCAAGAGAAGCCTGAGGCCTGAACCCTTTAGCCTTTACCCTGGCCCTTGTAACGTCGAGTACGCTTCTGTCTTTTTTCGTTCTTGTTTAAAGATTTCTTATGTTGACGGCTACCTCTTTTCTTAGGCTTGTCTCTTACAACATGATCTTTAAATTTTTTAGCCACTACTTACCAACTTTTTTCATAGCTTTNGAATGACTTTTCGAAAACGACATTCCCTTTTTCATGTCTTTTTTCATCTGCTTCATATGCTTTGCAGTATGATGTTTGCTATGTTTTTTTAAAATCTTTTTTTCTTTTTTATCTATCATTTAATATAGTTCTCCTTTATCCATTTTTTATCAGAATCATTTAATTTTAAATATCTAATTCTACCATTGATATGTTGTTTGGTATCATGACCACAGTTAGTACATCTGTAAAATTCAGAAACGATAGCTACTAAAATAGCTTCCTCCTGACACTCTTCACAGTGTCCATGTACTGTGTCTATATTCCTAAATGCTTCGATTGCTTTTTTATCTATTATACTCATACTAGATCTTTTGCCTTTCCTATTACTGGTTTATATTTAGTCTTACCTTCTGATTTATACGCCCACAAAAATTGTTTTCTAGGTTTGTCAGTAGTATAACTACAGTGTATCCATCCCGAGTTGGGTTCGCCTGGCGTATAGAACTCGAGTATCAATTGATCGAATTCCAGGTTTGCATAAATCCAATCAGCTAATTCAGCATTGTCAGTTCCCATACATTCGAAGTCTGCGGCCTCAGCTTTTGCATGTTGGCTGTTGATCGAGCTACCTATCTTTAGGCACAGCTGCTCGCTACGGAAACCTGACGTTACCTTGACTCTACCGAAATGATCACGTACCGGCTGTAAAATATTTTCACAAAGTGCTTTTAGTTTTTCTATTTGACCTGAGTTTGGATTGTTATTTATATCCAAACGTACAGCTGTATCAGATTTGATAAGCTCCTGAAGAGAAAAATTTCTTGATAATTCCATTATTGACAGCTTAAACACTCATCGCTGTCATTGTCAAGAGCAGCTAGAGCTTCTTCTTTACAGTCTTGGCTACAGAATAAATCTAATTCTTCTTTAGCTTCAAACTCTTTTTTACATTGGTTACAATTTTTTTTCATTATTCTAATATAAGTTTTTTAATTGACTTTGAACCATCGACGTTCGACTCAAGTTCGGCCATCGACTTTATACATTGATAGATTACATTATTATTTTTATTTGATCTCATTGCAACCCTTTTTCCTTTCAAGCACATTGACATTGAAGGTTTATTTGACTCAGGATCAATTTGAATTCTATGTTCTTTGATCTCTCCATTAACAATCATAAGTAAAGCTACAATCAACTCCATTAATGACCTCCGTTTTGTCTTACCTTATCTTTGAGGATCTCAATATCAGTCAGAGCCTTATCTAGTTGCTCTCTTAAAAACTCGATATTCACCTTATTTGTCATGTTCATCTCTTGAGTCTGTTCCATTTTTTCAACGGACTTATAAAGATCTTCGATCAAAAAATGTTGTTCCTGATCGGTCGGGACCTGTTCACTTTTTTTAAGCAAATCATTCTCAAACAACTCACGTGATGTCTCTAACGATACCAACCTCGCAGTCAGCTCCGTATATGCGAACACGCCCATTGCGACGAGCACGATCAGGCTAGCAACCGTTTTCATCGGCATCTGCACTCGTGCCTCTTCTCCGATGTTGAGTGGTTTATTGGACATTAGGACCTCCACATAAAGCTAATACAACCAGCATTACTATCAACAAACCTGTAGCATAATAGTTCATCCTGCAATACTCCATTATATTAACCAATCAAAAATTTAATTATTTTTCTCCACCAACTAATTTTAGTTTTAGGTGGTTCAACAATACACTGACATTTTTTCTTTTCAAAGTTACAGTCTATACATATATTTAAACTCATTTTTTCTCCTCAATATCATAAAACATTTTATCAGAATCTTCTGTTACCCAATCAGATCCTTCGCAGTCCCAATATGTATTTTGCACAGTATAATCAGGCCAGTCTTTTTCTGTTGTATAACTGTTTACATGCCAAATAATCCTGTTGTTCGGCTGCGCTGCATAATTACCGTTTTTCAACGCTAATATGTGTGCACATTTGTGCTCTTGCGGAATTTCTGAATGTTCCGTGTTTAGTATATTAGTCTCTGGATGAGCCCAGTCAATAGTAAATAAGTATTGACCTGGATAGAATTTTTTATCTTTACCTAAAAATTTACCGTCTATACCAGCCAACCAATCAAAACAATGGACACTAGGATAATAACTAAAGCAGTTCCACAGTTCGAGTTGATCCACTCGCATATCAGGCACGTCTTTTCTTTCAAACTCTTTTTGAAAGAATGCTGAAATAGGTAGTCTATAAAAGACCGCACCATTTGGTAGCATGCAATGAAATAAGATTGCACGACCTGAAATAGAGCTAAGACCAAAGATAACACAGTCACTAGACTGTCCTTTATTTTTTTTAAGATCATAGAGATACTCCCTTCTTATTTTACAATAAATCGGCGGTATATTAGCATTTAAATAAGCCATAGTACATTACTTTATTTCTCCCCAATTAGGACCGGATTCGTAGTCTACTTTATTTGGTACTTCTAAGTCAACTGCATTTTCCATAATGTCTTTTATCTTCTTAGCTTGATCTTCTGACTCAATAGAGAAGTCTAACTCGTCATGTATTTGTATGTGTGAAAGATATCCGTTTTTATATAAATCAACCATTGCTCTTTTTGTCATATCTGCAGCTGATCCTTGAATTAATTTGTTTAATGCTTTGTATGTAAAAGCTCTACGTGTTGGATTCTTATGCCAATAGTTNTTTTTTGGTTTACCATCTTTGTCTTTAATAACATTACCTTCAAAATCTTTTAACACTGGTCCCATCTCTTGTAGTTCTTTCATACGTTCTTCATCTTCTGGTGGTATATATTTACCCCAGTCACTACCATTTAATATAGGTTCATACTTTGGAAACCTACAACGTCTACCAAGTAATGTTTTTATTTGTCCTTTGTTTAATGCTGCATTCATAACTTTATTCATCAACTGTTTTACAAATGGTGCTCTACCGTGATATTTTTTAAATAACTCATCAGCTTTATCTTTTGTTAAATCTAATTCATTCATTAGTTTTGCTTTACCCATTCCATAAAACAAACCAAGGTTAATTGTTTTTGCTTGTGATCTAGGTATCTCTGCCATCTCAGCTACAATTCTATGAAAGTCTGTTGAAGGATCATTCTCATATGAATCTGCAATATCATTTACAGAAGGTAATTCAAACTTCAGTGAGTAGTGTGCAACAAGTCTTGGTTCCTGTTGCGAGTAGTCAAACGTACCCCACTTGCAACCTTCTTCAGGTATAAATAAACTTCTTATTAATGGTCCTGTATCTGGATCACGTGCTGGAATTTGTTGTAAGTTAGGATTAGAATAACTAAATCGTCCTGTTACTGTACCCCCATCATCAGATCTAATTTGATTTATATCTGCATGTATTCTACCTTTATGTTCGTGTTTAATTATTGAATCAATAAATGTAGTTCTAACCTTGTTTATTTTTCTAGCTTCTGCTATCATACGCACTATAGGATTTTTATGTGTAACAAGAAAGTTTTTAGTAAATGATGGCTCATCAGATTTCTCAGTTCTTGAATAAGGTAAATTTAATTTATCGAAAAGTGGAGCAATACTTCTTGCTGCCATTAACTGAACTTCTACTCCTGTCTCTATTTTTATCTGTTGTATTAGGTTTTCTTCTTTTACTGCCAGTGCTGTTTTCAATTGATTGGCTTTCTCAACGTCTACCCGCACCCCTAGGAAGCGCATATCAACCAGACAAGGAAACAGATCTGTCTCAAGATTAAATACATCTTGTAAATCATCTTCAATAATTATTTTTTTAAATTTTTGCCAAAGTTCTAAAGTAAGTTCAGCATCAGCTTCAGCATAAGATCCAACTTCCATTGCAGGTAATCTCCACATATCTGCTTTTGCATCTAGTCCTCTTTCTTTTGCAGCTTCTATTAGTCTTGATTCATTCTTACCTTTGTTTAGATAAGTCCATGACATTGTATTGAGTGTGTATGAAAATCTATTCTCATCAATCAACGATGCTGCAATCATAGTATCCACCACTAAACCATTGATTTTTATACCTAAATTACGTATCCAACATACGTCATACATTGCGTTATGAAATATTTTTGTAGCTGGTGATTCGCATACATCTTTGAACCAAGATAAAACTTTTGTACGATCTAAGTTTGGACCAATCTCATGAGCAATGGGAAAGTAACCTTTCCAACCATCAACAGCAACAGCTATACCTACAACTTCACCATTACCTATAATAGAACCTGAACCTAGTTTCTTTAAGTCTGGATCACGTGTCTCTAAGTCAATTGCAATTTCATTAGCTGATCTTAAATCAGGATACTCTGTTGGTGCTAACCATTCTGTTTGTGGTATAATCATTTCTTTAATTTATTTAAAATTTCTATTACTACATTAACATTATTTTCAGATAAATAAAGTGCTGCTCTACATAAACCTTCTAGGTTATCTCCAAGTTTACCTATACCTTGATTACATAAATGACAAATCCATCCTCTAAATTTTTTAGTTTCATGGTCGTGGTCTAATTGAAATCCACCATATTCTCTATTGTCTCCTCTTCTTTTTAGTTCATTAATTGTGATACCACAACATTGACATTCATCTGGTTTAGGTGGTGCATTAAATTTTAATTTTTTAATTAATGCAGTGCTTTGTTTTACACATTCTTTACATGAGCCATTTCTTTTTTCTTTACCGTAAGAAGCTGACCACCAATAACCAAATTTTTCTACAGGTAAATCTTTCTTACATGTGTTACAATACTTTACACCTTTTTCTGTTGGAGAAATAACATCTACTTCTCCTGTAAGTAAAGATAATTGTAAATTTTTATCGCTCACTTCTTTTTCATATCCTTCATTGTTTTAATTTCTAATTCACAATAATGAATTATCTTTTCAAGATCTTGTATGCCTGCTTTGTTTTTATATCTACAAACATACTTCACAACATTTCCTTGAAAAAAGGAAAGATCATTCTTTGATATAAATTCATAAGGTTGAATGTGAAAGTCTCTGTAGTGATTCCCACCTATCTGTTTATCTTGTGGAAATGAATCCTTAAATATATCTTTGTGTGTCATTTTAATACCTCCATTATGTTGATGACAAAAAATGTTAATGTAACTGTTATAAATATATCTGATGTAATTATTCTCATAGTTGATATCCTGTTCTTTGTATTTTTGCTTTTAGTTTGTATAGGTTATTTCTTGCTCTTGTGGTTCCTACGTACCAGACTCTATGTTCTTCATCATTTTTCTCTTGACTACGTTTAATAGATTTAAGAATTTTCTTTCCCATATCTAAACATAAAATTACATTATCTTCTTCTCCACCTTTTGCTGCGTGTATAGTGGATAGCCATATTCTAGCATCTGCATTTAAATTTTCTCCATTGTCCAACATGTTTTTTATATATAATTTTTCTTTTTCATCTGCTTCAGTAAATGCATCAAACCAATTTTTGTTTCGATTCCATTCAACATCACCTGTGTATTCTTTTATATCTTTTATAATTCTATCTTCCAATTCCTGATGCCTGGTCCAAGACTCGTAATACATCGCTGCTTTGTACATTGTCACTGCAAAGCTCTTACCCTTATTAGTTTGATAAAATAAATCTTTTCTTTTTAATTCTTCAGCTATCTTTACTTGTCTAGATATAGTTCTACTTAAAATTAACCACTTACCTTTAGTCAAATCTACCTGACTCAAATTACCTATAGTAAATGATTCTCCTTCAAAATCACGTGGTAAATAGTGTTTCTCCTTCCTTATACCCATAATCTTCTCAATTGGCTTCTGAGACTCCTCCTGGACGGTTCTAGACACACGTTTTGAGTACTTTAAGACCCTTTCTTTAGCCGGTTCTTTGATAAATCTCTCTACATCTGCACCAGCCCATACAAATATAGCTTGGTCATCATCCCCTGCTAAATACATATCTTCAGATTTTTCTTTTAATGTATCAAATAGTTTCCATTGTAATGGTGATAGATCCTGAGCTTCATCTATAAATACAGCTTTGAAGGTAGGAAAGTTTTCTTTGTCTTTAGATTTTATAGTTAGGTCTACTAAATCATTAAAGTCATATAATTTTTTAGCTTCCTTATATTTTATTAAATTATCACTAATATATTTTAAAGGTCCCCATAATACTTCTTTAGTATCATGTTCCCATAGTTCGTATTCTTCTCTAACTGTTATACATTTATTTACTGCTTTATGTATCAATTGAAAATAAGGATTGTCACAAGTTAAATAACTAATTTCTTCTTTATTATATTTATCTGCATATTTTACTTTTACATTTATTTCTTTACCAAACTTCTCGTAATGATATGGCTGCATAATATCTTCTTTATTTATATCTAAATAATTAAAACAAAAAGAATGTAGTGTTTGAAAGTATGGAAGATTCTTTTCATTAGCAGGCATTCTTTCTTTTGCAACACCTGCAGCTTTTTTACTGAATGCAAAGTAACCTATTTTATGAAGTGGTGTACCTATTCTTGCATAAGCTTTAGCTCTGTTAATTAATCTATGGGTCTTACCGGTTCCTGGTGGTCCATAGTATTTATAAATCATACAATATCTTCTTCGCTTTGAAACTCTACTTCTTCGTTAATATCTTCTTCTTTTTCAAAATACTTCAATGGTATTCGTAAAGTTTTCAATGGTGGATATTGCTTATTATCAGAATCTTTTCCAGGAAATTTTTTACTATGATCAAACTTAGCTTGTTCTTCTGGATTCTTACTAGGAAACAATGCTTTAATCATCAACGATGTTTTAGCTGAAGACTCTTTCCATTCATATGTTTTTAGATCATCATAAAATGCACTATATAAAAAGTAAGCATAGTCATCATCTAATAATGGTCTACCACTTTTGAATGAATTATATTTCTTAGCTGCTGGATCATTTATATATCTATGTATATGTCCTTTTAATATGTCTGATGGATTAGTTCCTTCTGCAGGTTCTAATACTTCTATTTTAGATTTCTCAAATAAATTTTTTAGTATTTCATAAAAGTCATTACCTTTTATTGTAGGTGGTACTATATGTACTTGCTCCATTAGTAATGCTCTCAACTCTTTCTGGCTTTCTATTCTATGCACATTCTTTGCATGCACTTGTTTTGTTTGTCCTTCTTCATTCTCAACAGTAAAATACCACTCTGGTGTAGGTTTTATATTTAGTTTTTGTAATGCAGATAATGCTGGCCATACCGGTTTATTATCTGATATAATGCCGAACTTTCTTTTAACACATACAGACTTTACACACACCGGTGCTAGTAATGGATCATTACAAGTATGACCTTTAGTATCTTTACTCCAACTTTTTATCTTTTGATTTACATGTATGTCTGTCCAGTTATTATCAAACTCAAAATATTTTCTTGCAGCTTCTATTACTTTGTCTTGCCATTTGTCTGGATACTTTTTCTTAGCAAACACCATGTAGTTATATAAGAATCTATCTCTACCATCTTTCATTAGTTGTTTAGTTAGTATACCTAAACATGGTGGACCATCTACAAACTCTTCTCCACCACCCGATAGTTCATCTTCTACAATTCTTTTTTGTATATCTTTTAGTTGATCTTCTGTTTGTGCATTTGCTGCAACAACTTTTAAAAACATATCTAACTGCATTTCTTCACCACTTGGAAGTAATGCTTTTCTAGAAATACTATTGTAAGGTAAGTTTATAAAATTACCGTTAGTCTTTTCACCATCAGCATTCTCACCTAGTGAAGTTTGTTTTGGAAATATTTCTGTGTTGATTGGTAGTTTAAATAAAAATAAAACCTGTTCTAAAAAATCTCTTATCGCTTTTGCTTTTACGTACTCAGTGGTGAACACATATAAATGTAGTCCACCACTCTTCGATAGGACAGGTATTATCGGAAGCTTTTTTTCTTGTATGATGTCTAGATAAAATTTTCTATCTATTGGATATTTATCAACATCAATCGCACCAAATCTAGCTTTACCTTCATCAGTACATGGTTGTATACCAATAGATTTAACACCAGATAAGTGATCTAAATAATCTTGTTCAACAACAGGTATTGAGGACCATTCGTGTGGATACCTTTTCTTACCTGTTTCTCCATCTACAAAACCTTCAGTAGTCTTGCAAACTCCGTAGTTTCTTTTCAATCCTGAAAAGTATTTTATATATTCCTGCATTTATTCCTGTCCTTTTAATAATTTCTAAAGGCGCCTCCAGTCTCCCTTCAGCGCCTCTGTAGCTACATTCCTCTAGGGAATTAGATAATGTCTTTAGTACTTTTGTTTTCAACTTTATCATACTTTGGTTTAGCAGAACCTTTAGAAACTTCTTTCTGTAGATTCTGTGCCATAGTATAAGCTTCAGCATCCATACCATTGGATACATCTAACATTTTTACTAATGATGGTTTGTACACATGCCAGCTTTTATCTCCCCAGTTTTTGCCAACTGTTTTTAAGTTGAACACTGCAGAGTATGCTGCCGGTTGAAATGTACCTTGTGAATCTGTCATTCTCAAGTTAGCAATCAAGTTATTTAACTCTCTACCTGGAGTTAGATTAGATGATCTCATAGTAATAACAGCTTTTCTTAGCTCATTACCAACTATAGCAACCACATAGAAATACATAGTTTTTTCTACGTAGTTTCCATTAGCCAATCTATATCTACCATTTTTTTCTTCAGTAGAGTCTGCAGGTATTTCTAAATGTGTGCCCACAGGTGCTGATGGACTATCGCCCATATCTTGCCACTCTGGCCATCTAGTTTGTGTATGTGCTATAACAACATCAATACCTTTAGTACCGTCAATTAAATTCCCAAAACTACTAGAATAAATCATTCCAGGTTCTGCGCCTTTAACGTACTTTGCATTTCTTGAGTTACACTCAGGTGATAACTGATGAAGAATCTTTAAGATCGGTGTTGATACATCATCCGATTTTAACTCTTCAGTTCCTCTACCTGAATCAGCTCTTAGGTTTATTGTAGATAATGCACCTGCATTATCTTTCTTTACGATTGTACTTTCTGTACTCATATATAACTCCTATTAGTTAATCGTTATTATTTATTTTTTAATTTAGTCTGACTTCCGTCAAACGTACTAAATAGATCAGAAGGAATCTCGTTACCTTTTTCTTTGAAATCCTTCATCACTACTGTGAGTGAAGCGTGGTGAACCTTCTCGTCTTGAGTTGGTTCATAGCCACGCTCCCTCGCAAGACCAGCATATTCGACAGCCTTGTTATCTTCGCCTTGACCAAATGTTACTGTAATATTATTTTTTACAATATCACCTAAGCCATTGTCTCGAAGCCATTGTATCGCCTCAGCTTTTTTGTCAGCTCTCATTGAGGCACTGTAAATTTTTTTAATTGTAAGTTCAGAACCATCTTGTAGTTTTAAACTTTTTAAATTCATATCTTCCATTAACTTTGGAATAATAATACAACTAAAATGTTTTTCATCTTCTTTTAAATCTTTCACTCTATCTTCTAGTTCTTTTATTTGAGACTGTAAAGATTTTAATTTCTCTACTTCTTCTGATAATTTTTTAGGATCAATAATATCAGTTTGATCCGGTGCATCTTGTCTTAAATTTATATCCATAATATTGCCTTTCGTAAAAGGTATATAGGATTATTATATTGAAATGTCAATACTAGTTTTGAAAAATATTTATCTCTAGTGGATAATATGTTTTTTCCTGTCTGTCCCATTTTAACAACTTATATTTGCCGTTAGTCATATCAGAAACAACAGAACATGTCACTCCAATAATAGCAGGATCACCTGATAGTAATAAGTAATCATCGGTTGTAAAATTTTTTAATTTATCTTTTATTTGAAAAATTAAAGGACCAGGAGAAAAAATCATTTGAGCTTTTGCAGGAAGCATCACCGTAATGTCGCCATATTTTTGTGCACCCATTACATTATATTTAGGTTGTCCGGTTTCTCTATCGACAGGTATGTCTTGTACTAAATAAACTTTGCTCATTGACTTTTATTCTTTTGTATACTATATAACAAATTAGAAAGAAAAAGCAAACTATGAACTATAAATTTAAAACTAAGCCGTATGGCCATCAATTAGATGCATTAGACGCATCTTGGGATAAAGAAAATTTTGCGTACTTCATGGAAATGGGTACAGGTAAATCTAAAGTATTATTAGATAATGCAGCTGTATTATATGATAAAGGTTTAATAAACGGTCTGTTATTAATTGCTCCTAAAGGTGTGTATAAAAACTGGTATGATTCAGAAATACCTACACACCTACCAGACCATATAGAAAAAAATATAGTCCTTTGGAAAACATCTGATAAATCAAAAAAGCAACAGTTATTATTAAATACTTTGTTTAAAACAGGTACACATTTAAACATTTTGATTATGAATGTAGAGTCATTTTCTTCAGGTAATGGTGCAGAATTTGCATATAAATTCTTATCTGCACATCCTAAATCAATGGTTGCTATTGATGAATCTACTAC
>JGI25132J35274_1000221_pt1 | contig 15833 bp, 29 predicted proteins | sample ETNvirenome_6_30_FD_35274 | JGI IMG/M metagenome (IMG submission 35274)
CCTGAGGGACCTATTGACGACAAAGAACCTTAAGCGGGTCATGGGTTCTTCCAAATATGTTTTCTTTGATGGTGACAAGAAATTAAATGTAAACTTAGTCGGGATTCGGAGAGACAACGTTGGCACCAATAAGTTTGATGACTTCTTTGCGTTAATCTACAGAGACGAAAATCTCAAAGAAGTGTGTAATATTTATCCAATCACGACAGACCCAGGGGAACACTGGCTTAAGAACCCCATCAATCCAAAGGGAACCGCTGTGTTGGTTCCCGGTCAGTACCGTGGTACCTGGAAGCTTGGAAAGCATCAAAATAAATATCCGGCTCTTGTTCAAGCCAAACCAGTTAAAGTCTGGCGGGACAATAACAAAGATAACGTTATAGATTATCATGGATTCAACACGATAAATGAAGGCTACTTCGGGATAAACATCCACAGGAGCAATCCCTACGACAAGTCGTACCTAGTAGAGAAGTGGAGTGCTGGATGTCAGGTGTTTCAATCGGTTAAGGATTACGATGAGTTTATGAAAATCTGTAAGAAGTCAGCCAATCTCTACGGCAACTCTTTTACTTACACTTTATTAACGGAACAAGAAATTAGGAAACACCTTGAGAACTGACTATTTATAGTTAGTCTTATTTTAATAAGGAGAAAAACAATGTCCCAATATAAGATTTCTAAAAAACGGTTAGCTGAAATTATTAAAGAAGAATATGACGCTGCCATGAAGCGCACCGATGAAGCTCATTGTGGTACGCCAAATCGTGATGAAGACGATGCTAAGCCTGACTACATTGACTTGGACGGCGATGGTGATAAAGAGGAGCCAATGAAAAAGGCTGCCAAAGACAAGAAGATGAAGAAAGAGTCTCTTGATTCAATTCGTGCCCTTATCCAACAAGAACTTAAGAACCTGTAATGAACTTAAAACCCCAGCAAGTTGGCTTGATTATCGCTAGTGGACCAGTTCGAGATGAGTTCTCTCGGAAGATTAAAGAATTAGATCGTCGTTTGAAAATGAACGGCATGAGCTATCCCCAGTGGGATACGCTCACTGATCATCAACAGGAGATCTTTATAGATAATCTATTTCTTGACGGCGAGTGTGCCGTTAGTCCAGAGAATTATGTCCACGGAGCAGTGTCTAGCTGTGGGTGTCCAGATGTAGTGGAAGACCTACACCACCACTCCCCAGTATTGATGAGGGAAATAGAAAAACAACAGGAAGCCATGCCTGACATGACTTTGAGGGTCACTGAAGCCTTACAATCTTTAAACGAATTTATTGACACACAAGTCGATAAAATTAGACTGACTGAAAGCAAGACCCAACGAGCCTTTGATCTGTATGAGCAAAAGGTTTATGGTGCCTGTGCCCAGACAGATATTCTAGGACCCTGGTCAATTGCTAAGGCTGGTGCTTCTCCAGATGAGACTGGACCAGATATCCAGATTCAAATACCAGGACTAGACCCAGCCTTTGTGGAAGTAAAGCTTAACCTAAAAGCCGGCATGGGCGAGGGTTCTGCTAATTACTCCCCAGAACAAGGAAAGTTTAATATTGTTGTCCCTCGGGACAAACCACCAATGGAACCAGAGTTCGCTGAGTTTGTACTTCAGGAACTGTACAGCAACGAGCAGAACATTAAAGAGTTCGCCCTAGCGATCAGAGACTGGCGTCGTAAAGCAAGCTACAAGTGGGACTCCACACGAGGTGGCGATCCTAGTTTGTTCGCTTTTCCTTTTAGTACCACTTACGAAGCTTATGCCAACGCAGTCAAGGCAGGGTTGTACCGTAAAGCCTCCGAGTGGCCTACGGCTGGTGGCGGTGTGATGCTCCCTGACTTCTTTATTCATAAGCTTTATGCCCGAAAGGATACTTTCTATATCCAAGTGGGGCGCAAGGGACTTTATTATTTGGCAGAGAACCCGCTGAATCTGCCAGTGCCGCAGTTCCCATCTAAGGCTGCTCTTATCTATCGCCCTAAGCCATCTGGCTCTAAGAAACTGCCACCAACACCAGAGCAAGCAGCACGGGGAGAAAAAGGAGATATTAATTACGGATGGGAGAGCCAAGACCCACGCCCTGAAGGAGAGCGTGATGATCGAAACTATTCCCCTTATAACGGAACGTTCATGATTCAGTCAAAGCTCCCCACAGGTGCCAACCTGCCCAGTTCGCCGTACACGCTAGATGACCCAGCAAGCATTGAGGCATTGCTGGCAGCACTAAATGTAGAGACAGAACAACCGGAAGAAAGTGAGGGCTTGTGAGAGCCGATCCATTTGAACGCTTCAAAGATCTAAAAGAAAATCACTGCTGGCAATACGAAGTAAGACTTCGCAACAGCAAGAAAGACCTACGAGAACTAGGTAAGGACCAGAAGTGGGCTGAGAGCCTACGGACTGATGACTTTGATTTTGCCTATGTTGATAAGGCAGCCAAAGCACAATGTGCTGAAATCAAAGCATTTATCGAACGCCACGAGTTCCTAGGCATTCTACCCAACCGACCAACTCACCGCTTCACTGCTCGGCTTAAGAACAGCGGAGTGTTGGCTGGCGTGGTTGTTATGGCGACGCCCAACACATTCAGTTTTTTGCTGGGACGAGAAAACAGGGACATTATTAAGTTGGTATCAAGGGGAGCATCAATCAGTTGGGCTCCCAAGAACCTAGGGTCATGGCTGGTGTCCCGTGCTTGTAAGTGGATGGTCCAAAATACAGAGTTCAGGTGCTTCGAAGCCTACAGCGATCCACTAGCCAAAGAGTTGGGAACAATCTATCAGGCACTGAACTGGACCTATCTTGGTCAAACTTCGGGCACAATAAAAATGTATAGGGACCCAGATGCCCTAGAGAAGGGCTGGTTTAGCGACCGAGAATTCCGCAAGAAATCTAAGTATCGTCGCTATGCTGAAGCAGCGGGCATTCCATACGAGGAATGGAAAAAATACCTAGGTAAATACACTCCTAAATGGGATGAAATGCCTTTTGGCTGGAAAGAGAAGGTCAAAGAACAAGAGAAGCTTTACCGAGAGAGTTGCGAGTGCCGAGTTGTGCCCTCGAAACACAAGTACTGCTATATTTTGGGCAGATCAAAAAAAGAAACTAAACAATTGCGCAATTTATTTGTACAATATAATCCTAAACGGGCAAACCTGCCCTATCCTAAAGAAAGAGGAGAATAAAATGACGACCGTAACTAACGGAAGCACCGTGACCTTTCACTATAAGGGCACACTAGAAGATGGAACAGAATTCGATAGTTCCTATGGGCGTGATCAGCCCATGACCGCCACTACAGGTGAGAGTGGTTTAATCGCTGGTTTTGAAACCGCTCTAACGGGTATGACAGAGGGAGAGACAAAGACTTTTACCCTTGAACCCGCAGAGGCTTACGGAGATCATAACCCTGAAGCCTTTACTCAGCTTGAAAAATCTGTTTTCCCAGATGATTTTCCATTTGAGTCAGGCATGACCGTTCCGCTGATGGGTCCCAACGGTCAGGTTATGGCAACACTCACTGAGATCTCGGACACAACAGTTACAGCGGATTTGAATCATCCTCTTGCTGGAAAAACATTGACGTTTGAGATTGAGGTCCTTACTATCAAGTAAACCAAGGAAGTGAATAAAATGAGCAATGATCATATCCTTTTCGGGGATGACATAAGAAATAAGTTACTTAATGGAGCAAACAAGCTCGCCGATGCTGTAGCATCTACACTTGGACCAAGGGGACAAAACGTAATCCTCTACAAGCGTGGTGCCAGCCCAGTGATTACCAAAGACGGCGTAAGTGTTGCTCGGGTTGTAGAATTAGATGATGACTATGAACAAGCTGCGGTTGAGGTTCTCCGTCAGGCTGCTCTGGAAACAGAGAAGACTAGCGGGGACGGAACCACTACCAGCACTGTATTGGCTAGGGCTATTCTAGTAGCAGCCAATAAGCATATTACTGCTGGTGCTTCATCCATTGATGTTAAACGAGGCATTGACCTTGCGGTTGATGCGATCTGTGAGAGAATCACAGAGATGTCTCAGCCAGTATCAAGCGAAGAAGAGATTCGACATGTCGCTACGGTGTCTGCCAACGGCGATGAAACCATCGGAACGCTTATTGCCTCTGCCGTTGATGCCGCTGGTAAAGATGGTGCCATCACAATCGAAGAGAGCCGATCGCTTCAGACCTCTATGGATGTGACAGAGGGGTTTCAATTTGAGGGAGGCTATGTATCACCTCAGTTTATCACTGACGAGAGAAGGGGAGTGATTGACTACCGGGACTGTTTAGTCTTGGTTACCGACGAGACTTTGGATAATGTGGAGGAGATGCTCCCTATTCTTGAGGTTGTAGCTCGTGACGGCAGACCTTTTATTATCGTTGCCGAAGAGATCGAAGGTCAGCTTTTGGCTGCGCTGATCATTAATCGTATGCGCAACAGCATGAAGATTGCTGCTGTGAAAGCTGCTCGTTATGGCGAGGAGCGCCGCACAATCTTGGAAGACCTCGCTCTTGTCACAGGTGCGACCTTCATTAGCAAAGACTCGGGTCGGCGTCTTAAAGATGTCAAATTAGAAAACCTTGGTAACGCTAAAAGGATTGAGGTGGGCAAGCGTCACACGACTGTAGCCGATGGAGAGACTGACTATGATGAGATGGACAAGCGGTTAACTCTTTTGAAGGCTCAATTGGAAGATACTGATAGCCTTCAAGAAGCTGAGCGCATCCAGGAGAGGATCACTCGACTTTCTTCTGGCGTAGCGGTCATCAGAATCGGGGGAGCTACAGAGATTGAGGTGACTGAAAAGAAACATCGTGTGGAGGATGCCCTGGAAGCAGTTCGATCAGCGCAACAGGAGGGCATTGTTCCTGGCGGCGGTACGGCTCTCTTGAGAGCAGCCAATAATTTGGAATTGGAGCCCATCAACCAAGACCAGCTTTTGGGAGCCCAAACTCTAGTTCAGTCTTGCTTTGCTCCTATCACACAAATACTTAAGAATGCGGACATATCATCAGACCTCGTCGTTAATTCTTTGGCATATGATGATCATGAGAGAAACACTGGTTTTAATGTTCGAACAGAAAAGTTTGAAAATTTAATTGAAACAGGTGTTATTGATCCAGCCAAGACAGTTAAGTGTGCCCTTCAAAATGCTGCCTCAGCAGCCGGGACACTCTTAACCACAAATTGTGCTGTTCTTCGGAAGGGTGGTGAATAAAAACGCAAGTCTAGCGACTAATTAGAATAGCCGGTTACAACATAAAAGACCAGAGTATTTATGCCTGGTCTTTTTTTGTTTATAGGAGCACCACAATGAACGATGATCTTTTAAAAATTGTTTTAGAAAAAGTAGAAAAAGTTGAAAACAAGATTACTAATGCTAAGTCAATGAACGGTGGCTTCGATAAACTGTTGATGGAAGTACAGCACATTAAAGATACTCAAAATGATATCCTGGAAGGAGTCAGGGGAGTGAAGCAAAATCTTTACGAACCAGACTCGGGTCTTTTCAGCCGTGTCAAAGAACTTGAGACAGAATCTAAACTGCGCAACGCTTATGTGAAAGAAACTAAACCTGCTTTAGATTTTGCTAAAGAGCTTCAAGTATGGAAAAAGAAAGCTGACAAAGACTTAGAGGAGTTTGAAAAACTACAGATTGAGTTTGCGAAGCTTCAAGATTGGAAAGCGGGTGCTCAAAAGGTCATTTGGCTAATTGCCACGGCTGCTGGTGGTATGTGGGTGAAGCACTTTATGGACTTGATGATGAAATGATTGGCTACATTGTGACAGCAATTGTTTTTTCAATCCCATCGATTTATTACCGCAAGAAGCTCAAGGAATGTCAAGATAGTAAAAGAAAGATAATCGAGAACTCTTGGAAATGGCAGGATTGGGGAGAATAAAATGAGAAATTGGAAACCTATATTTATTGAGAACAGCAAAATACCTGTGTGGTTATCTTACTTGGCTCCAATTAATATTGGTGCGATTACTATATTCTTCCTCGTCTTCAGTCGTGGAGAGATCAGCGAAGAGACTAAACGACACGAAACAATACACTTCCAACAAATGCTTGAAACTTTTGTAATTGGCTTTCTTATCCTTTATTATTGGGATTATCTTCGAGGATATATTAAATACTGTAAGAATGGCAGAGCAGCCTACTTCAGTATTCGGGCAGAACAGGAAGCCTATCACAAAGCATCACTACCTAAGTACCTTGAAGAACGAAAGAGGTGGCGATGGATTTGGGATTATAAAGTCTAATGATATATGATGACTCAGCCATAGGTTTAATGGCTTTTGCTTTCATATCCCTTGCGATAAGTATTTCTATGTTTTTCGACAGATAAAACTTGACTCCCACAAGTCTTATGATAATATAACAATGTAGGGAGAAGAGATATGAGCTACTGGCATCAAATGTATCCTAAGCAAAAACGCTCCGAGCGTGTAGAGGTCCCTAACGGCGAGGCTCGTTTTGAGGCACTGTTGGCTAAAGACCTCAAGGAAGGCGACCGCAAGTTCGCAGAGTCCATGGACGCCCAGCTTAAGGACCAGGGCAAACTCTCTCCCAAGCAGGTTGAGTGCCTTGATCGTATGGAAGAGCGATACTCAGAAGAGGCTATAATCGCTCGCAAGAACTGGGAAGCGACCTACAAAGCAGAGCACCGCCAGACAGCGATTATCTGTGCGAACTACTACGTCACAACGATGTACTTCCGTGACCTCTCCGTCAAGATTGCGACCGACGAAGATTTCGTCCCCACCGAACGGCAGTACAATGCCCTCACCAAAAACAAGTATGCCCAGAAGGCTATCAAGGCTGCGACCGAGCCGCCTGCCTTTCCTATCGGCACCCTCGCCAAGGTGCGAGCCAACTACAACTTGGTCAATGACCGCTCCCTCCACAACCAGATCGGTCTGGTGGTAGCGAACCACGCTAAAGGGCTCTACGCTTCCTCAACTATCCTTGTAAATGGGAAGCAACACAAGCTAGAAGACCGCTGCCTCAAGTCCGCTGCGGGCAAGAAAAAGAAATAACTTAAAGAACAAATAACGATAGGGTATAATCCTATAAAGGAGGGTTCGTATATGCGAGCAACAATTAGTTTTGAAGCCGACGTAGATCAGGTCAACGTCTTGATGGGGGCTCTTGTCAAACAGGAAGCCGAGCGCCTTCGAGACGTAGCGCACCTCTTGTCAGTGGGAAAAGACCAAGAGCACAAGGTCGGTGAGAAGATAAGCACAGGATTGGAGATGGTGCAAAAGATCGCCCATCAACTAAGTCAGTATAAGGATATGCTTGAGAGCTTTGAGAGGTCCAAATTTGAAACCATCTTGCCCCAGGCTGCCGCTCAGCCAGTGGCTAATCTTGGCGACGCCGTTGCTAATCTTAATAAATTTGGCAACTTTATTGATCGCCTCAATGATAGTGCTTCCGAGGCTACTAGTGGAGAAGAAAATGACATTCCGTCCCAAGAAGGGTGATCTAGTTTATCTTCCTTCGAATATTATGATCATCGGCGAAGGACTCGCTCAGAACACGAGCGTGCCTGATCGATGGCTGAACCTGATTGAACCAACAATGGGCGTAGTGGTTGAGCCAAATTACAACAACGAAAACATATATCACAAGGTTCATATCCAGGGCGACAATTGGCTTGTCAGAACTTTGGATACACTGGAGGTAGTGTCTCGTGCTTAAGTTAAACGAAATATATCAAACGACCGTAAAGTACGAATCCTTACAGCAAAGCGATAAGGTTAGTATGCAACGCAGGACAACCTATGAAAGTCGGGAATGTATGTTAAACCCTGACTACATTGTTGCTATTTATCCACATTATTTTGAGTCCTCATCAGATCGTAAAATGCTAGCGGACAAATTCAAAGGTACTGAGCAGTTTGCTCGTATCGTTTTGGACGGAAATTCGTTTAGGAGTTCTGAAATTATTGTGTCGATGTCTTACGAAAAGTTGGCACGCTTGCTAGTTGAGACCTGAATGAATCAGCATACATGGTATGATCTGGCGGACCATTTCTGTGCCAGAGAGAAATCTCTTCTCGACAAGGGCAAGAATAAATACTTTGAGCGCCTAGCCGCTCGACGTTACAATTACGCAAACAAAAACATAACAGGGGCGGTTCGTTTAGTCTTTTTGAAAGAGGTCGCCGAGGATAAGACCAACAAGACTTTGGTTCGCAATGGTCGGTTTATCTGGTGTAAAAACCTCAGATACGAGGGTGTCAACGACGACGGTTATCGCACAATATCTTTTACTATTGCGGATGGTAATAAGAGGTTTTATGTTGCTGAGCGTCACGTTTTAGCGATCCCTCATAACACTTATATTAATAACAACTCATTTTTCATGAAGTATAATAAAGTCTTTGCTTCGTTCTCCTCTGTTTTTAGCTACCGTGAGGCAGCCAAGACAATGAAAAGAAACGATGATGGTCAATGGGAAGACCTAGACGACTTTATAGACTATCTGCGGTGCGATACGCCGTTCCGCCCTGGCACTCTTGTTCGAGCCAGAAAAGGACTATTCTTCCCTAAGCTCAATAGACTTCAGGAGACAATGGCTACTCTTACTGAAAGATTCTGTGAGGAAAAGGGCTTGACAAAGCACAGCAAACGTTTGAATGAGTATTTGGCAGGAAGAGTCCACTCATACAAAACTTCGGATCAAGAATTGCTTGAGGTATTCTACCAGTTTAATGACTGGTGTGAAGACACCCCTGAGGCAGAACACCCAGTTGGTGTGGTTATCGGACCTGCTCGTGGTGTCTCTCCCCACTCAGGCAAGGAACTTTACCGAGTAAGCTTTGCGGAAACTATTTATGAAGAGGTACACCCTATCCAAATGGAGGTTTTAAATGAAGTTTAGATTGTATACAAAGAGCAACTGTCCTTATTGTCATGCGGCGATGAGCCTGCTCGCAGAGCATCAAAAAGAGTTTGAGTGTTATGGACTAGACAAGCAGCCAGAGTTGCTTACTGAAATTCAGAACACTTATAATTGGCGGACTGTTCCTGTGGTCGTCGAGATCACAGAGGGTCAAGAGAAGTTCATCGGCGGTTTTACTGACCTCAAGGAATATTTAAATAAAGGTAAACAATTATTAAAAGGATAAAGTATTATGCTATGGAAAACAGAGTTTTCATCACTTCTTAAAGATTTTGAACTGAAGCATCAACCAGTTATTATTCGTGTGAATAACTTTGACGAAAAAGCAGCCCGAGACTTTAATTCTAAAATGGCAGCCGCTCAAAGCACAGGACAAAAGGTTGTTCCCGTGGTCATTGATTCTTACGGCGGACAGGTGTACTCGTTGATGTCGATGATCTCAGCCATTAAATCATCAGAGATTCCAGTCGCCACGATCGTAGAAGGTAAAGCTATGTCCTGCGGTGCCGTCCTTCTATCCTTCGGCGAGCAGGGTATGCGCTTTGCTGACGAAGATGCTACTATCATGATTCATGATGTTAGCAGTGGCGGACGTGGAAAGATTGAAGAACTGAAAGCTGATGTTGCCGAGGCTGACCGCCTAGATGAAAAGATTTTCACCATGATGGCTCGCAACTGCGGCAAGAAGGATGACTATTTTAAAAAGAAAGTGTTCAATAAAAAGCACGCTGATTGGTTTATGGATGCTCAAGAAGCCAAGCGACACGGGCTGGTAAACCATATCAGGGTTCCCAAGATGACAGTGAAAGTAGACGTGGACATTGACTTCGAATGATAGACCTTATCACCGTGGCATTGACACTATTGGCATCAGGTCCCACGATGCCAATTTATTTCGACAAAGAACAGAAAGAAATCGGTCGTGAAATCATCAAAGAAGCGCACAAGCTCGGAGAAGACCCATACACTCTTATGGCCATCGCCTGGCAAGAAACTAGGATTAGAAGAGGTCAAACGTCTCATACAGGAGATGTTGGAATATTCCAAATAAACTGGAGATTTTGGGGTAAGAAAATATGGAAGTACAAATCATACCGCCAGTTCGTCGAGGACATGGACAATGTTGAGCACGGAACCTTGGCTGCCGTCATGGTGCTGCGGGAGATGCGACTTTACAAGACTTGCGTAGGAATTAATTTATATGCTTGCTACAACGGCGGTCCAGCGTGGATGAAATCTAAAAACATAGACAAGATTGCAACTTATGCTCGCAGAGTCCACCAGAAAAGAAAGCAATTTGTGAGAAAACATAAAAGCTGGATGAAGGTAAAATGACAAAGAAGTCTTATGCTATGAAATACGACGAGTTGCTGAGAGGGATCGAAATCATCGGGGAAGATTTAGACTTTTTGTGTAGTCTATCCGAGAATCCTTCTGAAGAATATAAAATTCCAGATGCGGTAGAATACTCATTGGCGGTCATAGCTCTCACTAACCAGTTGAGTTTTATGAGTCAAGAGTTGGCAACTAATAAATTATCAGAAGATGGAATTCATGTTATACTTACCAAGGAACAGGTAGATACAATGAACGATCTTTATGAAGAGGTCGAAGAGGCTTTAGTGAGGTTAAGAAAATGTGGGATATCGATACAAATCAATTAAAATATTTGTCCTTTTATTATTTTTGGCTTTTCTTTTTGCCTATCTGTACCGCTTTTGACTTTTATATGGATACCGTAACGGGGTTTACATTTGGATACATGGGAGCGTTTGTATACATGTGGATCAGGTTTACTGAAGCCAAGGAACTACTAAGGGATGTGGAAGATGAATAAAGATAAAAAAAGACTAGTGGAGTCTTTTGATGTAGAGTACAACGCTCTGTCAAAAGCTTTAAAGATGAACCTGGTTCTTGACGAAGCAGCGATCCGTCTCGTCATACAGACAACTGCTAAAGATATAAAATCTCCTGAGGAAGTCCAAGCCCAGGTGATAGAACTTCTTGAAAGATCTATTCACTTGAACCTGCCCGATGTGCGTCGTCAAGGACCGCATGGAAAGACATGGAACCATGTGGAATAAGGCAGTTCAGCTTGCGTGGAATGGGGCGGTCGGTCTTATATTTCTGGGCGTGATTGGTTTTACGATGACAGCCAAAGCTATGATTGAGAAGCGGTGAATATTTTAGACGAGCACCCATGGCGAACACTCGATGGCAAGCCCATTGATGATATCCGTCAGCACATTTTAGCCCACCATGGTCCGACCTACACCTTACATATAGGCACTGACACAAAGCCATACTTAGATTATACAACTGTGATCACGGCTATTTGTTTTAGGGAAAAAGGAAAGGGAGCAATTGTTGCTTACCAGAAATGTAAAACAAGCACTTTTCCATCTATGCGTGATCGGTTGTTTCATGAAACCTATGTATCTCTAGAGACAGCCGGAGCTATCTTAGAGCTTACTGGTGACCGAGCTACAATTCATGCTGACGTTAATCCGAGAAAAGATGCCTTAAGTAATATCACTGTTGATGCTATAATGGGCATGATAAAGGGCATGGGTTATCCAGTCTTGGTCAAGCCAGAGGCATGGGCAGCAGATATCGCAGATATGTACACGAGGTAGCTTTGAATCAGAAACTTAATCATCGCAACTTGTTATTGCTTGCGGGGGCGAGCCAAGGTTTAACCTTGGGGCAAATTAATGACAAGCTAGAGAAAAGATTGCTCAAAGCTATCGGCGCTCTTGATTGGGCATTGTGGACAAACTTTTATTATCCACTGGCTAAACACAATATAGTCTATGAGAAAGAATTGATTTACAACAACCGTTCATTATCATGGTTCGCTAACGATTTGAAGCAGCGGTACCAAAAACAGACGATCTCTTGAAAGGAGACGACATGACTGATGCGAAACACATTGAAAACTTTAAGCTGTTCTGTAAGAACAATAGGCTGCGCTTGCGAGAAGCAGGAGACTATTTGCCCATTGCTAAAGCTATTGGTAAGTTCGCCGAAGATCATTTTTTCTGTAATTTTAAAGAGGGAACCATTGGTGTTTATGTAACCCGAGATAGCCAACGGCAGTTTACTTACTTGAACAAGAAGCTTGTTAAGCTTGGCTGTGTCCCTACACAAGTAGGAGACTTCGAGGGTTGCTATGATTTGGAGTGGATGAATATTCCTCCCGTCGCCCGACTACTTAAGATTAAGAAGGGAGCCGCCAAGGTCGCCGACCCCAAATGGCTTAGAGAATAATGAAAGAACATGATATTGTAAAAAGGGGCGAACAGTATTTGATGGAGATTATCACCTCTAAAGATCCCACGTTTCTCCGCAATGCTTGCCTAGAAACTATCGTTTTGACGGGACACCTCTATCGCCGCATTCAAATTCATACTTTTCTACACCCTTTTTTCTTTTTGTTTGGTTTTTTAGCTTGCTATTTTTTTATGAAGTAGTATAATTCAACTACACGAAAGGAGCCTAAGATGGCTACAAGACCCGGAAGACTTATTGACAAAACATTTACCTCGTTCACCGAAGCGAGCGGACGCCTTGAAGATACGATCGGATGGGTGGTAAAAGCAAAGGAACTCGCACACGAGTTTGAGCCCGGATGTAAGGCAGAGGTGACGCTCCACTTGTTGGAAGAAGTCTTACAAAAATGCTCTCACGAGTTGGACACCGCCTCCGCCGAGTTGGCAATAGATGTGTTTGGCGGAGAACAATGAAAGACATAGAGAAATTTAAGGAAGATATTCAGAATATCCTAGACAAGTTTCAGTTTAATGGCGAAACTCGCCGCAAATTTTTTTCACTGCTGGTTGAATATGCTGAAGAGCAACAAGCCGGCAACCCAAAGAAAGGCAATCAAAAATGACAACAACAGATAAAGACTTTGAAAAGAACGTCAAGGAGTTCGTAAATCGCTTGACAGAGATTGAGAATGAGATCACAATCCTTCGACAAGACCGTTCGGAACTGTTCGCAGAAATGAAAACTAAGTTAGATCCCCGATCATTCCGAGCAGCCCTCAAGATTCACAATCTACAAACGTCAACCCCAGATCAGTATTCTTTACAGAAAATCCTGAGTGTTTTAGAGACTAGCGGATAATTATAATATATGGGGTAAACTGGTGAACATATGTATTGGTCTGTACAAGGGCGAGGGACGCCTACATAACGCTATCGTAAGGCGGTGGACAGACAGCATTTATTCACACGCAGAACTGATCCTACCCGACAGGACCTCAATTACCATATTTCCGTTTAGTCTTAAAGGCATCCACCGTGAGCCGTTTAAGATGAAAAATGAGAATGAATGGGACTTTTTGTGTGTGCCCGTGTCACCTAAACAACTGGGCATCATTGAGAAATTCTATGAACAAACCCAAGGTCAACAATACGATTGGGTAGGGATGATTGCTTCACAAGTCGTGCCCTTCCATATCAAGCACCAACACCGCTGGTATTGTTCCGAGTGGATTGCCTATGCGCTGCGAAGGGCTGGCATCATCAATGAATTACATGAGCAGGCTGATATGTCTCCCGAAGTATTGAGTCGGCTGCTACCGTACCGAGAAAAAATTAAATTTTCTGAAATACCCGAAAGCACTGACTGGAACGGCAGTTGGACCAAAGTCACACACTTTACACCCGATGACATTGACAAAAAAAATGTTTGAAAATATTTATTAAAGATAGAATCATTACGGTTTACAATAGATTCATAAGGAGATACACATGAATATTAATTTTCAACAAGTCTATGAGGATGAGCTTGAAGACGTCACCAAGGAGCTTCTTCAATATCCCCGCCGTTATAGCGAACTCCCCCACGAAGTTCAGCGACTAGTTGAAGACTTAATTACTGCCGGCTATCAACGTGCTCTGGAAGATGCGCTTGACCCTACTGTTTTGGAGGAAACGTCGGCTCTTTCTAGAGAGATGAGCACACAGCTATCCAGCATGTCAAACCTCATTGAAACATTCTTATCACAAAAGAATAGTGAAGGTACCAACTAATTATAAAGAGGGAGACCTCGTAAGGGTTAAAAGCCAAACTGGCTTTGAACAAAACCTTGGATTAATCGTCCAAGTTCTCAGAAATAAGCTCGATCAGCCACAGGGTTATCAAGTACAAATAGGTCAAAACGTTTTATTCTTTAAACATGTTTTAGCCAACAAATACTTTGAACTCGTGGAGAAGACTGACGATGAAAACGGGAGATCATGTACGATTTAAATCTTACGATGGTCAGGAGGAGTGGCAGCAAGGTCTTTTATTGCGCTATGATACCTTTCTCGGGGTAGGTGAGATCATCACGTTAGGTGGTATCATCTGTTATGCCCCGCTGCGATTAATCAAGGGGGTACCGTGATGTTAGAAGAGTATTTAACTTATTTATATGCCTTCACGCAATCCCTGGTGTTCTTCATTTACTACCCTCATCTGATGAGCATCTGGAAATCGCCCCGAGCGGAAGCCATCAATGTCCCAGCCCAGTTTACATTCTTCTGTATTGGAGCAATTTCAGGACTATATATGTATATAGTAAACGGCGATCACCTCGCTACACTGGTTATATGTGGACACATTTTCATCGGTAACCTTGCTTCTGCGGTGATGGCTTTTTATAAGCAACGGAAAGGCAGACTAGATGACCGAAGAAAAGAAAACGAAGCCCCGCAAAGATAGAATACGGGCAAAAAAGAAAACATATAAACTTACCCCCAAGCACGTAGAGATGATACGCTCTCAAAAGGGCAAGATGTCCGTGCGTAAGACTGCCAAATGGTTCCAGGAACAGACTCACTACATTTATAAAGTGTCTCCCTCGATGGTTCACCATATTTTCAGTGGACGTCGGCATGGGGCGAAAGAGGATCAAGTTTCAATTTACGATTTAATTGCTGAAGAAATGACTGAGGAAGAGCTTGACAACCTCGATCCCAAAAAGGTTAACTACGATTAAAATATTACCACCTTTGACCTTCTAAATGTCCGTAAACGCACATTAGGAATCCCTCGCCTGTGAGACAAAGCCCCGTAGTTATGGGATCTTTTGTATGATTATAAAAATAGAACGATTTTAAATCCAAAACCGTCACTTTTACCACTTTTGGCGAAAAATAATAAAATAAAAACTTGACGTACTCCCTATCGGTGATAATATAAGATGTAAGGGAGATACAGATATGCGTTATCGCACTAATCAATGTTCTGCTTGTGGTGGCTGGGGTCACAATCGTCGTGGTTGTCCTGAGATCAAAGCGGCTTATGAGAAGGTCGCCAAGCTCTGTGCTAAATACGGCATTGAACCTGACCCTGAAGCTTACCGCTCGTCGTGGCTTGACCCCCTTCGAGAAAAGCAGATGGCAGCCCACGGTGTCAGCGAATACTATGACATTCACCACCTTGATCACGAAGAGCACATCAGCTACTGGGAAGCCTGCCGCTTTCAAGAGCACGGCGAGCGTCTCGCTGTCGCTGAGCGACGCAAAAAGCGTGGCGTAAAGCGTCAATGTAGTTTCTGCGGCAAGACTGGTCACAACCGTCGCAACTGCCCAGAGAAGGAAGCTCACGAGCGTGAGTGTCGTGCGATGAAAGCTCTGGCTCACCGAGTTGCTCGTATGACCTTTGAGGCTGCTGGCATTGTTCCCGGCGCTCTGATTCAGTATCGTGATTTTGATTACACCACGAGAGACTATGTTAATCGTGTCGGCTTGGTTCAGGGCATTGACTGGTCCCAGATTGGCAAGCAAGACGCAGAGAATAGCAGCGGCTTGGGCAATGTGCTTGAGTACTGGGTCTTCCGTGGTAGCAAAGCCATTATCATCAAGGATCATGAAGGTCGCACTCGTAGCGTTGCGGTTCCCCGAAACATTGA
>JGI25132J35274_1000224_pt1 | contig 15660 bp, 17 predicted proteins | sample ETNvirenome_6_30_FD_35274 | JGI IMG/M metagenome (IMG submission 35274)
TCAAGAAGCTTAAGTAAAATGCCTTCTACGTTAGTAATAGTCTCTTCGCTCTTTGCTTGACTAACTGCTAAATTGTCTAAGCTTTCGTTTTGGGAAGTTTGGCTTTTAGTAAGATTGACTAACATATATCCTAAAAATACAACACAAAATCCTGTTGCTCCTAATGTACTATAACTTTCTAAAATTGTTTGTGTATCCATAATTATTTCCGCTTTTTCTTCATCCAACTCAATGGATTAATATTTAATTCTTTTTCGTAAAATGAAACTCTACTCTCCAGTTCTGACCTTTTACGCTCCTCTTCCACGCTGTGTTTATCAAGTAAACTCCGAATTGTGCCATCAGCCTCCACCAAGTTTTCTTCAAGCTTTGTAAGTCGATGCTCAATGCGATAATACCCATAGACAAAAGCACCCACAACGACACATAACTGAATAACCCATTTGATATTGAGGCTAACCACCATATTATCATCAACAACACTACCACGATAACTCCTAGCTGTTTTGACATCACTCATGTATTATATCTTCAAATTGATGATGTTTCCAACACCAATTAGAGCTTGTGTAAATTTTTCCATGATAATAATGAACAATTGAATCAGTCCCCATTATTTCTATAAAAACTGTATTTGCAACTGTATCCTGCGGTGTGAGTTGTATACCTCCTGCGCTCCAACCCTGACTGCAACCTTTTAACATAATAATACACAACAGGAATCCCATAACTCGAATTAACAAACTTATAATCTCCTTTTATTTTATTCATTTAAATATTTTTAATTTAGATTTAAACCAATTTTTAATTTTTTCTATTAAAGTAATTTTAGGTTTCTTAAAACCTAATCTCCTCTTTAATCTTTCTATTCTTCTTACCCTCTGTAAGCTATGCATGTCGCTGTAGAGTTTGTGTGATTAATAATACTACTAAAATTTCCATATAGTATCTCACCAGGCACCATATAAAACCAAGCTGAATTAAGATTATCTCCAATATTTGACGTAACTTTTAATTGAAGAAATTCAACAGCTGCATCCCCACCACCTTTACCAAGAGCTTGTATAGCTATCCAAGTACCGTCATCAGGTTCTGATGTATTTGTATTATGTTCAGCAATTAAATCAAATCCATTCTGACCAATGGCTAAAGACGTTGCTTCAGCTGCTGTATATGTTCTTACTCCTTTAATAGCCATAATTAACTCCTATAATATTTTATTGAACAACGGCTGATTGTTTTATACCTTGACCTGCATTGTACCAACCAGCAGTTTGTATATACGGCTTTCCAAGTATTTCAACCATTGGTTGACCTTGAGAATGTTCAGGTTCTTGCTTTTTATTTATTAATTCTGAATATAATAAATCTAAATGTCTTACTAAATGAACTAATTCTGGGACTCTAACAACTAATTCTTTATTGTTGTTATTTTTTTGAGATATATAAGCTTCTTGTAATGTCATTTTACTATTTGCCTTAAATTGTTACGACCTAATATAAATTTTATTCTTGAAAGAAGTTGAGACTTTGTTTCATTAGAACCATATTTTATTTCTCGTTTATCATAAAAATTTTTTATTTCAGATTTAGTATTATCCATTGTTGGATAATCAGATTGACTAGTTGAAATTGCATTTATTAATTGATGTTTGCCAATTATTAATTTTCCATGTTCATTGTCATGTTTTTTTGCACATTCTGATGTATATAATTCTTCAGCAATTTTAAAACTATTTGTTTTTTTTATTATCTTACCATCTAAATATACAAAATAATTATAAGACGAAGGATAAGCCAGAGTTTCTTTAGTTCCATCTGGATAAGTTTTTACACGGGTAACCCCCGGATTTGTATTTTTATGAATCCTTATATTGTAACCCTGGCTACACCTTCTAATAATCATTATTTACCAACTTTCTTCATTGCTAGTTTATGAGACTCAGTAAATGTTTTACCTTTTTTCATTAAAGATACCATTGCTTTTAAATGTTTTCCAGTATGATGCTTTGAATGTTTTTTCATAGCACCTTCCTGTCTTTTATTTAATCCACTTAATGATATTCCTTTAATCTTCATGCTTCTACTTCAGCCTCAACAACTTCAGGTTCAAGAGATGAACGTAGCATATTAATAAATGCTTCTTTACCAACTTGCAACTGGTCAGCCATAAACTGATTAGTATTCTGTTTATTTTGCAAATCATTAATATGATTTACCATCATCTTTTGCTCATCAGTCATATCTTCAATAACATATTCTTTGTCATCAAGATTCAAGACTGGCTTTTCTTTTTTATCTTTAGCCATTTTAGCTCCTTGTTAGTTAATTAATTATTCAGCGTACTTTGCTTTTGCTTTTGTTAGCAATGCAGACTTATTATCACTTTCAGCGTAAGATACATTATATCTACTTAAATACTTTTGTAGCTGTGCTTTTGTCCATGAATCTGCTGGTTCACCACTAGGATGTCCATTCTGCGATACAAAGTATGCTTCTTTACAATCTGCATCAAATAATGCATCTGCAATTTTCTTTACTCTTGGGTCATCATTAGACCAATCGCTATCTGGAGTTACAATATGGCGGCTATAACCCACGCTACCAATTTGTTTACCATCGTCCATTACTTTTGTTGCTGTTCTTACTTGGATGAAATAATCACCTTTCACTTCGATTTGGTCTACTTCGACCACTTTTTCTAATGCCATTACTGACTCCTTGTTAGTTCCAGTATAGTATCCACTATACAAAGTATGTTACTGCAAATTGTATGCTTGTTGATGCATCTATTTGATTTGCTGATGTTAAACCAAGACCAGCTCCTGTAGTCAAATAAATTCTAAAATATGCCTCATTTTCTGACATAAAAACACCAAAATCTTGAATATTGGCACTTGAATTGTATATAAATACAGAGCCACTTCCTCTTTGTGACAGTTCAGCTCCATCTCCAATCGTGAAAGGAACATTTACTTTTATATATCCAACTGGACTACTAATGGCAGATGAATCTACATGACCCATGACTGTTACCTGCCTTCCAATTTTAGTATAAGATGCTGTATCGTAAGTGCTATCAACTGTTATAGAGCCACTTCCAGATGGTGTTAGCGTTACTGTATAAGTACCTTCTTCATATTCTGTACCAGAATCATATGGAGTATTTTCTACAGATGCACCAGTTACAGTTCCATGAAAATCATTACCAGATTTATCTCCCCATATCTTTTCACCAGCAGAACTTCCATCGTATTCTGCTACTGCACCGATTGGTACTACTACTGCACTATCAAATAGCATTGTTCCAGAAGTTGTTGTGGTTTTAGCCAGTGAAACAGTTATTGCTGATTGAGTACAAAGCCAATCAACCGAATGCTTAACCCAACTTCCTGAAGAAGTACCAGTCACAGAGGTTAATACAGCACCAAGAGTATTGGCTCTAAATGAAATTTCAAAAGTTTCATTTCCACTTGTTCCACTTTTAACATAAGCCGATAGTCTGTAATACTTACCAACTGTAAGTGTTCTAGTTTGATATAAATAATTAGCACTACCAGATGTATCTGCTGTTACTGCTACACAATCTCCAGAAAAACCACTACCAGCAGATGTTGCTGTTGCTTTATATACTGCCCAAGATGTAGGAGGTGAGCCTCCTGTCCAGTCTGTTCCATTTGCTACTAAAGTAGTCTGATTTGCACCTTTGTATTTAAAAGGTACTGATGAACCAGAGTAAAGTTCTTTTACTTCGGTTTCTGATAGGGCTATGTTCCAAAAAGATAAATTATTTAACTCTCCAAGATATTGATTATCATTACTTACTGAATGTCCACCAATTTTATAAGTATCTTCTGTTTCTGGATTGTTTAATGTTCCACTTACTGTAATAGTCTGACTTACTCCATTAACATATATTTTTGCACTAGAACCATCCCATGTAGCCGCTACATGAGTCCAGACACCTTCAGGAACTACGCCATTTGGTGTATCTGCATAATCACTACCTCCACCTACATGAAGCCTAACCCTTCCTTGAGCATCGGAATTTCGTCCAAAACCAAACCATATTTCAGTTATTTTTTGTGAATATATAGCCTCCCATATACCATCAGTTCTACTTGTATGCCTTACCCAACAAGAAATTGAAAAATCAGTATTAATTAATCCAAAAGCAGATGAAGGAACAATTTTATCATCAACTGCATCAAATCTATAATATGGAGAGGACATTGTATTTGCTACATGATTTGGTTTGCCTTGTTCATTTATAATATAGTTACTGTTTAAATTTGTATTGCCAGATGAATCTATACGAATTCTCTCTTGAATAGTGTCACTTCCATTTGGAGTAGTATGAAAAGTCATGTAACCAGGCGAATCATTATCACTAACAGAATCTTCAGCACTTCGTACATAAATTGCACCCATATTATGATATGAATTAGAACCATCATATCCTTGAAAATGCATCCCTATTCCAGTATTAGAGACAGATGCTCCCCCACTAGCGGCTTCATGCCTCATTGTTAATGCAGTTATATTACCATTTCTTTGTCCAGTAATTCTAATACCAGCATTTTCAGCAGAAGATTCTCCAATAGTACCACTATCAATATCTAAAATAGTGTCAGGGTCTTTTCCAATGCCTACATTACCTCCATCATCATTTAATATTAAGTCTCCAGACCCTGAAAAATCATTTGCTCTAATTGTCATTTCGTAAGGAGATGATGTGTTTTTTATTATTCTACCAGTTCTTGCATTTGTTCCTTCAGTACCGCCAATTAAAAATGTTATATTGCCTGAGTTTGAGTCATTTCCATTAGAAACGTGTAGCTTTTCTTTAGGGTCGTTAACTCCAATGCCCACATTGCCATCGTGATGAAGTACAAGTTGATTTGTATTAATTCCTGTGCTATAGGTATCAAGATATAAATCTGTTGGTACTGCACCTGAACTACTTGCACCATTTTGTTTAGCGTAAATTCTAGCACCAGCATCAAATGCATCTGAACTATTTACACCTAAAAATTGTATTAGTCCTATTTCTTCGCCATCACCAGTATCTGCTGGAGTACCAATAGTTGTACCAGTTGATTTTCTAAACGACAATGTAGATACATTACCTGTACTAGCTGAATAGGTATCAATGTTTATACCAGTCGATGTAGATACATCGGCTATTGATAAATTAGTGTCTGGTGAGTTAGTTCCAATACCAATATGACCATTATTATCAATATATAATGAGTTTGCTGGTGCGTTTTCTTCAACACTAAAAAATACTCTATCGTCAGAATCATTCATAAATAAAAAAAGACCATTATTAGCACATATTTGCAATTTGTCCTGACCAGTATCAGCTATGACTAAAGATGGAGCAGTTCCAGCTATAGTTAAATTCGATGTATTAAATCCAGTTGTACTAGCTGGTGAATCTGTTCCAATTCCAACATTTGCAGTAGCACCATCTATTCTCATTACCTCTGTATTAGCACTACCACCATCATTTACTCTAAAAATAATATCTTGGTCAGAAGTATTGTTTCTAATATATGTATTACTACCATCGTTCCATATTTGAGCGTCTCCATCAGCACCAAGCGTTAATGCTTTGTCATCGCCTAAATTTATATTTTGAGCAAATGTGGCGTGTTGGTCAGAGCCTATTGTAAGTGCAAGAGTAGCAGAGCCACCAGATGGTGTTGTAGCAAACTTAATTACACCATCATCTTTATTAGTAGTATCTGCACCACTAAAAAATCCCATATAACCAATCAAAGTGCCGTTCCACTTACCAAGCATATTACCAATACCGCTATCTGCACCTGACCTATTTGCATCTAATATAACTGCATTTGATGTGTCTCCAGCACTATGGATAGTTATACCTTCATCACCAGAGTCTGCTTCGATGTGTAGATTATTTGTAGCTGTGTCTGTACCTATGGAAAGATTACCATTTGATGAGTCAATAGCAACTCTAGTTGCATTACTACTATCTGTATCCCTAAACTTAAATTTTGCTCCAGCATCAAATAACATATCTTGACCAGTCTCAAGAATCCTAAACTGCAATAATCCAGTAGTTGATGATATAGTAGCAATGTCGTGAGTAAAAGTAAGATTACCACCCATCTTTATTAATGGTGTATTTGTATCTACAATAAATATATCGCCACCATCGCCATTCTTACGTACCAGTAATGCTTCTGTATCTGTGACATCTATTGTTGATGTGCCTTGTATTACTTCATTAACTGTTATTGCAGTATTGCCAATAACTGATAAATCTTCAGTAACAGTTAAATTTCCAGATATAGTTCCGCCACCAGTTAATGGAGCGCTTCTAGTAAATCTCATTCATTACCTCCTAAAATAATCCAACTACTTTAAAAGCTGTTTCTGAACCTGCAAATACAAAAGAAGTGCATGCGAATGGAACTATTGCGCCAGGAGCAAATATAGCTGAAACTGCGGCTCCGGGTATTACTAAATTTTCTCCACTTGCTAATGTTATTGTTAAATCTTGAGTTCCAGCTGGAACTACAACTCCCATGACAGCTCTTGTAATTTTTGAAAATGATACTACTGTAGTACTTGTAGCAGTTTTAATTTCTGCGGATGTGATTGGAGCGCCTTGTTCTCTTACGCTCCATCCTTGAAGTCCTTTAGCCATCTTGCCTCCTTTTATGCCTTACCGAGCTTGGCTTCTCTCATGGGCATATGTTTTATATTTATCTAACAGCGAAAGGGCCAGATGGAAATGTCATTGAAACATTTCTTTTGTTGCTTTCGTTGTCACCCAACTTACCATAAAATTCTTTCATGTAATATTCTTTTCTTTCTATATCTCCTGCTTCATCGTATTTCATTGCTTTAATATAATCTACTAAAGCTAAACTTAGCATTTTATTTAAATTTGCATGAGATGTTTCACTAGGAGAAGAATCCTCTAAAGGTATTTGAGTAATTGTAATTCTTTCACCAGCTGATTCAGTAGTAAATGAACCACTTGCAAGAGTTAATGTACTTGAGTTAACAGTTCCGCTAGAACTTAATGTATAATCACCATCATTATTTGAAGAACCTTGCACTCTAATTTTATCGCCTTGAGCAAAAGAAGCTCCAGTAGCTGCAAATCCACTACCAGAATCACTTATAGCTGAACCTGAAAAAGAAATAGTAACACCACTTGCATATCCAGTTGTACTTTCTAATTCTTCAGATACAAATGGTTCATTAAGAGCTGTGTATTCAATTCTAAGTCCATCTTCAATATTTTCATCTGGATACATTAACTCATTTTGTTGAGTTTTAAATACACCTGCTTGAGTTATTCTTTCACTTGTAGAACCACCTAATAGCTTATATATAAGTAATTCTCTTCCTCTAAGAAAGTAAAACCATTCTCTATCTACATAGCTACTCATGGAGATGTATCCTCAATTAAATAATGAGGCTGTCTTGTTACTCTTCGTATTTGCTTGTATTTGCCATCGCTAGTATCTTTTATGCTTATATTTTTTAAAGCAATCATATCAGCTGGTAATTGATACACATTATCATCCGTATCTACTGATTTAATAATATCTTGTTTTCTAATTTTAATTTTTTCTTTAGAATTAGATTGTATTAAATGAATAGCATCTTTTATCCAAGCAATAGTTAAAGTAGCATTGTCCATGCCACTTCTTTCCATTATTTCTTGAACTGTCATTATAAATATTTAATTTCTACATATATATCGCCACTAGATGAATCTAATTGAAATTCACCAAGATTATCACTTCCTCCACCTAATCCATGNAATGTAATTGCTTCACCAGCGGCTAATGTAAAACCACCACTAGCAAAAGCTCCTCCAACACCAACTGTAAGGTTAGAAGTTGTAGCTGTTGTTTTTGCAGAACTTGTAAATCCAGTATTTTTTATATAAATATAATCTGCTATTGCAGCTGAACCTATAACAGTTTCATTGGTATCTTGTGTTTTAGACGCATCTACGTGTGCTACAGTTTCATCAGATTCTAATTCAAAATCTGCAGTTCCACCCATTCCAGTAGCAACTGAATCTGTTGTTCCTACATCGTGTTCAGCCATATCTCCAGCAGCAGCTACTCTATGAAAAACTTGAGCATTTGTACTTACTCTCATTCTTGTGCTTGCCATTTTATACTCCTATTATTATTGCGCAGCTTGTTGTTGAGCTGCTATTGTTTGATTAATTATTTTGCTATTATTTTGAATATAAGAATTTATTTCTAATTTTGCCCAATCGTAATATTTTTTTGATTCATTAGAATAAAAAGATGCATTTTGAGTGCCTAAATTAATCTTTTGACTTTTCTCAGCTGCTTCAGCTTGATATTTTTGCAAATTAGAATTATACAAAGCAACCTTACTTTGATATTCTTGATTTTCTTTTGATAACGTATTAACAAAATTCTGTACTTCTTTATTTATGCTTTGTTGATATTCATTTAATTGAGATGCATATCTTTGAAGACTTGAATTATATTGCTCTACATTTTGTTGATAATTTTGCAATGCATTTTGTAAAGCAATTTGAACATCTTTATTCATATTGTTACTATTAATTGATATTTCATTTTGAGCATTTTGAACAGCTTCTTGAACATCTTTTTGTAAATTTTGATTTTTTCTATTTATATCTTGTTGATAAACAATATTGTCTTTATTAAATGAATTTAATTCATTCTGAAGGTCAGATTGATACTTTTGTAATGAAACTGAATTTCTTTGTTGCCATTCACCTATTTCAGCTTGATTTCCACTTACTATTTTATTTACTTCAGATTGATAAGATTGAATTTGGGCTTGATATTTTTGAAGATTTCTAGCTTCATTTGAATCTTTTAATTGAGCTTCTTGAATCTTTTCTTGAACCACAGCTTGGTAGATTACATTTTCTTTATTAAAATTATTTAATGCATCTTGAACATTTGTAGAATATTTTTGTAAATCTGTTTCTCTTTCAATTTGCCAAACTTTTAAATCACCTTCTAAATTCTGTTGATATTCTTGTACTTCTTTTGAAACTTGAGATTGATAACTTTGTAATTCATTAGCATATTTTTGAAGAATTTGAGAATCATCAGTTTGAGATAATTGTGCATTTTGTATTGCTACTTGTAAACTTGCTTGATACACCACATTATCTTCATTAAAAGAATTTAAATTATTTTGTATATCAGAATTATACTTTTGTATATCTGTTTGCCTTTCTTGATTCCATACTTGCAAATCTCCAGCTAAATTTTGTTGATATTGTTGAACCTCTTTATTTACCTCAGCTTGATATACTTGTAATTCGGATGAGTATTTAGACAATTTTTGAGCATCATCTTGAGATGATAATTGAGCATTTTGAATACTAATTTGAAGTTGAGCTTGGTATTCAGCATTATTTTTATTAAAAACATTTTGCTCATTTTGAATATCTTGTTGATATTGTTGCAATTTATCAGATTCAGTTTTGCCCCAAGCTGTATATACAGTTTGTAATTCTAATTGGTATCTTTTAAAATTTTCAGAATGTTGTTGAACTTCCTTATTTACATTTGCTTGATACTCGTTTAATTCAGAATTATATTTTTGCAATTTAGCTGCGTATTCTTGGTTTTCTTTTTGCAATTTCAATGATGCTTCTTGTTGTTTTTCTGTAGCTTCTATTTGAGCTGTTTCTCTATGTCTTTGAGCGTCTAATTGAGCTTGTTGGATTGCTTCTTGCAACTTAGCCTGATATTCAACATTTGCATCATTAAATTCATTTAATTTATCTTGCATAGCTTGAGTATATGCGCCTACATATGTTTGAATTTTTTGCAATGTAGCATTAGCTAATTCAACATCTTCTGCACCTTCTATTAAATGAGTAGCTGTAGACCACCATTGGTCAAATTCTATAGCATTACCATCAAAATCATCAATTGTATTTTCTGCATCTAATTGAGTTATATTAGTCAATTCAAGACCTTGACTATCACTAGCAACAGTAGGAGATGTATAAGTAGGAGGTATCCCTAAATTTGAAACTGTAGTAGAAGTAATAGATACAGATGCAACATCTGGAACCGTATAACTTGGAGCTGATGGAGGAACGGGAGGAACAGATGATATACTTAATGAACCTGGGTCGCTATCTCCAAAATCTGATACAGTCCAATAATCTTTAAATGCAACTCTTGTAGGAGCAATTGATTGTGTATAAGTTGGTGCATTTGTACTAAAACTTACAGAATTATCACTAATTGAAGGAGCAGCTGGGGCAACAGCAGATATATTAAGGTCTGATATTGTTGGAGCTGATGTCAATGATAATACTGGTTTTGTATATGAAGGTGCAGTCTCAGAAAAAGAAACACTATTAGAACTTAATGTAGGAACTACAGGAGGACTAACAGATATTGTTAAATTTGATATTGTAGGAGCACTTTCTAAACTAATTACTGGTGATGTATAACTCGGAGCTGAGCTTGAAAAATCATCTACGGTTTGAGCCGAAAAAGTAGGAACGACAGGAACCGAAGGATAAGACCAAGTAATTGTAGGAAAATTAGTTAATGAAAAAACAGGCTTTGTGTAAGAAGGAGCTGATTCGCTCATAGAAGCCATATCAGATATACTAATAATAGGTTTAATAATATCATTTACACTTGCATCAGTATATGTAAAACTTGGAGATGATGGAGCTGATGGTGATACCGATGAAATTGAAAGGTCATTTCCAAAATCTGGAGATAAAGGAGAAACTGGGATTGATAAATCAGTCCAATCAATTACTTTACCGCTAGCTAATTTTGAAAATTCAGAAGAAGCTGCGTGAAAGATAACTGCATTTCTTAAATCAGAATCATCATCTATTTTACTATAATCTACATAAAAAACATATCCAGCATTGCTTCCATCAGTTACTGGTGCAAAATGAACTGCTCCTTCTTTATGATACCAAACTGGATGTTTAGCTGTCGCATATTTTAAACTTGTAGAATCCAATGCCCATATTGCATCTGATAATGATATTTCTCTACAACTATAACCATTTCTTTGCACATCTATTATCGAATCATTAACTGAAAATGTTATAGCGCTTCCATCTGTAGAAGCGGATGAAGCCTTTTGTGCAAAGTTTAATAAATTTTTTGGAACGCTAGATACTACAAATTTTTGTGCAGATATTATAAACTGGTCATCAGCGTCCGAGACTCCAGTTATGTTTTCTATATCTAATTCTATGTTTGTTGTTGCCATATAAATTTTTTTTTATACATGGGGGCCCAAAGACCCCCACATATTATTTGTCGTTTAGATTAACTCTAAGACCTTGATGCAGTTCCACTTACAAAAGCACCATCTGTTAAAGCTGCTGCTTGTAGAACATACCAGTGATGGCCATCGCATAATACTTGCAATCTATCGCCACCTCCAGCTGCTCCGCCTGAAGTGTCAAACATTATCTGGTCATCTGCTACAGTTGTATCGTGAACAGAATTGCCATCATATCCAACTCCCATAATGTATTCACTAGCTGAACCACTTGCGACTATTAAGTCTTTTGTAGCTTCAGCGTCACTTTCTATACCTAGTATAAATGTGAATATCGCTCCTTTAGATAAAGCAGCGGATGGTAAAACAAAAGCAGCTGAGTTTGCAGATATATCTACTATGTAGTAATTACCTGCGTCACCCTTTACTAATGTTTTAGTTGGAGATGCAACAGTGCCGTCAGCGGCAGGTTTGACATGTTCAACGATGCCAATCTTACCATCAACAGAGTCATCAAACTTATTTTGTCCGTACATTGGATTAGCCATAAGTATCCTCCTTAAGTCCAGACAGCGTGGGCTTCTGGCATTGACCATTCCATCCCCGCTTCTGTTTGAATTAAATCAACCCTTCGGTCAATTCCACTATTCTCAAGAGTTTGAACTCCTACATATACTGCTGTATCACGATTCATACCATTACCAACTAATGGTCGATAATGACAATGTCTCATGTTACAAGCAAATATCTTGACTGGAGAACCATCTAAGTGAACATTACGAGCTACATTCATATCACCATAAGGTGTAGAAATAACTGTAACATCAACTCCGAAGGCTTTCTTTTTACCAATCATATCAATATTAGCTCTACCATAGGAATTACCTGAAGAATCAGGTGAAGAAGCCCCTGGCTTTACCATACCAACATTATTAGCAAAATACCCACTCAATTTATGCAACCAATTAAATACTTCTGTAGAACAGAAGAACATTGTAGCTGCAGAATTGTTGTAGCGAGGGTCTAGGAATTGAGATAAATCATCAAGAAAATCATCTTGAGTTTTACTTGATAAAGTTAAACCAAATTGATTTCCATAACTCAATACATAATCTATACCACCTTGAGTATATTGAATACCAGCTGAATCTGTATATTGATTTCCAAACAATAGAGATGTTTCAATATCCCATTTGTGTTCAATCAANTTTTCACGCCAGATTCTTGCAAACTCATTTGGTTCATACTTTAGAACNGTNGCACGAGTTGTGTTATCCATCGCCATAGCTGTTTTCCAAATTTGAGTTAAACCACTTCCTGTTGAGAAAGGATTNTCTTGCCAAGTTTCTGGGTATCCAGTTCCTTGTCCCCAAGAATTACCAACTACATAACAACGAGCTGTTTCAAGTTGTTGAACGGTAAAATTTTTCCATTCAGCAGCTGAAACATCATTAGTGTTTGCAGATAGGTCTTTTTGAGCAGTTGTGCCAGCACCCCAACCAGAAAGTTCTGCATTAGCAGAAGACTGTCTTACGATGGTTAATTTCAACTCAACTGAATTAGCTGTAGCTGAAGTTGAACCTTCAGATTGTTGATTTGCAGCTTCTATTCTACCTACCAAATAATCATCTACTAAAAACGCATTAGCAGCTGTAGCTGCATTTGTATTTGTTGTTTGTAGAGGAATTTTAACCATTTGACCGGGTAAAAAGAAATTTGGTCTAGTACCATTATCACCTACTCGTAAAGAAGTTGAAGAGCCATATACTTGACCAATGTTACCATCGTTCTTGTAATCACTCATCATTCTTACCCAGTAAGTTGAACCTTCTGTAACATTACTTGCAGTAACTGTAGCATCTGTAGAAGCTAACCCACCTTGGGTAGTTCCATGAGCAACTACATAAGCATAACGCTTATGATAAGAAGGTCTTCTTTCTGTGAATTTAAACTGAGGGTCATCAGTTGGTTTCTTAGCTAATTGAGAAACAAAACGAAAAAACGGGTCCTGCGCAATTGCCAATTCACTAACTCTATCGCCAAAGTTGAATTTTCTCCGAAGGTCACCAGTACTAAGACTCCCGCCTGGGTCAACTATCCCAGCGGTACTTTCAGTTAAACTGGTGACATCAGAGATGCCAAAATAATCAGACATTTTATCTAACCTTTATTTTATTTTCATCAATATTTGTCCAACCATTATAGTTATCATCCAAACATTGAATCCAGTTCTTTGTCAATTCCCAAAATTGAATCAAAGATATTGTCGTCACCAGACTTTTGTGGAGTCCCTTGACTACCAGCCTTGGCCGCTGATTGAGGTTTACTTCTGACTCTTTGCATTTGGTTTTTCATCTCTTCACGAGTTGTGTTAGCCACTTGCTTGTCTCGATTATCTCTGTTTTTTAAATAATAAATATCATCAAGAGTAAGAGTTCTAGATTTACTATAATCTACAAACTCATTCCATTCTTCATTCGACATTTTATGCTGTTCTTTAAAAGACCTTTCTGCGTTTTGAGTTTCAGCAATTTTTTGCTGATTCTGAGCAAAACTAGTTAACTTTCTTTGAACTGCTCCATCAATTACCGATTGAAGAACTTTTGCCGAACTAGATTTATTATCTGTAACAGCTTCATCTGCATCAAAAATAAAATCCTCATCAAGTCCAAGTTGTTCTTTGACACTTTTTGGGGTTTCACCACCACCCTCAAAATAATCTCTAACATGAGTGATTAAATTAGGGTCTTGTTTCATTGCATTGAGAATTGGAACATATGGTTCAAGTTCTTTTAACTGTCCATTAAGTTTTCGAGCTTCATTGCTTGAATCATTGTATCTTTTTTCCCAATTATGTCCTTCAATAACATCTTCTTGAGAGCCCATTTCTGGGGTTGCCTCAGATTGTAATTGTTGAACATTGTTAGCTGTGGTTTCTTCTGGCTCCAGTATCCCTTCATTCACCTTTCGGTCAAGAGCTTCAAAAAAATCGTCAGCGCTAGGACTTGCACTTTCAGGGCTGTCAGCAGGAAACATACCGGCTTCTAGGTTGTCTGTTTGAGTTTCAGTCATAATTACTCCTTAATTTATGATACAAACTATAGTTAAGTAAACTATTTTATTGCTGATTCTTTTTAGCGTCAGCTACAGCTAAACCTAGTTCTTTTATCTTAGTTGTTGTATCACTTTTTAGTTTATTCCGTAGCATGCTTTGTGCAACTTCGGTTTCAAGTAAATCTTTTTGAATTTTCATATCAGCTTGTTGTACTTTTCCTTGTATTCCAGATTGTACAAGCTGCCTTTCTAGTGTTTCTATTGTGCCTTCTCTATCTGTGACAACATTTTGCATTTCTTCTAATTGTCCTCTTAATTGCATATAAACACTTTTTCTCTTTATAATTGATTCTTTGTTTCTAATATCTGTTTCAGATAACATTGCTATATCATCAATAAGTCCAGACTGAAACCATTTAAAATATTCTTCTAATAAAGCCCATCTATTTAAAGGTAATGTAGAACCTCCTATTATTCTAACATCAAATCTAGAAGTTGCATAATCATTCCATTTTTCTACAGAGTTTCCAAAATCATTAAATATTGGAACATTTATTTCAATTGTTTTTTCTTCATTTATATTGTTAGGTTGTACAATTCTAAATACTTTATGAGCTTGGTATGTATCTTGAGCAAAGTCTTTAAATATTCTTCCTAAATGTTCAAGGGATGGCTCTATAATATTTTGCATCCAAGATTTTATTCTTCTAGTACCATACTCATCCATAGCAAGCAATCCTCTATATGTTTCTTGCGATTGGCTAGTATCTCCTTGCATTGAAGAATATATTCCAGAAGTATATTCCATATCTCTTTTTGCATTTTCAGTTATTCCATAAAATGCTGAATTAAGAGGTAATGGTTGGACTGGTTGTGGAGGAGCGAATCCTTGTCTATATTTTAATAAAGCTCCGGGAGATGATGAATATTTTTCCCATTCTTCTTCAGGTACAGAACCTTCTTCGTACATCCATCTTAAATTAGAAGCTAAATTAGCATTATGAATCATTATCTGATGAGCTTTATTTAATTCTTTTTGTTTTCCAATTAAAGGAGAAACAGCTCCTAGAGCAAATGGAGTACCAGTATGCTGATACACAAAAGGAACTATTGGATAATCTTTAACTTGTAATATAGTTTCATATAATAATTTGTCTCCAGAGATTATGCATAATTTTATTCTATTTTCATAAAACTTTACTGCATCAACTATATTCGTAACAAGATTTTCGTCTTCTTTCATCAAATTATATTCGACTTCAGTAACGACCATATTTTCAACTCTTGTTCTAGATTCTTCCATCTGGCTTAATA
>JGI25132J35274_1000226_pt1 | contig 15641 bp, 16 predicted proteins | sample ETNvirenome_6_30_FD_35274 | JGI IMG/M metagenome (IMG submission 35274)
AAAAAAAAAAAAAAATATTTTTTTAAAAATGAATTTCGCCTGAAACAATTTTATCATTACATATACTATAGTATTACTGTAATACTTAGTGTAATGGTATAACCTATTGTTTCTATTACATAATTACACTATTACACTAAATTACTCTATTTTGAAGAAATAAAAAAAATATTTTTTAAAATATGAATTCTCATACATATACTAGTTCAAAATAGGCATGGTCCTAGTTCCTTGAGCCTTTTTTCTTGTTCTTTTTTCTTTTTTTCCTTATATTTCCTATCTTTTTTCTTTTTCACTTGTAAAAAGTACTTAGGATCTAGTTTCCTGATCAATTCTAATTCTTCTTCCTCAATGTTCAATGCAATGTTCCTTCCTCACCATCTAAAAAGGGTAAATCTTCCAATTCTTCTAATTCTTCGGTCAATTTACCCTTTACAGTAGGACCAAAGACCACTCCTTTGACGTTATTTGCTTCTTGTGGCGTGAGAGAAGGACCAAAGTACACTAATACTTCTCCGGTTTTCAAAAGTAAATAGATCGATTGGAGTTCATCTTCTTCGCTAGGCTCCGTAATATTCGCCTTTTTGGTTGCCATTTTTGAGTGTCCTTATTTCTTGGTTTGCCCTATCCAGTTTACTTAATAAACTGGTGCAAGTCTGTTCTAAATACCCAAGATCTTTAGACCGCTCATTGAAGTCTTGTTTCATAACCTTAAACAACTCCTCAGATATTTCTAATTGACGTTGTATAAAGTTATTTGGAGTTAAAACTTTTTCGTTTTTCTTAGCAACCTTTTCCAGATATTCTTTCGTATCTCCACCTGGATTTAACATCTCGCACATTGATGGATGATTTTCCAACTCATTGATCAACGCGTTGAGGTAGAAAAAACATTTTTTAAGATCCGTGATTCCTGATCCTTTATAAGGTGCTCTCGATAAGTACTTCAAGCAATTCAATCGGAGATACCCCATAAACTCTACAGGGTTCGACTTGGCTTTCAGGTAATCTAGAGTCTCAATACCACCTTCCATGTAATGCTCAGGGTGATTCACCATATCGTTCTTTGTATCTGGCGGTGAGTTCTTCGTAGACTTTGACACTTCTGGCTCTTCTAATTTCATTTCGTTTCCTTATTTCTTGTTTCTCTTTTTCAGTTAAAAAAGAGGTTGGAAGGGATGGCGGTATAAAGTAAACAAAAATATGGTTTCTTCCATCTTTTCCGACTATGCGTTTTCTTCGATGAACACCCCAGTCACCATCACGATGAATATCTCTCAGGTATTGATCTGCGGTTTTCAAATCAATGCCATCGAGTTTCGATAGCTGCTCTGCGGTCATACCATCCATTTTTGTTTTTTTTACCAACCAGACTAATCGTTCTTTATTGGCTTCTCTGTCTCTCTTTCTTCTTTCTGCTAAAGGGGTATCTGAAATTATACTTTCATGAAAAATTCTATCCATTGTTATCTCCTAGTTTTCCTTGTTTCTGTAAACGTGCAATGATCACTTTCTTAACAATATCCTTACAAAAGAAGCTGTATCCAATTTCATCAGCTTCTTTTAAAAACTCACCCAACGGAGTTTTCATAACTTCCGCGTGAGTTTCACTTATTAACTTTTCTAGATCGCTCATAGTCAACTATGTTTTTACCTAAAAATTGTATTACAGGTACAGCCATTGCATTTCCCAGAGCCTTGTATCTATGGCTATCTGGGCAATCTTCTTTAGCTTTGCCCCTCCAAGGGATCTGAGTATAGTTATCAGGAAAGCCTTGTAATCTCTCACACTCTACCGGAGTCAATCGCCTGATGACAGATTGCTGCACCAAAGGTTGATTGTTACCACCAGTACCCCACCTAGCAATTACAGTCTGACAAGTATTTCCCATGTCCTTGACTCTTGCATCTGTTTGATTCGACTGATAGACCAAAGGTGTATTGGTCATGTTGCAATGTCTGGCTTGAATCGTTGGAGATACTTCTTGTTCCCTATATCTCGCATCCTGAGCATGGGCTTCATACACAACCGCAGTAGGATTTTTAGCCTGAAGCGTTCCCGACTTGTCTTTGTGTACCATTGGTTCTGACATATGCGCTGAAAAAGAAATGGCCTGACCATTAGCACCATCTAATGTATGCGTTTTGTTTTCAGAAATACCATGACCATTGGCGTTTGTGTTTGCAGTTCTTACTGCAAATGCGGTAACTGTGTCTACAACTAAGTCAGTATGATCTTTATAATCTCTACGTTTCAATGTAGAAGATTTTTCTCCGTTGCCATACTCTGATATGCGTTGCATATCAAAAGCACTTACTCCCTTCTTCCGTTGGTCATGTCCAGTAGAGCGTTCTCTAATTTTTTTGGTAGCATCTTTCCCTTTTTGTCTGCTCTGCGCAAGATCCCTAAGCAAGCCTTCTCGCTCAAAGAGTACTTCGGTGATACCTCTGATGTCTCCTGTATTATTTCCAACAACAAAGACTCTTTTGCGTCTTTGGGCGAGTCCGAAGTATTGAGCATCAAGTACTCTCCACCCGATGCTATACCCGATTGCTTGAAGACCTTCTGTGAACGAGTGAAAGTCTCTTCCTTTATTTGAGGAAAATACTCCTGGCACGTTTTCCCAAATAAACCACTTCGGCCTAAAACGATTGAGAATGTTAACAAACGTGAGGGTGAGGTTCCCTCGAGAATCCTGCAAACCTCCTCGTAATCCGGCAACTGAGAATGATTGGCAAGGTGTTCCTCCGATAATGAGATCTGGGTCTGTTTCAAGTTTCCACTCCTTATATTTAGTTATGTCACCAAAATTTGGTACGTTTGGGTAATGATGCTTCAGTACAGCTGATGGGAATTCATCAATCTCTGCAAACCCTACAGGTTTCATAAGATCTTTCCATGCTACTGTGGCTGTAGAAATACCTTCACATAAACCTAAATACGTTAGTTTATCTTCTAGCATTCTTCTTTCTCCTTTCTAAACAATATTCTTATAAATATTTTTTTTAATTTTTTCTATTGCTTCTTTTCTAGATTGATTGACATAAGGGTTCTTTTCAGCCATAAACTCTTTTGCCCAAACTTGGTCTACAATATTGCGTAACACATGACTCATTGGTATCTCATAGAGATTCGCCAAGTCTTGCACTTTCTCCTGAGTCTCAGGCTTACAAATTACAGATTTCCATTTCGTTTTATCAACCATATTTTTAGCTTATAGGATAGGTAAGTTGAAGTCAATAAAAATATCAACGGACAAGCTCACAGAGAAGCACAAACGAGATTTGCGTGTAATTCAAAAGCTTTGCTTACCGGACGATGATCCAGTCTCAGCTAGGGAAAATCCTGATGGCACTTGGTTCTTGATCCTTGATAAAAGACTCGTTGCCTTTGCTTTAGTAGTCCCATCACGCCAATGGGTAGATACAGCGTACCTGTCTCGATGTTGCGTTTATCCCTCTCACAGGGGTCAAGGTATCCAAAGACGTTTAATACGTTCTAGGGAGCGTTATATGCGCTCTCAGGGCTATACCTGGATGATTACTGATACTTCTACAGATAATCCGGCATCTAGCAATAGTTTGATAAAATGTGGCTACAAAATTATTTACCCAACAAAGCCTTGGGCAAATAGTAATTCAATCTATTGGACGAAGAAGCTGTGATAAAAGATCCTGAAAAACGTAGACAGTCTCAACGAGATCATTACTACCGCAATAAAGAGCAGTATTTAAAACGCAATCGAGAACGAAAAAGAAAATTGAAAAAACAATGGTTAGAATTTAAAGGATCTTTAGCTTGTGAAAATTGTGGTCAGGATCACATTGCAACTTTAGATTTTCATCATATCGAAAGGAATCCTGACAATCGCGCGGTAAACAAATTAGTTTCAGACTACAACTTCAAAGAAGCATATGAAGAGATAAAAAAATGCATGGTGTTATGTGCGAATTGCCATAGGAAACTTCATCACCAAGAGAGAGTAGATAAGAAAAAGAAAAAAAAGAGGACTCAAGCTAGGAAAAAAGGAAATCAGCAAGAGCCCTCAAGGTCTGAAGAATCACCCCAGAATTGACCCATGTCCTGATCAACTAGGGATGGCACTTCCAATTTTACGGCATTCACCATAATATCTGCAAGTGTCTTCGCTTCCTCAGAATTTACTATGGAGAAACATAGTTCATCATGAATTTGAAGTAGAGGCAAGTACCCTGATCGATAACAATCAACAATTGCCTTTTTTGTTTGATCTGCCGCGGATCCTTGAATCAATCTATTCAAACCCTTATAAGTATATGCACGTTTCAATATGTGACCAACGTACTCACGTTTAGCCTCTTCTAAAGGTAACGCCTTATGTAATCCGAATGTACTGGGCTCCCAAAGTGGAAACCTACAACGTCTGCCCATCAGAGTTCGTATCGAACCATTTGACTCTGGGCTATCAATTCTATTTTGTACTGCGTGAACTAATCCTTTTAAAAATGGAACTCTTCTATGAAATGTGCCAATCAACTCAGAAGCTTCCTCTGGAGATAGATCTAATTCTGCAGCCATTTTATTTTTACCCATTCCATACATCAACCCTAAACCGATTGTCTTCGCGGCTTTTCTAGGAATGTCTGCCATATCTGCTACAGTCTGGTGAAAGTCTGTTTTAGAATTTGTTCTATATTCTTCCGCGGCTTTTTCTGCGCCATCTAATTTTAAACGTACAGCGTAGTGAACAGCTAACCTTGGTTCTTGTTGCGAGAAATCTAAACTAGCCCACTTCTGTCCTTCCTCAGGTAAAAACAATCCACGGATTTTAGGACCTATGTTTTGATTCCTTGCCGGGATTTGTTGTAAGTTTGGGTTCACCATACTAAACCTACCAGTCACAGTCCCACCATCATCAGATCGAATCTGATTAATGTGAGAATGTATACGTCCATCTTTTGATGCAAAGTCCATCAACGATGTTACAAATGTTCCTGTAGCTTTATTCAACTCTCTAGCTTTTACTATCAGCTGAGGTAACTCATGTGGATGACTAGATAAAAAGTTTTTCGTAAAGCTTGGGGATCCTTTTGCAGTTTTAGAATATTCTAAATTCATTTTTTCAAATGCTTTTGCAATCGATGCCGCCGCCCAGATATCTACATTCAATCCACAGATATCTTTCATCTTTTTTAGATATTCTTTTTCCTGGCTCTGCATTTCTTTTTTAGTTTGTTCTGCTTTGTCAGAATCGAAACGAATACCACGTTGTGTCATTTGTATTAAGATTGGACACAACTCAGACTCAAGGTCAAAAATATTATTTAAATCTTGTTTTACTAATTCAATTTTAAAATAATTCCAAAGCTTCAATGTTAATGCTGCATCTTGTTCTGCATACTCTCCAACAAACATAGCCGGAAGTTTATACAACTCTGCTTTCGGATCCACTCCAAATTGAGCCGCCGCATCTTTCAAATCTGCTTCTGATTTTATTTCTTTTAAATAATCAAAACCTAGAGCATTCAAACTATATGTAAATCTATTTTCATCTATCAAAGCCGCCGCAATCATAGCATCAATAATTTTTCCATTAACCTTAAAACCTTCTGCCTGTAACCAACCAACATCGTAAGATGCATTAAAAAATATTTTGTCCGATTGTAAATTCAAAACATCTTGAACATATTTATAAACTTTTTTCTTATCTAAATTTCCACCACCCTCGTGTGCTACAGGCAAGTATAATTTTTTACCTTCCACAGCTAAAGCAAAGCCAACAATGTTTCCATCTTTTCTAGGCCAACCTGGTCCTTGTTTCTTGATGTTTGGATCTCTAGTCTCTAAGTCAATTGCAATTTCTTCTGCACCGGATAGATCGGGCAACACACTAGGAGCTATCCACTCAGTTCCTTTTGGTTTTATTAAACTAAGATTCATATAGCAAAACTCCGATCATATCTTTCTGGTTGCATAATGTTTAAAGATTTCTTTGCTCGAGTNACTCCGACATAATGTAATCTGTTCATAGCATCTGGGTCTTTAAAACCTAAAGAACAAAACTTCTCAGAAAGATCAGGAAAGAAAAGAACATTGTCAGCTTCACCACCTTTACTACCATGAATGGTAGACAATTTAACTTGAGGCTTACCTAATAACGATTGACCTTTTCTTATAGCAGAACGTATATAAATAGATTGATCATCAGATATCTTATCCAATGCGTTCATCCATGAACATCTTTCTGAAAGCAAACCGTGATTGTTTTTTAAATCATCAAACGTATAACGCACATCGGACTGCCCTTCAAATTTTTTATAGCCTTTCTTAATTAAATCTTTATTAAGATAAGAGTATATACTCTTTACGTTGTTAGCGGTTATACTTTCGTAGTTCATAAGTCTGTCCCATGAATCTACAGCATCAACTACTTTTTCTGAAATAGAACGTATGTGATTTCTTTCAAACAAGATACCCATACTTTTTAAATATGCGTGTATCTCATTTAAAACATAATTGCTGGGTGCTAACACTAACCAGTTGTCATTGAAATCTAAACTTCTAAAGTTCGCTATGATATCTAAACTACCTTCATCATCTCTTGGATTCCATTTTTTAGGAACTCTATACTTAATTCTGTTTACAATTTTATCTGCATAGTCATAAATTGTTTTTGGTATACGATGCGACTGATTCAAAATTATATGTTCACCTTCATATGTCAAAAGAGATTTTACATCTGCACCTGCCCAACCAAAAATTGCTTGATCATCATCTCCGGCTATGTAAACTTTGTTTGCTTTCTTTACTAATCGTGAAACAACTTTCCATTGCAGCGGAGACAAGTCTTGAGCTTCATCAATAATTACTGCCTGAAAGTTTGGATAGGTATCATCGTCACATATAGAAAACTGTTCTAACAAATCTGTGAAGTCTAGTAAGGTATGTTTTTCTAAAAACTTTCTATAAGAATTATAAATGTGTAAAAAAGAGTGCCAACCAATGTTCAGAGATGAAGCATTGTATTCTTTTTCTAAATCAACCATCTTTAGTCTTGCTAGGTTAATTACATTCAATACAGGATTGTCCGTTTTCAATTCCCATGATTCATCACCGGAGTTGACACCTACATTATCCATACCAACTTTCTCAGCAAACTCTTTCATCTGCGCAGAAGAAATCATTCTTCCGTTTGACAGACCTAATCTAGAATATGCAAGACTATGAAGAGTTCTAAAGTTACTAAATTGTTTTTCTTTTAAGTGATCGAACCTAGTAATAGCTCTGGTTTTTGCTTCAGTAGATGCTTTCCTTGTAAAAGCAAAGTATCCAATTTCCTCTGGCGGTATACCTTCTTGTAAAAACTCTTCTACCTTATTCAAAAGAAAAGTTGTTTTCCCTGTCCCTGGAGGACCGAATACTTTTGTAATTTTCAAAACGGTATATCGTCATCACTAACGGATGAACTAACTTTAAATGGTTCTGTTTGTTTTTTGAATGCAGGAATCTTCCACAATCTCACGGTTCTACTTTTTATGCTTTGTGATACTGCTTCCCCATTCATACTACGAAGTCTCTGCGCAATCTTTGGAGTTGTTAAGGACATGAACCTGTTTCGTGATAAGAAAGATTCTAAATCCTTCATCCTAAAATAAGTGTAGTTATCTTCTTCACTAGTCCAGGGTCTACCCATCAATATCTCTTCTCGATCTATACCACTTTGAAAGTGTGTACAAAACTCTTCTAACAGATCAGCGAACCTACCTTCATGCGAAGTATCTTCCGGTGCTTCTTGTATAGCCTGAGTCTCTACCATTTGTCTTAGCAACTTATTAAGTAATGCTTCCCACTCCATTTTCTTTCTTGTCGGAGGAGCAACATTTATTTTGTTCATACAAACAATTTGAAACTTATGTTGTTGCTGTAATTCTTCAGTAGTTAATTCAATCCTATGACCCTCAACATCTAAAAACCATAATGGCGGATCCGAATTGTATTTCACTAGAGCCGTGATACTTGGTCCATCAATATCTGCTTCTGAAGCACCAATACCATATTTACGCATCTTACATATAGATGGGGAGCAATGAGCATTGATAGGAGAATCTTTACACTTATAGTTGTAATCTTTTTTATTTAATTGTTTAACAACTGTGTTGATTTCGTTCAAAGGTAAAGAAGGGCTCATGTACTTTTGATTTGCTTCTAACATTTTATCTTCCCAAGAATCTGGATGAGATTTTTTTAAGTACACACCTATGTTAAATAGGCCATTGTTTCTAGTGCCTTCTGGGAACCCTTGATTACACAAGTACTGTAAACAAGGAGGACCATCAGGAATATCCTCACTCTCTACTTCCGGCTTTGGAATTTCTTTATTGTTTCTAACAACTTTTTCTTCATAGAGTTCAAAAAATTCTTCAAGCGTTGCGGCATCACCATTCTCCTTAAATGCATATCTATTTGAGTTATCTCCACCAAAGTACGGTAGATTCAAAAAGTTTCCAACATCACCTCTATCAACTAAAAGTTTTGTTTGTTTTGGAAACACTTCACAATTTGCAAAGCCCAGATATGCCGCAAACAATTTAATGTGTTTTTGCATATCTGCAGCTGATAAGGGTTCTTTCACAAACATATAAACGTGAGCACCCCCTGACTTTGATCGAAATACGATCAAAGGTAAATTCATTTTTTTAATTTTGCCTACAAGATTTTTATGATCTAGATTGTACTCGTCAATATCGAAAGCACCCCAAACACAAGTTTGGTCGCTCCTGATCGGTATTATGCCAAGACTGGGCTCTTTACCATCCAAGTGCTTTTGCCAAATAATGTCGGTAGGGACTTCTCTTACTACGAAGCCCTTACCGACTTGTTTCGTATCTTCTCGTTCACTCTCGATGGTGTAAGTGCCATATGCTGACTCTAAACCATTAAAAATCGCTTTAAATTTAACGATATCAGACATTCAGATACTTTGGGTTATTAAAATGGAATATCAGAAGTTTTTACAGGATTATCTTCTGTATGCTTGACTTCTACCTCGCCCTTTGATATAGACTCAGCGAAGTTTTTGCAAAGCATAAACAGAGATTGATCCTCAATAAGGCCTACCTTTCCGATCTCCCAACCGTACCATTGACCCTTGTCGTTTGATTCTTTCTCCGTGGCTAAAGAATAAACGTGAGAGTAGGATGGTGGTTGAAACATTACTCCCTTAGAATTTGGAATACTCGTAGTCATAATCATAGAGTTCCATTTTCTACTCTTCTTCAATTGCGTTGACTTCATTACAATCAAAGCAGGTTGTCTCTCCTCTACTAACATAACGTAGTGTTGAGCACAGGCTTCGATGTAATTACCGTTTGGTAAATAATCTCTCCAATCACCGGCTTTTTTAGAAGTCTTAGCAAGAATATTAGAAGACGCGGAGTACTGATTCACAGGACTACCATTACCAGTTCCACGAGGAGCCCACTCTATAAACTTCTTTTCATAGTGACACGGTACTACATGAACACCACTTTTATAGAGTTGACCTGAAACTGTGTTGTACAACATTCCGGCTTTTGCATCTTCAACTGACTCTAACTCTGGAGAGAGTTGAGAAAGTATTTTAAGAAATGGAAGTGCTGTATCTTCTTGAGAAATGTTTTGTAAACCATCTCCCGCACTCTCTTCAAATAAAGAAACATCTACCGTAGCGATTGCACCGTTTGCTTTTTGTTTCGGCTGTAATTTCACTTTTTTCTCCTTACTTTTTACTTGATTTAATATTAGCTTTCGTACCACAAAATGCACCGAAAAGTTCAGTAGGAAAAATTTTACCTTGTTCTACCATTTCACGAACCCACCCTCTAAGAGTTTGAGACTCGATCTTTTCGGTTTGACTAGGAATCATTCCATTTTCACGAATCATCCCAATCAACTTTGATGCATCATCGTCTTCTCCTCTACCGAACTGAACGCTCACTAGATTCTTGATGATGTCATCGTATCCATTTTTGCGAAGCCACTCAAAGGCTTCCCCTTTTCTATCCTTAGGAATTGAAGCTGAGTAAAATGGTTTTACCTCAATCATTGAACCATCAGCCATTGTAAAGTTAGACATACCTATTTCTTGCATCGCAGCAGGTATTCTGTTTTCAACAAGATTCCTATGTTCTTTCTTCTTTTCATTCAAAACTGTTTCAAGAGAATTAATCTCTTCTTCGGCTTTCAAAACTTCTTTTGCTAATTCACTTATGTCTTTTAAATTTCCTGCATCTAGATTCAATGCTTGTGTTTCTTCCTGAATAAAATCCGCAAGATTTTTACTCATAACTTTCTCCTTTCTGATTTAAATCAACTTTAATAGGATAGTATGTTGACTCTCGTCTATCCCACTTCAACAATGTAAATTTACCATTGTTTTTCTCTGAAGCACAAGCCGCAGTTATAGCCATTGCGGCAGGATCCCCTATTAACAATAAAAAATCTTTACTGCTGAAGTTCTCCAAACCTCTTTTTATCCTTTTGATAGAAGGACCAGGTGAAAACATAATCTGGTTTGTAGGAGGCAATAAAAACTTAAATTCTCCCCCTTCTCCTAAAAATTTAGAAGCGGATAAAATGTTGACGCTAGTTTCCTGTACCACATAAATATTACTCAAAATCTTTCTCCTTAATCACTTTATGTGTATACTGTAATCTATTCTAGAAAGAGATACAAGTGATAAAGTACAAATTTAAAAATAAACCATATGCGCATCAGGCGGCATATTTAACTAGGTTTTGGAAAGACCCTGTAGCAGCGGTGTTTGCCGACATGGGTACTGGAAAGACTTTTATGATTATTAACAACATAGCTATGTTATATGATAATGGCTATGTTTCTGGAGCCTTGGTCATTGCTCCAAAAGGCGTGTACCAGAATTGGGTATCCAATGAGATACCGAAACATATTCCAGAACACGTTGACTACAAAACTGCATTGTGGAGTCCAAGCCCAAAAAGAAAAGCAAAACAAGACTTAGAAAGTATGTTTGAACTGGACGATAAACTACATATATTAATTATGAATGTAGAAGCTTTCAGTACGCAAAAAGGAATTAAGTTCGCAGAAAAGTTTTTACTAGCACATGACGCGTTTATGGTGATTGATGAAAGTACGACAATAAAATCACCAAAGGCAAAACGAACAAAGAATATATACAAGTTAGGAAAGCTTGCTAAGTATAAAAGAATTTGTACAGGATCTCCGGTAACAAAAAGCCCTTTAGATTTATATACACAATGCGCTTTCTTAAATGTAGATTTACTAGGCTTTCCTAGCTACTATGCATTTCGTGCTAGGTATGCAATTCTACAAACACAATCTGTAGGACCACAAGCTTTTAACCAGGTAGTTGGTTATAGACGTTTGGATGAATTATCGGAAAAACTAAAACCTTTCGCTTTTCGGATAAAGAAAGAAGAATGTTTAGATTTACCTGAGAAAGTATATTCATTGCGCTATGTAGATTTAACCGATGAACAGGAAGAAGCATACAAGTCTATGAAAAAACTTGCTTTGGCTATGTTGGAAGATGGTTCGATCACTACAACTGCAAGTGCCTTGACTCAGATATTGAGACTACATCAGATATGTTGTGGACATATAAAAACAGATGACGGTAAGCTGATTGAAATAAAATCTAATCGAATGAATGTTCTAATGGATTGTATTGAAGAGAGTTCTGGAAAAGTAATTATATGGGCAAACTACACTTACGATATAGAAGCGATTGTAAAAAAACTTTCTGAAAAATTTGGTGGTGGATGTGCGGCAGGTTTTTATGGAGCAACTTCTAATGAAGATCGAGTAAGAATTGTAGAAAACTTTCAGGATCCTAAATCTGATCTTTTGTTTTTTGTTGGGCAACCCAGAACAGGTGGGTATGGTCTAACACTTACGCAAGCATCGAATGTAATTTATTATTCAAACAGCTACGACTTAGAAGTTAGATTACAGTCAGAAGATCGAGCACATAGAATTGGACAAACAAAGAGTGTGAATTATATAGATTTGATTTCACAGTTTCCTTCTATTCCTGGAGAAAAAGTAATGGATACAATTGATCAAAGAATAGTTGAAGCTCTGAAAGATAAAATAGATATAGCTAGTAAAGTATTAGGAGAGGAGTTGAAAAAATGGTTGATATGATTATCAAGCCTAGATACAGATATAACTACACCACGTTAAAACGTCAGGATCTTCCTGAGGGTCGGAGATATGTAAACGAAGTAGGGGACAAGTTGCCAAGCGTGACAACCATACTTAGTCATAGCAAGGATAAGTCTGGCCTGATTGAGTGGACCAATCGTGTAGGGAAGGAAGAGGCAGAACGCATTAGAGACAATGCCGCCAAGGTTGGAACCGCTATGCATTCGTTTATTGAATCTCATGTGAAATTAAGACCTGTACCATATGCTAAGAAATTTTACCAGATAAAAGGATATAGGATGGGTGCAGGACTCATTGAGACGTTCTTTGAGGACTTGGATGAAGTCTGGGGTAGTGAGGTCATGGTTTATAAACACGGCTCTTACGCAGGGACTATAGACCTCTCAGGGGTATTTAGGGGAGAATCCTCCATAATTGACTTCAAACAGTCCAATAAAATGAAGAAAAGAGAGTGGATTGACGATTATTTCATACAATTAGCCGCGTATGCGGATGCCCACAACGATCAATTTAACACGAATATACGTCAGGGAGTTGTACTAATGGCCTCTCAGGACGGTTATTTCAAAGATTTTGTGATATGTGGTAGAGAGTTTGATTCCTATCTCGATCAATGGAGACAGAAACTCAAGATATTTATCGCTGACGCTGCTTCAAAAGAGTCGTGATGTAATCATCAGGGAACAAAGCTTCATATCTTGCTGCGAAGTCTGGAGACGTTTGTTGTGGTGAAGGCTTTGTTACTGCACTCATAGAAGGTAACGATTGACTAATCGGAGGAAGTTTTTGACTAAGTGGAACTTCTCTTTCCTCCTCACCCACCAATGCTTCAGCAAACTCAGTAGCTTGTATTGGTGCTGCAACTTTTGTAGCCATAATTGCTCTGGGTGCGAAACCTGTCATGTCATCGAACACATTTTTATAATATACTCCTACATCTTTTAAAACTTCTTTTGCCTGGTTCATGCCACTAGGTGTCTTAATATCATCTAATGAGTTAATTATTTTTTCTGCTAGTTTCGGGTTAGTAGCTGCAGTATACATCGCGGCATCATACACATTCATTTGTTGTCTTCCCAATAACCTAGCACCTAATCCTACAAACATATTAATAGGAGACATTTTGTTTGTAACAAAAGCTGCCCTTGTAGAAGATTCTAATGTTTGTAAACCAAAACCAAACAAATTCCTGAAAGTATCATCTAAGGATCGTAAGCCTGACTCTAAATCAGCTTGAATTCTTCCAGTAGATAAAATTCTACGTTCTAACTCCGCTAATTTTTCTATGTTTTCTAATTCTTTCTTAGAATAAATTTGATCTAAGGAAGACCGTATTTGTGGGTTTGTAACAAACGCTAACATTTTTGATGGAGCATCAAAACCAGTTTTTCCATATCCAAATCGTTCTTTATAAAACTTCCAAACTAAAGCCCTTAAAGGATTTATCAACGTGTCTTTTGTAACACCTTTTTCTTTTTTAGCAAGTAATCTATCTGATTCCTTTTTCAAGATGTTCATAAACTGAGGTTCTTTTAAAGCTTTTAAAATAACATCACTATAGTTTTGTTTTTCGTTAACATAGGGAGCTATAGCCAACTCAAACTCGCCCTGCTTTATGGCATTTGCTTTATCCTCTAGCTCTTTCTTTCTAGCTATTATTTTAGTTGCCATTCCATCTGCATTATCTAACCTAGCTTTAAGTTCTTCAGGAAGATTTTTACGGATAGTAGGAGATATATTTTTTAAAGCATTGCTAAAAGATTGTAGATCAAACTCCCCATCTTTCATAAAAGTTTTTTCAGGGTTGTTATTTGTTATCTTACTTATAACAGCTTTTTCTAAATTAGTTATGTAACTGGAAACGTGTTTACCATTATCTTTTAAAAACAAACTATTCAAAGCTTTTAAGTTTGCAGAATCGTTTAATAAAAATTTAGCTAAACTTTCTTCTGATGTAGAAGGATCTAAAGCTTTTTTAGCTAAAACATTTTTAAAGAAAGAAAACGTATCTTGATATTCTTTTACAAACTGACCAACATCTTTTCCTTCCTTATTAAAGCCCCTCAATATTTCCTTATTTACCGAATCAAACATTTTTTGTTGAGAAAGCAAGAATCTTCTACCAGTATTGAAATCTTTAAACTCTTTATTTACATCAGCTTGTGTGTTTGCAAGACTGTTTCGTATCTTGCCTAACAAAGTAAATGCATCTGGTAAAGATAATTTTATAGTCGGAGATAAATCTTTTTCTGAGTATTGATTCTTTTTAAGAAAGTTTTTTACCAACCCATCTATCTGATCTTGAGTTGGATAGTAAAGTATGTTCCTATCTTTTTCTTGAACTCTTTTCCCAGTTGTTATATCTCTTGGGTTGTTTATTGCCTTAAAATTTTGTTTTCTATAAAAATTATTGAAAGCATAATTAAAAACAGAGTTTAAATTTTGCTCTAAAGTATCTATACCTTTTATTTGAGTTTGTAACTCCGGTGCTATACTTTCTCCAGGTAAAAGAACTACCTTACCTTTTTTATTTTTTGCTCTTCTAGATATAGCAGTAAAGATAGGTATTTCTACATCTTGAGGAAAACCATCTTTTGTACCATAAGTTTTTTTAGATAATGCAAATTCCCTAAAACCAGGAACGCCTAAAGAATCACCATCTTTATTTGTATTAGTTTTAAAACCTTCTTCCATTCTACGAACAAATTCTTTTTGTCTTGACTCAAAAAAGTTATCCACTAAGTTATATATTCTTGTAAGAGGTACATCTTGAAAATCTCTTTCATCTTTTTGAGTTGGTTTAAATTGCTCTTTAAACTTTAATAAAAACTTCGTGAAATCTATTGAAGGAATACCAGGTAATATTTCTCCTCTTAACTCTTCTTCTGAAAACTTAGAAGGATCTCTAGTAGGTGCATCTATACCATCTCTTGTTCTTGTAAATTGTCCTTGTTCTGCTCTTATCTGAAAGTTTTTGTCTACTTGATCTAGTTTTTGAATAATAGAGCGTTCAAAAAAAGAACCAATATCATCTAAAGCTATGAAACGATATTTATTTTCTAATTTATCTTTTTCAGCTTTACCTATATTCCCAGCTCTTTCGTTTAACTCCCTGACATTTTTTTCATTCATTAAATGAACTGCTCTCAAAAACCCCACAGCTTCTTTCTTTTCCTGAGGAGTTGCTCTGGTAAATATAGTTGCAAAGTTGTCTATTAATTTATTCTGCCTTTGTATTGCAGATTTAGTGACTTCTGGTGGAGCCTTTGACCTATATTCATTAATCATTTTGTTTAACATAGGACTATCTGCTAATTGAGCAATATCTAATTTAAAATTTAATCCTTCAAATAACTCTGGATTATCTTTTTCAAATTGTTCTAATTGCTTTGCAAATTTAAAAGCTTTACCTTCATCAAACGTATCATCTTTCAATATTTTAAAAATATTATC
>JGI25132J35274_1000228_pt1 | contig 15624 bp, 18 predicted proteins | sample ETNvirenome_6_30_FD_35274 | JGI IMG/M metagenome (IMG submission 35274)
AATACAATCTTACAGTAATGACCTTCTGGCTTGTCAGCTTTAGCGGGAATTGAATCGCCTCCAAATCGCTGCTGAAATTCCAGAATCCAATCAGAGTAGTGGAGAAGCGCGTTACCGCCAGAGGCATTGGTTAGCTTGGGGTCAGTTTTTTCGTACTGATTCACGCTTACCTTGCTTCTGACCTGAGAGATCATGAAACAAATATGACCTTTTGTAGAGAGACCTAAAGCCATCTTCTTTAAAAATGTAGAGCTTAACACTGAGCCTCCAGCTACCTTATCTGGGTCGTCAAAACCCTTATCTAGATCTTTTTTGGGAACCATTGCGTCCATAGAGTCAATGATAAAGAAATACCTACAGTCAGTAGGATTGTTCATGATCATCTCCCTCATTAACTGTAAAACGCTTTCAAAAATATTACTTTTATAGACAAACCACTTTTCCTTAGAGGTGTCTACGCCTGATCTCTCTATCATTTCGGGAGATAATCTGCCCTCCGATTTGATGTAGATAACCATTCCGTTCTTAACACTATCTTGAAAATTTCTAGCAAAAGACAGGGCACAAGATGTCTTGCCACCTTCCGATACGCCAGATGCCCTGATAACCCCGGGTCTAATTCCTCCTGACATTTCGTTGTCGAGAAGCAAGCTACCGCTTGAAACCACGTAATTTGGCTCTTCTTCAAAATTAAAATGCTCATCTTTGTGAGCATTAAGATAGCTTTCTATCTGATCTACTGGGTTAAACCCTTCAACTGTTTTCTTTTTCGCTGCCATACTTTAAAAAATCCTCTATTGTCCTAGTAGTTTTTGAAATAATTTTGTCCTCTCCGAACTTGGAGTCCGACGTATTATGGGTCTCGGTAGGCTTAATATCCATAGAAAATTTAGCAAACTCTATCTTAAGGTAGGCCCATCCTTGTGGAGAGATGTACCAAGCCAAGCTTTCGGCGCTAAATTTCAAAGGCAACGCCTTCCAAAAAGCCTCAAGCGGATATTTTTCTATTAATTTTTTTGTGAAGCCCATCTCACGGGAAACGATACCTTTGTTCTTCCAAATAGCTTTTGGATTATCCAGAAGCTTATTGATAATGAACTGATTTAAGGTAGGTTTACGCTTCCGTTTAGCGGCCATGAATGAATCATGGTTGAAACAGGGAGGTAAGTCAAGTCGATTCTTTACTCAGTCGAATATCATTTTCAACCATTCTTGTCACCAGATCTTTAAATGAATACTCTGGAGACCAGCCGAGCTCTTCTCTTACAGGGTTCGAATCTCCGTACAAGATATCAACCTCACATGGGCGGTAGAATTTTTCACTTATAACAACGAGTGGGTCTTTGTCAAGGGAGCAAACGTATTTTTCATCTACTCCCTCTCCTTCCCAATGCCCTTCAATCCCAGCCGCTTGAAAAGCTATTTCAACGAATTCTTTTATTGTATGAGTTTCATTGCTGGAAAGGATATATTCTTTGGGGGTGTCTTGATTTAACATCTTCCACACGCCGTCAATAAAATCTTCAGAGTCCGACCAATCCCGCTTAGAGTAAATGTTGCCAAGCGGGATCGGATCAAACTCCTTCCCTTGGTCCATTGCTCGTGATATGCGAGCAACTCCCTTGGTAATTTTGCGGGTGACAAACTCTTCACCCCTGCGGATACCTTCATGGTTATATAAAATTCCATGAACTGCAAAAATCCCGTAAGACTCTCTGTAAACCTTGACTATATACCTAGAAGCTACTTTTGATACTCCATAGGGGCTGCGAGGTTTAGGTGGATGATTTTTATCTTGTGGGCTATAGTCTACGTCACCCATTTCCTCTGAACTTCCCGCACTGTAAAACCTGCATTTTGGCTGATATCTTCTAACCGCTTCTAAGCATCTTATTGTGCCGGTAGTGTTAGTATCCATTACATGCTCTGGCATATCCCAGCTACAACCAACAAAAGAGTTAGCCGCGAAGTTTATAAAGTAATCAGGCTGAACCTCTTGCACTAATTTAGAAATCGAAAAACTGTCAGTCAAGTCACCGTAAACTAGCTGAAATCTTTCGTTGTCAACGAATCCCTTACAATTTTCTAAGTTGATATTGGAAGAGCGCCGAGCCATACCAAAAATTAAATAGTCGGTATTTTCTAATAGGTAGTCTACCATATTAGACCCATCCTGCCCTGTGACTCCTGTTACTAATACTCTCTTAGACATTGTTCTTATACCAATTATAAGTAAGGTCGAGCCCCTCTTCTAAAGAATATTTGTGGGTCCAACCCAGTTTGTTTATTCTTGAATTGTCTCCAACGCGTCTTAAAACTCCATCAGGTTTATCAGTTTGAAAAGTAATTTCTCCTTCGTAGCCAACGACTTTGGCTATCTTTTTTGCTAAATTTTCTATAGACCATTCTTCCCCTGTCCCAACATTCAAATGAGTTGCCCCGTTTTCGTAAACATCTGCAGCTGTAATATTTTCAATTGCAAAAGCACAAGCGCTAGCTAAGTCATCTACATATTGAAACTCCCTTTTCGCTTTACCTGTTCCCCAGACTTCAACTGATGAAGAGTTATTTATTTTAGCCTCATGGAACCTTCTTAGTAGGGCTGGTAAAACGTGAGAGTTTTCGGGGTGAAAGTTATCATAAGGACCATACTGATTAGTTGGCATCAAAGAAAAGAAATCGCAATCGTGTTGCCTGTAGTAACTCTGACACATCTTTATACCAGCTATCTTTGCGACAGCATACGGCTCGTTAGTAGGTTCAAGGGGCGACGTTAGGAGGTATTCTTCTTTTATTGGTTGTTCGGCGAACTTCGGATAAATACATATACTTCCTAGAAAAATCAACTTCTTAACTTTGTTCTCAAAGCAACTATGAATTATATTATTTTGAATCTGAAGGTTTTGGTAAATGAAATCTGCAGGATAAACATTATTTGCATGAATACCTCCAACTTTTGCAGCTGCGTCTATAACTACATCTGGTTTATTTGCTTCAAAAAAATAGCCAACCGCCCTTTGGTCAAGTAGGTCTAAACTATGCCTATTAGCATAGATTACCTCAACATCTTCTCCCGCTAACCTTCTCTTGATAGCTGAACCAACAAGACCATTATGACCTGCTATGAATATTTTCATTTTTTAAGTATTTTCGTTAAATGTCCTTCCAACCACTTTACAACATCTCCGGTGGGTTCCCACCCCAACACCTCCCTAGCTTTAGAATTGTCTGCCAAAGTCTGCTTGGGCTCTAATCTTGCCGGTAAATAATCGCAAGGCAGTTTGAAGACATCTGCAATTTCTTGAACGCTTCTGTTTTCTCCGTTTCCGATATTGAAAGCTTCTCCCGCGAACTTTTTATCACACTTAGAGGCTAGGATATTAGCGTTTACAACATCACCCACATAAGTAAAGTCTCTGCGCTGCTGCCCGTCTCCATATATAGTTAAATTTTTTCCTTCAAGCGCTTGTTTGATAAAAATACCCATAACAAGACAGTAAGCGCCTTTTGTTGGAGCTGCCTCTCCGTAAACATTAAAGTATCTTAAGCATACCGTATCCAAGTCATGAATGCGAGAATATAACTGGCAATACTGTTCTCCGATTAGTTTTTGTAACCCGTAGGGGCTTAAGGGGTTTGGTTCAAGCGTTTCTGGAGTTGGAAAAACTTCTGTATCGCCATAAAGAGAAGAAGATGAAGTAAAAACAAACCTTCTAACATTGGCTTTTCGCGCATACTCTAGCATGTTTAATGTTCCCTCAACATTAGTTGCGTTATAAAGTACCGGGTTCTCAATTGAAGGCTGCACTCTTGCTCTCGCCGCTAAATGAAAAACAGTGTCAACGCCTTCAAAAGCTGCGTTTAATTTATCATGTAGCCCTGTTTGACATTTTATGTATGATATATCACCAGAAATTGTTGTTACAGATTCCTTAATGCTATTTTCATTAAGCAGCTCTCCGCCGGATGAGGAATGGTTATCTATAACCACCACTTCGTGCCCCTGTCTCACCAACTCTTTAACAAGTGTTGATCCAATAAATCCTGCTCCGCCTGTTACTATATGTTTCATATTATATCCAATCTAAATTTATATTTTTAAGATTTAATTCAGAGATTCTTTTCTTAAGATTCTTTTCTTTTTCCTCCAGCTCTGGGATTTTTTTTGCATGCAGTTCAACAAAAACGTTTTTTATGTTATAAATAAGTTTTGTATCAATAAGTTTATTTATAATTTCGTATTCAACTCCTTCTACATCAATTTTAAGGATTTCAACCTCACAATCTAATTTTTTTATAAAACTGCATATATCAATAGCATCAACCTCAATAAACTTTTCTTTTAGAATATTACCCTTGAACTCTAATAGAGTAGATCCTGTTGACCATTCTACCTCGTTTTTATCGGACTCTTTGTGAAAAAATAACTTAACTTTAGCCTTCCTTTCTAGAACCGCTTTATTGAAGCAGGTAACGTTTTTCAACCCACTGAAGCGAGCCTCTAGCAGTTTGAAAGCAAAAGGGTTAGGTTCAAAACAATATACGTGATCGCACTTCTTCAAAAGGTCTTGAGTAACCAAACCTATATTAGCTCCACAGTCTATGCCTATTTTCATTTATTTACTTTTATTACGAGCTCTACGTTAAAACAGTGAAACTCAGGGTATTCCGGCAGTCCAATATAACGCGGATTATGTCTATTTTTTACAATTTGGCAGTTTTTAATAAGCGGAATTATATCTTTTTCGATGTCAGTTATTTCAAAAACGCCATATCTATCCGTGTCTGGAAAGGTGTCGTCGACAACCAAATGCAATAAAATATACCCCCCTTGTTTGCATACCCTAATCGCCTCTGAAAAGAATTTATCTGGGTACAAAGAGTGATCTAAAACATTAGAAAATATAAAATTAAAAGAATCGTTTTTAAAGTCTAAATTATGCAAATCACCTTCTAAAACAAGAGGTTCTTGAGGTACCAAATCGACCCCGATAGCATGTTTTCCTATATCTAGTAAAGCTTGAACCTCCTGACCTGTTCTTGCTCCTACACACAAGCACTGCTGACCAATAAACTCAATATTGTTATTAAAAATTTTTTTAAAACCATTAAGTTTTAACGCCCACTCCTCATTAAGCCATTTTTTTCTTCTTACAGGATCGCAAGTTTTTTGTTTTTGTAAATCTATATATTGAGAATATTTCATACATTAACTCCATTGGAACCAGCCATCATAATTAGTTTTCCCTAGGTTTTTATTTCCTGTTTTTTTCATGGCTCTCCAAGGTTCGTAAACCCCGACTTGAGAAGCGTCGCTTAAAACCGCTGCCCACCACGCAAAGGTACTGTAACCAAAAATGATTTTATCGTAACACATGAGCCTATAGAAATCAGACTCAAGGTTTCTATTTGAAAATGTTATCTTGTAAGACTCTGAGAATTTATCAACTAGTTCATTTACATATTCAGCGGCTTTTGCCGACATATCTAATGTATTTGTATGTAATGACGTATGATATTTACAACGTAGAAGTTCGTCTTTTTCATAATGACGCCAATGAGGCAAATCAGAAACAATGCAGAGAGTCTCAAAATCAATTTTGTCCAATCCTCTTTTATATTTCTCAAAGGTGAGTAAGCCTTCATCTTGGTAGGTTGCTGGGATAAACAGTCTATCGCCTAACCTAAGGTGAAGGACTGCATTTTTTTTATCTTTTTCTGGGGGGGTAATAAACCAAGACCTAATTTTGCTTAAGTCTTCTTTATATAAAGTATAATCCTCAAAGTAGCCTTTAAGGTTGTAGTTTTTGACTTCAGGTTTACTTAAAATATTTTTAGCCTCTCCCTCTGTTGATATGGTAATAGTCTCGAGCCCGTTTGAAAAAATTTCGTTTACTCGACTATAGTTTGTTATTACTGTAATATCGGAGGTTGATACCTCCTCGGTTATAAGTAAATCTAGCGCGTTAAGCCCGTAGTACTCTGGGGTGGGTGGCAATATGTAAAGATCTGCGCCAATTTTTTCAGCTAATAATTTAGCGTAAACAAATTGAAATAAATTGTTTCCGAAACCTATAGAAAAATCTACTCTTATTACGGGCTTGTTCATTTTTCCAGCCTTAATACTTTAATTTCTTCTCCATGAGTTTTGCTCATAGTCTCCAAGGAATGCTCTACGTCGAGGGTATCCAAAAAATCTGACATACGATTAATAAAGAAATGGTTATATATACAAATAGCATTTTCATTACTATCTTCGTATCTCTGTAAAATAATACCATTTTCATTTTCTTTTATTCTACTTTTATCCCAATTTGAAATGGATTCTTTAAATGTAGCCTCCTCTGCAAAAGGTTTAAAAAAAGAAATAAAAATAACATTTTTTGTTACCCTTAACATTTCTTTTATTGCGTCCTGATAATCCAGTTGATGATTAAGAACGTCTAGACATATGGTTGCTTCAAACTGGTTATCTTCAAACGGCATCTTATTTATGGATGAAAGAAAACACTTTATCCCTTTACTTTTACCAAACTCAACAAAAGATGGTGTTATCTCAACTCCTGTATAGCTAACTTCATACCCATCGTTTTTAAAACCATAATACTCAGAAAATACTCCAGCCCCGCAGTCTAAAACACTTTTGTAGCCCGCCTCTTTAATCTCATTTCTTATGCGATTTTTAAATGGAACGTTAAAGTCTCCGCACCAGCTTTGAAAAGTTTTCACATCGCAATGTTCCTCCCAGAAAGATAAATGTTTTTTCATTGGTAAAATTCTAACCTTTCTTTGATTGTGAGGTAATGCTTGTCTACCCAGTGCGACTTTTGCTCAGATGAAAGATCCTCATCTTCGTTTAAAATTCCATCCAAGCAGTGATCTATAATTTTATTTTTTAATCCAACTTCTTTTAAGACATTTCTAATATAGGGTAATCGAGGTAGGGCTAAAAGTCCACGTTTATAATGAACAGTTAGGTCTTCTTCCATTTGAAAAAGATTAGAGTATTCCCTTTTAATAAAAAAACAATCTTGATAAGAGCACAATAATTCATAACCCTTACTTCTGAATACGTTTCTTAACACAGATAAACTTTGTTGGACATTTTTAGATGCTATCTCTGACTCGACTTCTTCGTGATAAGGGTGAAGTACTTGACCTCCTTCTATGCATACAACTTTAGGCATGTTTACCTTAAAGGTTTTAAATATTTCTAAGTCTAAGCCGTCAATATCTATTGAGCAAAAATCGATATTTTTATCTAAATGTTTTTCAAAAATGCCGTCTATAAGATTGTCCTTGGTGTCTACAAAAGAGTTTACTGTTTTGACTTCGGGGTGGTTTGCATAATTTCGGTGAAGCTCTTTAGCTTTATCTTCATCCCCTTCTATTAAGAGCCCTCCCCACCCGTTTTTGAACAAAAATCTAGTATTTGATAGAACTAAACCATCCCAAGCCCCGAATTCAACGAAAGTTCCTTCTTTTATTTGGAGTCGATTGAAAATTTCTTGAATAATATAGTCGTTGATACTGTACTCAAAACGTTGACGATGCCTTTGAGTTGATGCATGCCATTTCTTATGGTAACCTAATAAATCTAATAAATCCTCACTCATTTTTTTATGAACAGTAAATCATAACCGCTTACTTGTTGTGTTTCTATTAATTCAAAACCTTTAGCGTCAAGCAAGGAGACAGTATCTTCTCTTGACATAGCTCCTTCATACATCATCTCTCCGTATTCCATCCATATATTTTTTATCGAGGTTATTTTTCCACCCATACCTTCTATTACTTCCCTCTCCGCTCCTTGGACGTCAATCCACGCAAAATCTATATTTTTTACTGAACTAGACTCGAACCAAGTATCAAACCTTAAAGTAGGTACAGTGATTGAGTCACTTAGAGTATGCTCATACCCTTGTTTTAAAGAAGACGCGCCTGAATTATTAAGCTGTAAGTTATTGTAGTCTTCCCAGCTTATCCAATCGTATTTATCGGGGACCTCACCTATTTTTTGATGGCTTAAAAAAAATTCAGCTTCCCCGTTTTTGTCTGATAAAGCAACCTCGTAAAGTTTAATATTTTTATTAATTACATGCTTTTTAAAGATATTTATATTTCGCGGGTCAGGCTCAAAGCAGTAAATATCAGACTGAGGGAAGGTTTGGGCTAACCTTAAGCTATCCTCTCCATAGTGACTACCTATCTCTGCAATGTTGTAAACATCACTTCCAAGTATTTTTTTTAAATACTCAAACTTTGCGCTATAGGTTTTCATTATGTTCATAACGTGCTTAATATTGACTTGAGCCTTTGGTAAATTTTATTAGGCGTAAGTTTATCGATTGCTAAATCGTAACCTTTTTCAGAAATGAGGTCTTTGCTTGTCAAAGCTTGATCTATTTTTTCATGAAAATCAGAAAGGTCATTTTTAAAACGTAAACAGTTTACGCCATCCTGAAAGTAATCATAATGACCTTTTGGTATGTCATTTGATAGAAGAGTTGTTTTGCACAGCGTAACCTCCGAAACCCTTCCGTTAACGTCCCAAGCTGGCCCAGTTATAGCAATCCATACTTTGCTCTCATTTATACGTTGGGCATAGTCTGTAATACTGGGAACGTAAGCTTTGGAGATGCTGTCAGAAGCGTTCCAAAAAACTTTTAAGTCGTCTCTCTTTCTCAACTCTTGACCGCATAAAACTCTTAGATTTTTGACTTGTGAATCTAACCCGAACTTATTTTCGTGGAGGGCTCCGCTAAAACCTATGTCATATTTTTTTTCTAAACCTAAAGGTTTAAATATATTTGGATTTGACCCATACTCTAGCACGCAAGTCTTAATACCTGAATCTCTTTGTATTTCTTCGCTAAGCGGAGTTGTTGTAAAAATAATGTCTATTCCGTGAAGTTTGCAGAACTCTATCTTGTCTTCATATTTATTTTTTACCTTATGGATATAAGCTATTTTTTTAGCGGGAGATTTCTTAATGAACGAACAAGCATGAAGCTTTTTAGAAAAGAAAGCTTCTGAGTCAAATTGTTCAAAAAAACCTAAACCTAAAAATATATAATCGTCTGGAGAACAATTTAACAAACAGTCACCCAATGAATTAAGTGCAATACATTCTTCATTAAGGTACAATTCTTTTACGAGATTTGAATAGTAAGTATACTTACCGTCATTAACTCTAGGTTCTACTATATAAAATTTCATTTTTATGTAATGTGAACTTTTATAAAGTCCTCTTCAGGGTTTTCACTAAGAACAAAAACGTAACCGTATCCTCCCGCCCCCATTAATTTGGCTCCAAAATGATTTTTTTGCAAAGACTTTAAAATATCAGATACTGTGTCACTTTCGTAGCCGGGTATCATTTCTTTTTGGGCAGCGTGAGTTTCGGTAACGAAATTTCCTAAAGATGTTATATCTTTGCTTTGTAATGATTTCCAGACTTTATCACCTAAATTAGATAAATGGCTAACATTGGTGACGTTAAAGTCTTCTCTTCCATCAAATACGTTGTAGCCTGATGGTCTAGGTTGTGTTTGTTTTAAATAAGCATATTTGCTTAACCAAGCCCTTATATCTAACGTGGACTCTTCTACTAGATTAGGAAAAAATTCATTTTTAAAATGTAGTCTATTTATACCGGGTAAGCAAATACCTAATTGATCTACCACTCCTGAAATGTAATTTCTGTCGGGGGGGTTCTCTACTGCAAAAACTATCTTTGCAAGATCCATTGGAGGCAAGTGTTTGGGTAAACAAGGGCCAAAAATTTTATTAATAACTTTTGTTGTAGATGACGATAGGCCGGATCTTTCTTCAGCGTCTATCGGTTTGATATTAGCTAGTATAACGCTCCCGGGGTAAACAGAGTTTAAAAGTTTTTGGTCAAAAAAACCAACTATATCCAGACGCTGAGGTATAAGGTTTACTTTTTCTTTTAAGGAGGAGCTAGAGTTTTCAGCCAGCCCTTCTGAGGGAACTCTTTTTAAGACTATGTATTCTACGCCGCTTGTCTCACAAATTTCTTTTTTCTCTTCTGTGTGACCATCTTCGTTTATGATAAAAATATCAAAATTATTTAAATACTGACTGAAATTTAATAAAGTGCAATCTTTAGGTGTGAAAACTTCAGAGACATACTGAACGGATGAAAGTATATAGGCGCGCTCTTGTTGAGTGTAGATTGGGCGTTTCCCTTTGTTTATTAAAGAGCTTTGATCCGAACCAACTACTACGCTCAGCTTTCCGTAAGAAGAAGCTTCTTCCAAGAAGCGAACATGCCCGCTGTGGAACAAATCAAAAAAACCTGCCACTAAAACTTTTTTCATTTAGAGGGATTTTTTATACTGGGAGCGATATCTTGCACCAGTCTATATTTGCCTAAATTGTGATAGCCTTTTTCTACAGCCTTAAAGTCATAAATTTCCTCTTGTATAAAATGAGCAAAAAGACTTATCACCTCATTGTCTCCCCACCTATATTTATAAATACCGCCAAATTCATTTATCTCCTTTATCCAAAGCTTCCAAAGGTCAGTTTCAAACATTTTGGTTTTTAACACGTAAGTATCGCACCAGTCTAAAAAATGAAAATTATATTCTGCGTTTGGATCTGAAATTAGACTTAAGAGCTTTTTGTTTTTAGGTGTTATGTTATGCTTCTTTATAAAATCAAAAGTAAATTTCCACAAGCCTACCCTGCAATCAAAATGACCTTGATGAGGTTTTCCGTCTTTAAGACGTTGGCCAGATTTAAAACACCCTAAAAACTCATCTCTTTTACTCATGACCTCGAAAGGGTTATATGGTAGTTCGGAGTCATAACCAGCTTCATCATCATGAACCATTATGTAGTCATGTTTATCTAATTTTGTGCCCGGGTAATTAAACATATTACTCACAAAATGGCACATATGTAAGTAGCCCATGCGGTGCCATGAAAAACTGCTTCGAACATACCAAAGGTAATCTCTATTGAAAAACAACTCTTCTCTTTTGATATGGTCTGGAGTTTTGTAATCTATTGGTATAAACTCAATATTAGGATTAATCTCTTCTTTAATTTTTCTAGAAAACTGATCGTCTGAGTATATATCGTCAAAGTAGTGAACATATACTGGATAATCGTATCTATAGTTAAAATTGTCCTGAAGTGACTTTAAGGAATGGCCAATGCATTTAGACCGAGATGAAACATAAGAAATGCAAGCGTTGAGGTTTTTCATAAATGTTTTTCGTATTGATTCGCTACGTGGGTAATATCTAAATCAGGCCTGTCAAAAAGCGTTGATTTTTCTATAACTTCTAAAACGCCATCAACAATTATTTTTGTATCTACTTTTGGTGGATTGTAAAGAGGAACTTTAGTACCTATTTCATAGTCTTCTTCTAGCTGGATAACTACTCCGTCATCTTTAACTAGCTCCTTAGTGCCACCGTTATGAGAGCATAGAACTGGAGCTCCGCAAGACAAGGCCTCTACAACAGTATTTGGACACCAATCTAACCAAGCTAAATGAATCATAGCGTCAGCCATTGTATAAATAGAGGCAGTATCGTTAGGTTTCAGTAAAGGTGTTAGTATAACATTCTCAGGTATTGAAGATTTGTCTTTTATATATTCAAAACCTCCTAACGCAATCAGTAATACGTTTTTAAGTTTAGGGTCTTTAAATGCCTCTATAGTTTCTTCTAACCTTTTATGCCTGCGCCAAGAAGCTGAAGCAACGCATATTTTTTCGTATTTGGAAAAAACTGGATTTTCATACTTTATAGGCTTCGCGTTTGAAATAAAATCTTGCTGGTCTATACCATTAGCAATAATAGTAAAAGGTTTATCCTTGTAAAAAGCGTGATACATTTCTTTTGAGAACTCGGACTGGTAAACTATATAGTCTGCTTCGTCAAAGCTCTTAAAAATACCCGAATTCATTTGATCATTATTGGGATTATCCGAATCAAAATAAAGACCATCTAGCCTAAGCATGTTAAAAGGACATCCCGGTATTCTCTCCCCTTGTATAATAGAGATATTTTTTTCAGGAACTTCCCCGGACACATATGGGTCTACAAATTTATGACCATTTTTTTCAAACTGCTTTTTAAGACGGCCTCCAAAAATACCGGGACCGCCTGTCGGACTACAGTTATTTATATAAAAACTAAAACTCATTCTACAAAACCTCTATTTCTTATAAATTTTTCTAATTGCATTTGGTATTGATGCGCTTCACCACCTATCTCTTGATATCCTCTATACAGATAACACGGATTTTCTAAAAAATGTGTGTGCTCGTTATTTTTATGAATTACGTGGATAATGGGAAGCATAAAAGTTTGGTCTTCGCACCTTTTCATCCAGTCGCCATTTTCATCTTTAAAATTATCTGGGTTAACTCTCTTATAATACCCCAGTTTAAAAGTTCTAAAATGACTGCTTACCCAAGGATGTTTATATACATCTTGAGAGTCATCTAAATTGTTTGAACATAAATTAATACCATACGGCTCCCAAATGTTTGATGTCCAAACAGCTCCTAAATTTGCGCTATTGTAAAGTCTATTAACCCACTGTAAAGCGCGCCTTTCGCAGAGTTGGTCGTCAGCGTCTATGACCCCTATAATTGAGTCTGCATCATCAAGAGAATCTAAAACGCGAGCCGTGTTGGCTACGGCATAAAGTCGGTCACCATTGTTTTCCCAGACTTTTATTGTGCCGGGTGGGTAATCGACAGGAAAAGGCATAACGCACTGAGGGTCGGATTCTACCTGCCTGCATAAAGAAATAACCTCGTTAGAGGTTTTGTCGATAGCTAAATGAAGCCTAAAATTATAATGACTTTGGACTAAAACGCTAGATACTAGCCTTTTAATGTTATGCAAACAGTCACCATGAATCCTAGCAATTAACTCAAACTTATGAGTTTTTGATGTAATAACTCTGGCCTTTCTTTTAAGTATTCTTCCATCTCCTCTAAACTGGAGTTCCACCAGCTTTCAGAGGTGTGTTGGGAGTTTTCATTTGTTATAACTTCCAAGCCCATAAGTTTCGCTTCGATAGTTATCCTCGGGCAGGTATCCTCTATAGTGGGTAAAAATATTAATCCTTTATACTCACTTAGTTTATCAAGCATTTCATCATGAGTGTCTGTTTTAAACACATCGTAAGCTAAATTTTTAGTCACAGCATAATTAATTGACTTTGTAACACCTTTAGCTTCAGAGTGCCAGCCTTGATGGCCATCAATCACTGCGTACTTTTCTGATTTAGGCTTACTTCTGTACTCTTTCATCTTTTTGAAAGAATCACTAGTAAAGCAAGAAGATAAAACTATAGACTGCTCATCTTTTATACCGATTGCCTGTTGATGAATCTGACGTTGAGTCTCTGACATGTAGAAGACAGCGGAGCTGTTTTCTTTTATTTGGTAGTATAAATTTTTTAGTGTTGCTGTTTCTGGGTTTACCAAGCAGTCGCACTCTTTTTTACCTAAAACGCGATGAGGGGTTGGCCCCCTGAACCTGCAAAATCCATAATCAAAATCTATTTTAATAGAAGTTCTATTTTTTATAACCTCTAACAATGACTCATAAGATTCTCTAGAAAGACCTAGGGTATTGCCTATAATCCAAACTTTAGGGTGCTTGAATTGTAAATGAGTTTTTGTTAGCTCTGAAGTCGTAATAAACTCACACTCATCTTTAAAAGGCTCTGTGATGGCCTCTAAAGTAAGTGACGTGCCTCCTAACTGTATAGCGGAGTCGTCTATTACGGTATATTTTATCATTCAAGAGTAAAATTGGAATTATCCACNTTGCCTCTGTCTAGTGGATGTTTAGCGCCTTTATTTTTCTTGGANTAATCCTCAAAATGTTTTTCCTTAACAGGGTCGTGNCCNAGCTTCTCGGTTCTTTTCTCGGAAGCTTCCGCTGACTGATCCCACAAGTCTCCAATGGTTGAAGCTTTAGCTTTCTCCCTAAATTCTTTTTGAGAAAAAGGATCAATCTTTGTATCTATTGAAGCGTTAGGTACGGTATAAACCCTGTTATAAGCAACTCCATCGACTTCATATTCATGAGCCTCATGGATAGTCTGCCAAACAGTTATTTTTTCGCCGGTTTCAGGGTGTTCGTAAATATACTCAGGCATTTATTTCTCCTTGTGATTGCATGATGTCCGTAATACTTTTGACTGTCTTTTCGTAGGTAAACTCATCTTGCAGTTTTAACCCTTCGGTATTTACGGGGGAAGACTTGTATCTTTCTACAGCTTGCTCGCAGCCAGCAATGAATTCATCTTCATTAAAGGTGAATATATTACCCTGATTAAAAGCGCCACCTTTATTAAAAAATATACCGTCGGCAGCTTCTTCTTTTCCATCAGGCTTTATCATGACAGCATTTTTTTCATTCGCCCACTCTTGGTAACCCGGCGCATCAAGTATAACCGCATGTTTTCCTAGGGCAGTAGATTGAAACTCTGGTAAGCCCCAGCCCTCTCCCCCCGACATGCCTATAACAATGTTAGAGGAGTTTAGAAAATCATTGTACAGAACATTTTTCTGCATACTCCCTAAAAAGTTAAGATTAAAATAACTTTTGCCGTCAAGTATATGGGAAAGCCTACTCTTGAAATCCTCTTCTTTCATAAAGGGATTTGTAATAGCGCACTGCAAAACGTAGTCTTTATTATTGCCGTACTTTTTAACCCAAGCTTGAATTACCTCTTTGTGGTGCTTTCTTTTTTCTAACTTACCAGTAAGATTAAAGACGATTTTACCCTCAAGGTATTGCTGATCTTTTACTTTGAAATTGTTTTTATCAAAACCCAAGGGAACGTAGTGGCAGTTAGTCAAACCGACTGCCTCAAAAATTTGTTTAGCGTGAGTGCTACTTACGATTATATTGGACTGATTTTTAGCAATATTTACTTCATATGTCGTAGGGTGATCTAATTCATAAAAAGTAAAAAGAGTCTGACTTTTGCTGTAAGACGATAAACTTTCATGGTTTAAATGCCACAGCTTTAAGATAGGCGTAGACCTTCTGTACTCTTCAAAGGACTTTTTAATGCAGGACTCTATCCACTTGGTGAAATCCTTGTCCGCTTCTTGAGAGTTAAGGTCAACTTGGCCTATTGTGAAAATAAAAGGTTGCACGCCCTTCTGGTAATATTCACGCAGAAGGGCAGTGCTAACCTGACCAAAGCTTACACCGTTAATTGGAAGATGTAAGGCTATGTCCGACATTAAAACAATGGGTCGTTATTGGATTGGTTTGTAGTCGCAGCCGTGGTCTCGGCTTTACTAGAGCGCTCCTCGCGAGGTTCACTAAGATAGATGCGAAGATCGGGAGCGTTCTCGCTTTTAACAGTTCCGTCGTCATTATACTTAGCCTTGTTCTTGAAGACTACGAGCTGCACCTTGCCAGATGCGCCCTTAACTTCAATGTGGCCAGTCATGTACTGAGAACCATTGTTGCTTTTCTTTGCCCAAAGAGCGCCTAATTCACGCTCTTTCCAGTCGTTGTTCTTTTGTTCGGTAGACATAAGAGTCTGTATATTATACCCCTCTGGCAGGGGTGTCAACACTTTTTTTAAACATTGTCTAAA
>JGI25132J35274_1000229_pt1 | contig 15603 bp, 25 predicted proteins | sample ETNvirenome_6_30_FD_35274 | JGI IMG/M metagenome (IMG submission 35274)
ACCGGAACACAAAACCTTGATTCTGCTCTAGCAATTGATACATTAATAGGCGACGATCCACTATTACAAGAGATCGCTAAACAAAGGAATACATAATGGCAGTACCAGGCGAACAGGAATCTTTTAAATCACAGACTTTTAGCTCTCCTAAGAGAACTACAGGAGCGTCTAGTGCCTTTGCTTCTGGTCAATCGGGAGCAGCAGGATCACAAGCTGCGAAAAGAGAAGTAGCTCGTGCTCAATATTTTGATAATAGATCTGATATCACTGCCGATCGTTTAGATAGAAGAATTCAACAAGCAGAAGGAATAAAATCTTTTAAAGAACAATTTACTAAGCCTGTAAATATTGTAGATCCTGTAACAGGTAAAGTTACAGGAACAGTTACAGGTCTAACTCAAATGACTGCCGATGCTCCGAGAAGTTTAACTGATGAAAGAATTAGATTAGCTAATAAATACGGGCCCACCATGAGCGAATTAGCTGGAGACATTACCTACAGAGCTGGTAAAACTTTAGGAGCCGTTGCAGATGCAGCTATGACCGGTAAAGTTGGACTTTTCGCAGGGATAACAGCCGTCAGTGATTATTTTTTTGATAAAGCCAACAAAGGCTACGATAACTTAAATGATGTGCAAAAAGAAATTGCCGATAATAAAGATAAATATCCATTAACCTCTAGTGGTTTGCCTGCAATTACTTCAATGTATAATAATGAAAGATTAGCTCTCGAGGCACAAAGAGATGCACAAAAATTTGCATTTGCAGGGGATGCGAGCGGTGCTCTTGGCGTGGATAAAAACAGATTAGACGGATTTGTTAATGAACCTATTGATACTCTTAGTGGAGGAACCATGGGTCCAAAAGTTGATTTGAGATCGGCTAAAGATTATATAGATGAAAGAGAAAGTTTTAATTTACCAGTTTTTAGAGAACCTGTGGTTCCCGCTCAAGAAATAAAAGAAGCAGCTATGGATAGATTTAGTCCAGAATATCTAGCAGAGCAACAAAGACAATTAGAGGAGCTTAACAGATTAAGACAAGTTGAAGAGTTAAAACAAGATAATATTCAAATCAAAGACGGTGAGGCTACTCCTATCACTGATGAAGAGTTCAAAGAAAAAGAAGAAAAAGTAAATAAAATTTTTGAAGGAGATGATTTTTTTAGTCAAGTAACTGAGTTTAACAACCCCGGTAATCTAACAGATGTAGGACAAGCAGGAACCACAGGGCAAACTTATGGTAATGGCTTTGCAGTCTTTCCTACTGCACAAGCAGGGATAAAAGCTTTGGAAAACGACTTAGCATTAAAAGTGAATAGAAGTAATAAAGTCGAAGATATTATCGGTCAATACGCAGCAGGCGATCCTAATGTTGGAAACTATATTGACTTTGTTAAAAACAGAGTTGGTTCAACGGTTGATCAAAACGAATTAGATGATCTACGAAATGCTGTCATTAGATTTGAAAACAAGCCAGATATTGCAGAAAGATATTTAGCATTGGTTGCAGATGGCGGCTTGATGGATAAGAAAATGTATGGCGGTATTATCGGTTCAAAAGGGTAATGAAACGCATACCAAGAAAAAGTGGACAACCCGCTAAATCTAAATTACATTCGGATCTCTATACCGATGAGAATCCAAAAGGAACAATTAAAGGACTTGGCTTTAAAGATGCAACATCAGCTAGAAAGAGCGTGTCTAAAATTCGTAGAAGCGGTAGAACGCATGCTCATAAAACTCAAGCTGCTATTGCGATGGAGCAAAGAGCAAAGGTTGCTGGTAAAACAAAACCCGCTGCGGTATATAGAAAATTTATTGAAGCACAGAAAAAGAAAACAAAACAAAGACGAACACGAAAATAATTGGGGCATAGGAGGTACTAAATGATTAAAATTACAGACGCATTGAAAGCACGAGTACAGGACCATGAAGGTCTGCGCACATCTATGTATTTAGATAGTTTGGGAAAAGCCACTGTGGGTATCGGCCATCTCGTACAACCACATGAAAGAGAAAGATTTGCTGAAGGAAAAGAAATACCCATGGATGAGATCATGGAGATATTTGAAATGGATTTAAACAGAGCTGCCGCAGGAGCAGATATGTTGATACAAGACAACATTGGTCACGAGCTACCACAACACGTAGGTGAAGTCATACTCGAAATGGTATTTCAACTCGGAACCACCGGGGTATCAAAGTTTAAAAAAATGTGGAAAGCGATGAGAGTCAAACAATGGAAAACCGCAGCGGCTGAGATGAAAAATTCCAGGTGGCATTCACAAACACCGAAGCGCTGTGAATCCCTAGCTGAAATTGTAGAAAATACTTAAAGAGTTCTTCTAACGTAATTTGGTAGTGTACCCTCTTCTAAGTACCAAGCGTACGCTGCTTTCCAATCTTTTTTATATTCTGCTTTTAAGAAGTCTTTTAATTCTTCTTCTTTGTCATCATCACTTTTAAAAAAGTTTAAGAAGTGATTCTTTGCTTTATTAGTTAAGTTAAACATTATTTATCTCCTTGTTATTTCATGGAGAATATAATGTTATTTTTTCTTTTTACTTGTGCTTTTAACGATTTTCTGATGTGACTCTAACGCATCCCATACTTCAACCTTTGACCAATGAGCCATAACACATTTGGATATGTCTTCATGTAAAACTTTTAACCAACTAATATCCATTGATATACTTCTACCTTTGTTATCAGCGATATGATCTACTTCTTCATTAGTTAAGGATAAATTTAATTTACCGTTGTCATAAGATATTCTCATTTTATTTCTCCCCAATTATTTCCTATCTCTGCGTCGCATTTGACAGGGACATGTAGTTCAACAGCAGATTCCATTATTTCTTTAATCTCTTTCACCTGGGTCTCATTGGTTATGGAGATATTGAGTTCGTCATGTATTTGAATCATAGGAACAACCCCTACGTTTTTCCAGAGATCCACCATGGCTTTTTTGGTTTGATCTGCTGCTGAACCTTGTATTAACCTATTCAATGCACGATAGGTACCTGCTCTTTTCATTTCATTCCACTGCCAAGTTTTCTTAGCGTTTTCGTGAGACATCATTCTTTTGTCATGAAAGTCTTTACTTTCCCAAAGATCAAAACGACATCGTCTTCCGAGCAGTGTATTGATATATCCGTTTTGTTCGGTGTATCTTGTGGCTCTAACAATAATGCTATTTAAAAAGTGAACATTATCATTATATTTTTTCTTTAATGCTTTGGCCTCATCAGGACTGATATCTAGTGATGCTGCTAATTTAGCTATACCCATGCCATACATTAAGCCCAATCCTATAGTCTTGGCTTCTTTCCTCGATATTTGAGCCATATCAGCAGTTACTTGATGGAAGTCCTTTCCTTCATGAAAGAACTTAATTAGGGTCTCAGCGCCCTCTAAACCGTGTTTTTTGGCATAATGTACGAGCAATCTAGGCTCTTGTTGAGAATAATCTAAAGATGCCCACTTATGCCCCTCTTCTGGTAAAAATAAAGACCTGATTTTAGGACCGATCGCTTCATTTCTNGCAGGGACCTGTTGTAANTTAGGATTNTTCATGGACAACCGNCCACTGACCGTGCCACCATATTCACCTTTTAACTGATTAATTTCTGCATGAATTCTACCATCAACTTGGTGCTTTAAAATAGAATCAATAAAAGTGGTGTGAGCTTTNTTATATTCTCTAGCCACTGANAGAGATTGAATCAAAGGATTCTCNCTTTCTTTCATAGCTGTATTACTAATCTTAGCTTGCTTATTTTTTTCTGTGTACTCATACTTCTCACCAAGTTTATCAAAAACTTTTTGTAATGAAGCTGCTGTATATATATCTGAAGCATCAATCTTAATGCCAGTTTCTTTTTTTATTCTGTTATAAATTTTTTCTTCTTCCGACTTAAAAAACTTTTTAGTTTTCTCTGCCTCTTCTAAATCAACCCGAACACCTTTCCAACGCATNTCTAACAACAGTCGAAGTAAATCTGTTTCTAAATTAAAAACATCAGTNAGTCCTTGCTTTTGTATTTCAACACGTAAAAACTCCCAAAGTTTTAAAGTTAGTCTTGTGTCTTGTTCTGCGTANACTCCAGCATACTCNACAGGAACCAAATGCATTTGCTCTATAGCTTTAAATCCATGCTCTTTACCAAACTCCTCNAAAATNTTTCCTTGCTTTCTCTCTCCTAAATAATCTTTAGATAAANTATCTAAGCTATAACTAAATCTATTNTCATCAACAAGTGGTGCAGCGATCAGTGTGTCATAAATCTTAGTGACATCACATTCGACACCCCAACGTCTAAGCCAACCTAAATCATAAACAGCGTTGTGGCATATCACTATAGGGTCTTGTTTAAATAATTTTTTTAACCACCTTTTCACTTCGTCCTCAGAAAAATTTCCTCCTCGCTCATGTCTTACTGGGAAGTATCCATCAAATCCTTCAAAGGATACGGCGACACCCACAACAAAACCTTTGTTTGTTGCCCATCCACCACCAAGAGTTTTAATCTCAGGATCGTGCGTTTCTAAATCTATTGCTACTTGTTGTATCCCTGTGACATCAGGAAAACTAGGTCTTGTCCACTCTGGTTTATTTTCTTTTTTTAACAGATCCATCTGCTGTTCAAATATCATCTTAATACCTCTTCAAATTCATAGGGGGAAGTAGAGGGGACAATATATAAATTTTCTTTGGCACGAGTCATACCCACATAAAAAACTCTTCTTTCATCATCTCTATTAATCCACATGTTATCACTGATTCTTTTGGAGATGTCTGAAAATAAAATAACATTTTGACTTTCCCCACCTTTAGCACCATGAATAGTTGAAAGCTTTATATTTGCTTTCTCATCTAACTGATGACCACTTTTTAATATGTGCCTAATATAATTTCTATCTGATTCTGGTATTCTAGTGAGAGCTAACTCCCATGGAGTTTCAATCGAAGTGTTCAGTCCCCAGTCCTTTGATAAAGTTTCATAAGAATAAAGCCCATCTAAGTTTGCTCCAGGTAAACCTTTCTTCCCTCTCGATACCCCATCTTTTCCTACAGGTAAAAACTGATACATCGTTTTAACATGAGAATAAGATATCTCTTCTTTATTTTGTAAGGCAATCCAAGACCGATAAGCCGTGGCTACATCACTACTGATAGATAAGTAATTATTTTTCTCAAATAAAAATCCTTTGTTCTTTAGCTCTTTCCCCACCTCATCAATATAGTAATTAGTCCTACCTAAAATTAACCACTGACCAGTGTTTAAATCTATGCTTTCAAAATTAGTGTTGCGAACTTTACCTTCTTCTACTCGAGGCTCCCATTCTTTTTGAATTCTCTTTTTTATTTTAGACACAAGATTATTTGACTTTGCGAATATTGTTTTTGGTATTCTATAGGATTGATTTAAAACTTGCAAATGACAGTCTAAGTCAATCAACTTTGAAACNTCAGCNCCGCTCCAAGAATAAATTGCTTGATCNTCATCTCCTGCTAAGTACGATGCATGTGCCTGNCGAAGCATAATCATAATCATCTCCCACTCATTTGGTTTGAGATCCTGAACTTCATCTACAATGACAATATCAAGTCGAGGACACTGTCCTATTTTATTAAACTCGGTAATTAGATCGGTATAGTCTTTTACTCCTCTTGATTTTTTAAACATTCGATAAGCTTTATCTATCCGTTGTAATCTTTGTAATCCCCCTTTGACATGACCGTGCTTTCTAAATTCTTCTTCCAAGCTTGTATTTTTAACACGATAAAGATCTAATAAATTAAGACCCTCATCTTCTCCGCCCACTACAACATCATCTGTTTTAATAGACTTAGAAATATCTATGCCATACTCTTTGTAGAAATCTTTAAANTCATGTCGTTGAATAATATCTGTGTGTGTGCANCCTAACCATTGATAAGCTAAACTATGTAATGTTCTAAACCATTTTAGGTCTTTACGAGGTAGCTTAAATTTTTCGCAAGCACGATCAATCGCTTCTGTTGTAGCTTTCTTTGTAAAAGAAAAGTATCCGATTCTATCTGGCTCACGGCCCTCGGACAACTGCTCTTCAACCAATCGCAACAGTGTTGTTGTCTTCCCTGTGCCTGGCGGACCTATTATCTTACATACATTATTTAAAATGGTACGACCTCTTCTTCTTTTTCTTTTTCTATTTGAACTTCTTGTTTTGTTGTAAACTTATCNTGAGGAACCCACCAAACTAATTGAGCCTGCTTACCATTAAGCTTTCTTTTAGAATAATCNCCACCTAANTTTCTTAAAAAGATACCCATTTGATTTGAAGTTAGAGCCACATATCTTCTGTTTCTCATGTATTCTTGAAGCTGATCTAATCTAAAATAAACTTTCTTTTCTTCATCATCCACGAAACACTGACCATTAAGAATATCATCAATGTCCATAGCATTAGCTTGATTAGAAATATATCTGGTCAAAATATTTCTGAACTCTCCTTCAGGTGTCATCTCAAACTCTGATTGAACTTTGATAGACTTAGACACAATATCTGTAATGTAGTAATCCCAATCTTCTCGCTTCATCATTGAGGGCATTGATCCTAACTTGACCAGGCATTTTTTTCTAAACTTATGCTGATCGTATAATTCTTCCACAGTGCAAACGATTGTTTTTTCTTGATTTAAAGTGACATGATAAATCGTATCTTCATTATCACCATACTGAATTACATTACCAATATCAGTGATTACATTACTATCTCCGACTCCATACTTTCTAATACGGCATTTTGATTTATTACAAAAAGAACACATCGGTTGATCTTTACACTTGTATCCCCAATCTTTTTTATCAGCTTGTTTAATTATCTTTTCTATTTCTTTTGGACGTAAAGGATCGTCAAAGTATTTATGATGAAATTTATGTACCTCTTCTTCGTAGTTCTCGCCAAATTTTTTCTTTGCAAACACGGCATACTGAAATAAAAAATTATCTCGGCTACCTTGTTGAACAGTTTTGTTTTCTGTTAAATATGCTTCGATACAATAAGGAGCATCTGCAAACTCTGAGTTTTCTTTCTTCAAAGATAATTTTTTTAGTTCTTCTGCCGAAATTGATTTCGTATCTACATCTGTAAGAAACTCGTCAAGACTTAAAATATTTCCCTCATTACTAAATGCATACCTCTCCGTGTGCTCTAGTCCGTTGTGATAAGGCATATTGAGAAAACTACCTACTTCCCATTCACTAGGGTTGCCTTCTCGTAATAATTTTTCTTGTTTAGGAAAAACTTCACAATGACCAAGACCCATGAACGCAGCCAACTCTTTTAATTTATTGTGAACAATTCCTGCTGACACATACTCTTTGAAGAACAAAAATATGTGAGCGCCACCACTTTTTGATTTAGTGACTATAAAAGGTAATTTTTTTTCTGCTAATTTTTTAGCAATACTAACATGATCAAGAGGGTATTCATCAACATCAATACACCCCCAACGACATTTATCCTCGTCGTTAATAGGAAAGATACCAAGGCTAGGCCACGCCCCCTCAAGATGATCCTGCCATAGAGAATCTTCTAAAGGCTTCTTGCGAATCCAAGTTTCGCCCTCTGCTTTGTTATCTTCTCGGAGACTTTCTTTAGGCTGGAACGTACCATATGCACGCTCCAACCCTAGAAAGATCTCTTTAAATTTAGAGACCCTTTGTTCCATTAAAACGGAGTATCTTCAGAGTTTGAAGATTCAACTTCGTCGTCATACTTCGGTGTAATTTTACCACCTCTGACTGATTCGTTGAATCCTGCAGCCATATCAAAAGTACCCTCGTCTGAGAGGAACTCCTCTTTGTTAACAACCCAACCATACCAAGAACCTTTATCATTAGATTGCTTAATAGTAGTTAAGTTGTAAATACGATACCAACTAGGAGCTAAGAAAAGTTTTCCAGACTTAGGGTTCTGAATAAACTCATTCTTTAAACTATAAGCCCAACTTCTTGCAGCTTTTAGTTGTGTCGCTTTCATTGATATGATCGCAGGCTCTGGTGCTACACCGCCATTTAAGAGAAGCACATAAAAGTTTGCGCACTCCTCTAGGTAGTTCCCACTCTCAAGACGGAACTTTCCGTCATCTCCACGTACTGCATTAGACGGCTTATCTTTTGGTGAAAAGATATTGACAGGAGCAGAAGAACCTTTGCCTCTGTCTTGCCATTCTAACCATACTTTGTCATACCCACAGACAACAACATTAATACCTTCTTGTCCTGAGTATACTTTTTTGCTCACAGAATTAAGAATCATGCCAGCTTTTGCACCGTCAATCTCTTCTAANTCTGGAGACATTTGTGCCAAGACTTTTANTCTTGGTGTTGCGATATCATCNGTAGTGATGGAATCGAGTCCTGTACCTGCGAACTTTTCNAAACTTTCCATGTTCATTGCAGGTAAGGTTTCTGNCTTTGTGGTGACAGCACCATTTGCTTTTGCGTTTGCCATTTTTATTTTTCCTTTATTATTTTTTTCGTTCGATCTTCACTTTTTTAAAAGTGTAAACCCCAAACTTTTCTTGATCAACAGATGTCATCGAACCCTTGGCAATCTGTTCCTCTACTAGCTTGGAGAGTGTATTCCATGCCACTGCTTTTTTGTTGCTCGGATACAGACCTCTGTCTTGTAGCTCGTTCATCAAATTGGTAGCATCGGAATCTTGTCCACGACCAAAGGTCAACACCACATTGTTTTTAATCACATCATCAAGACCCATTTCTTTTAGTCTGTTGAAACAGTAGTCTTCATTTTCCATTGTGATATTTGCACGTAGTTGATCTTTGACGGAAACTTTTGCACCGTCCATTAGTGTTAAAGATTTAACACCGGCACTTTCAATCATAGAAGGAATGATTTCATTTTCTAATTGAAATTCTCTCTCTTCTAATTTTTTTATCTCGGCAGCTTTATCAGCTTTTGCTTGTCGAATATTATCTAATTCATTACAAGCTTCACCAAGATCTTTTACATCTGAACTGTCTAAACTATTTATTTTAGACTGCTCAAAAGCTTTATCTAATAGACCCATATTTAGTTCTCCTATAATTCTATGGTTATGGGAATATATATAGCACTTTCTCTATCCCATTTCAATACCTTAAAATTATTATTGGTAATTTTTGCCGCAACCGTGCAAACAATCCCAATTAAAACGGGATCTCCCATCAATAATAAATAATCTNTTGAAGTAAAATCTTTNAATTTATTTTCTACTGAAAAGATAAATCTAGATGAATTAACTTGAATTTGCTTGGGATTTTCAAACATGATGATCGGCATGCCAAATCTTTCACAGTCAGAAATATCTCGATATCCGCCAGTAGCTAGTTTTGTATTTGTAGTCACATATATTTTATTCATATTCTTTCTTTCGTTTATACTACAAGTATTAAGTTATTTACTATAGGATTTCAAGTATGAAATATGTGATGATGATCTGGCTTTGTATTAATGATCCTTTTATTCCATTAGGAAGCACTTGTGTTGAAGATATTCCACCTCAAAGATTTGATTCTTTAGAAGAATGTCGACTAGCTGCAACGCAAGCCTATGACACAATAAAAGAGCCTGGAATATATCTTACAACTTTTTGTAGTAAGAAACTCTTGACAGACATATAAGTTATCCTATATAAAGAACTTAGAAAGTTTAAAAACATGTATCCGAATTTTAAGACGAAGCCGTTTAATCATCAATTACAAGCATTGGGTTGTAGTTGGGACAAAACTAATTATGCCTACTTCATGGAAATGGGGACAGGTAAATCAAAAGTATTAATTGATAATATTGCCATGCTCTATGACCAAGGCAAGATCAACGCTGCTGTTGTCGTAGCACCGAAAGGGGTGTATCGAAACTGGGAGAGATTAGAAATCCCTGCACACTTACCTGATCACATTGAAANTAGAGTCACGACTTGGGTAGCGCCGAGNTCTCGNACTAAAGAAGATAAAAAAAATATTGATGAGTTATCTAAAAGTTTTCAAGGTCTAGATATTTTNTTGATGAACATAGAAGCGTTGTCTAGTAANCCTGCCGCAGAATTTTTAGCTAGCTATTTAAACTCAACGAATAGTTTATTGGCCGTGGATGAAAGCACCACGATCAAAACTATTTCAGCTAGTCGAACTAAAAATTTAGTAAGAGCTTCTCGTCGAGCTAAGTATCGAAGGATATTGACAGGTTCGCCAGTGACAAAGAACCCGCTAGATCTCTATTCACAATGTCAGTTTCTAGATGAAGATCTTTTGGGGTTCAGTTCATATTACGCTTATAAAGCTCGTTATGCAATAGAAGTTAAACGTCATACATCAACTCATTCTTTTCCACACATTGTTGGTTTTAGAAACTTAGATGAACTATCGTATCGACTTGGTCAGTTTTCTTATCGTGTCTTGAAAGAAGATTGTTTGGATTTACCTGCTAAAATTTATTCACCTCGATACATTGAACTCAGTAAAGAACAAGAGAAAGTTTATAACGATCTCGCAACCTTTGCGATCACACAGTTAGAAGATAATACTTTGTCGGTTAATAATACAATGACCATGCTTCTACGATTACATCAGATTACTTGTGGTTATCTGCCCACGGACGACGGACAATCGGAACCCGTTCCATTAAAAAATAATCGCATGGANGAACTACTAAGTGTTCTTGAAGAAACAGAAGGTAAGGTAATTATCTGGGCTAACTATCGTTATTCTATTTTTGATATTGAACANAACTTACAAAANAANTTTGGNGAAGATAGTGTCGTGACTTANTTNGGCGATACCAAAGATAAAGATAGACAAGAAACTGTAAAAAAATTTCAGGACCCAAAAAGTCCTGTTCGTTTTTTCGTAGCTAATCAACAGACCGGTGGCTACGGACTAACGNTAACCGCTGCTCANACTGTTGTATATTATTCTAATAATTANGATTTAGAAAAAAGAATACAATCAGAGGATCGAGCACATAGGATCGGTCAAAAAAACAATGTGACATACATTGATATTATTTGTGAGAAAACAGTTGATGAGAATATCGTAAGTAGTTTGCGAAACAAAATAGACTTGGCCTCACAATCATTAGGAGAAACATTAAAAGAATGGCTAATAGAAAGCAAAAAGAAAAAAAAGTAAGCTATTACTTTGCTTATGGTTCCAATATGAACCACGAGCACATGAAGTTTAGGTGTCCTAAATCAAAGTATATAGGCACTTACACATTGCCCGAGTATGAGCTTGTTTTTAGAAGTGTTGCAGATGTGCAACCATCTGAGGGAAGTTCTGTGACAGGCGCATTATTCGCAATAACACAGGAATGTGAAACAGCACTAGATAGATACGAGGGATACCCTAATCTTTATACAAAAAAATATCACATGAAATGGCATGATGATCTGACTAAATTTGTTCCTCAAAAAATAATGTTTTATAGCATGGTTGATAAACAATTAGTTTATCCCCTTCTGAAGGTTATTTAGGAACTATTGTGAAAGGATATATGGATTGTGACTTACCCACAGAGCCTTTAGAGAAGGCTGTAAAATTTTCTGCCGAGAGACTTGACTAATATAGAAAACATCCTATATTATTATATATAACTTTAGAATGACAAAAGGACAAAAAATGAAAAATCAAATATACGAAACAAAAAACTACGACATGTTTTCGTTCATTAACGGGAACAGAATTATCAGAAAGGATAGAGTCAAAAGACTTCAAAAAGATATAGAAGCATTTGCTCAAAAAAATCCTATCTTAGTCACTGCAGATAAAGGTGTAATAGACGGTCAATATCGTTTGACAGCTTGTAAAAATCTATCAATACCTGTCAAATATATTGTAGACGATCAAATTCACTCATCTGATCAAAACATTCTTGATTTGATTAGAGCCATCAATAAAAACCAAGCTAATTGGACAGCAGTCAATGTTGGCAACTCTTATGCAGTATCAGAGGACAATGAATACTACAAAAGATATATGGATCTTATTAATCTAGGAGTATCTCACTCTTTTGTTTTACATGCCTGCGCTGAATTTGCAAAAGGCAAGCCTGATGTTAAATGCACCAATAAAAATTTTAAATCAGGTGAGTTTGTTATGCCTCTTGAGGTATATGAAATGGTCAAAGGTTTGATTAAAATGTTAAAAAGTTCTGGAATAAGTCCTAAGATTTGGAACAGGCAGTATTTTATCAGAGCCTTGATGAAACTTAGAAAAGTAAAAGAGTTTGATACGTATCGCTTTATAGAAAACTTTGAAAGATTTCCTTACGAGTGGAAAGACGCATATCAAACCATGGACAATTTAAGAAGTATTCTTCATGTTCATAATTATAGAAACAGAGACAAAGCTAAATACTTTATAGAATAGAAAGGAAAGACAATGAGTAAATCAAATGCATATGCTTTAGAAAGACAAACAGAATTAGAAGAGTTATATGCTAAAGTAGAAGAAGCCGTCATAGCGATAGATCAAGCACAGGAGTTGAAAGGTTTTAATAACATCAAGCATCAACACAAAGACCTTCACTTTTATTTAATAAAAAAAGATCTAGAAGAATTTTTAAATATTCTTGATGATTACGTTAGAGGAGACGAATAATGACAGATACGACAAAATATAAATCAATCATAGTGCGATTAGAAACACACGCTAAGTTGAAGAATTTAGCAGGGAAAGATAGAAAAATTTCAGGTGTTGTTGCTCAACTTGTAGATAAAGAGTGGAAGAAAGAACACAGGAAAGCTCAGTAATAAGGAGGAGGGGTGATCTCCGCAAATCTTCAAGTGTCGCCTCTCCTCTTGATTACTGATAGCGAGAATCAGTAATCGTCTCAAAAGTCTACCTCCCAAGCAGATGGATGAGATCTGTATTAGCTCTCGCACGACCGGTCAGGGGGCAGAAAGGATAGGTTCCCGCCCCCCTGGCCCAAAAAAGAGGAGAAAATATGGAAGAAGCAATCAAAGATCTAAGCATCGAAGAACTGCTACAAATCGTAAAACTAGCTCAAAAAGAGATTGATCGAAGAACCATTAAAATCGTCGATAAAAACGCTTGACTTTTTGATATCATTTTATCTAAAAAACATATATAAATACCTATAAGAGCGGGAGTGTTTACCCTGTTTCGATCTCCCGCTTTTACAAAGGACAACGCTATGTTGAACGATATAAAAACAAAAATCGTACTTGCTGTCCAACGACATCAAGTGTACGACCCGGTATTAAAAGATACAGTAGGTAAAGTCTTGGTGACTTTTTCCGATGGGGTAGTGAATGGTTATCTAGAAGAGGATTGGGATAATATGATGATTCAAGTAGATTCTATGCTAGATAAGGCTTTTATTGTGGAGCCGAAGGCTTTTCGACCTCAGTTGGATTAGATTTTACTTTCGATATTTTATTTTGTAGTGAAGCGATCAGGAGATTTCTGAGCTGAAATGGCGTCAATGCCGTGTGGTCTAAGTCATATTTTTTCATGAGAACTTCTAGTATATCAAAGTTCGTAAGTCAATATCTATAGTAAAATTTAAATAAATTACTTGACTTCTTTTTTGTCCACGATCCACTGACCAGGGATCACTTGCACTCGACCAACGTCATTATCCATTTTATCGGAGCCAATATCGGCTGCCAACAGGATGTATTCTTCTGTTTCTTTAAGAACGTAGCCAACAGAACAGACCTCGGGGGGCGTGATTTTAAGTGCATCTTCGATACTGTGCCACCCCGATTCCATTTCATAGGCGTCTAGCCATTTAACTTCATAGAGTTTTGTCCGGGGACNAACTTTAATTGCCCCTCTAGTTCGGTCCCGTTCGGGTGCTTTATCTTTGCAAACCAACCTTCGTTCCCCATAACAATCGACAAATCTTTAATTCCATGTTTTTCAAAAGCCTTAAAAGCGCCCTGTCGCACAGAGTCTAATCGTACATCATCACCGACCATAATTCCACCTTCGATTACTTTAGGCCACCAATTGGTGACGTCATCTTCGACTACTTCTAAGGTGTGATTTCCGTCTATGATCACGGCAGCTACAGAATTATCCTCAAAAGAATCAAGGATATTTTGATTATCGGACTTATTGACATTGACTTGAACCATACCAGAGTCTATGTGGTCTTGTAAATTTCTCATGAAATCGTCGTACATACTGTTCAAATTAACATCAGCATGCTCCATACCCGAGCCTTCAAAGGTATCAATGACATGAACTTTGACATTGTGTTTGCCTGTTAATTCTAATGCGTCGCATAAAAACCTCGTTGATCTTCCTGCGAAACACCCTATTTCTACTATATCTTGTCCGTCATCCACGTATTTGACAATGTTCATATATGCGTCGTGCATATTAAACCATCCTGGTATATCTAAATATTTATACATCTTTTTTCCTTTCGCTTAATTCCATTGCTGCTTGAAGCATGACTTCTTGCATGTTCGTAAAATAGTTTTTACCCATGAGTTTCTCAGCTAACTTTCTAGCTTTTCTTTTACGGCCCATTTCCATTTGATGTCTCAAAGATCCTTTTCGATCTCCTTGATTAGCTTCCAGATTTCTTTTCTTCATCCTGTTTCTCCTTTGATAGTGGCGTATATAAAGGGATTTTATTCCATTTATCTCTTTCCACCAAATATTTTATGATGTGATCGTATGTGTATTTCATACTTTTACTTCTTCACATTTGATATTAAATAGCTCAGCCATATCTGAGAATTCATATTCTAATTGTTCTATTTGTTTCTCACATGTTTGATGATCTTCAACGTCATGTTTTGAAAAGATACACTCTATCTCTCCGTCGTTGGGTAGGCATAACTGCATCATTATTATTACTTTATGCATCGTCTTTCTCCATTTCTATTTTAGTTATTTTTCTTTGTATGAACTTTAAGCCAGGCAATACTGTGCCCTCATACTCAACGCCCATACGCTCCACGATATCCACTATTGTGTGTATCGTTATCGGGTAAGGTAGTCTTGCGACAAACGACTTACCTTCTTTATCAAGAACTGGCTTTTTTCTTTTCGTCGGTTTCTTGAATTCTATTACATTGTCTTTCTTCATTCTTTAATAAATAACTCCTCAAAAGTTATGTCGGGATCTTCTTCGTTAGATACGACCTCGATTTCTAGGTGCTCATGTTCTTGAATGTAGCGCCTAATACTTGGTAAAATCTTCTCTTTATCCCCTATAAAGGTTTTAGAGAAGCTCTTATCACTTCGAGGTTCGATCCTAACTGTTAAGTCCATTTCTATGGGATAAACTATATTATTATTGGTTCATGGTCAATGGCTAATGTTAGTAAGAAAGGAGGAAAGTATTATTCGGGAAAGGAGGCCGAACCACTGACCACTGACCATGAGAGAATAGATTACTATAAGAGAACCATTTACACAAAATAAAAAAAAAAATAAAAAATTATTCAAAATTCATTCTCTCCGTTCTCTCTAACCAATTTATATAGTATATTCAATATGTTATTACAATTTAATCATTCTCTCAATCATTCTCTCAGAGAACAAGTTATTCTCTCTAACCCTAC
>JGI25132J35274_1000231_pt1 | contig 15514 bp, 10 predicted proteins | sample ETNvirenome_6_30_FD_35274 | JGI IMG/M metagenome (IMG submission 35274)
ACCAAGGTCTAGCGTTTAGTTGGATAGGCTTTGACGAGTTGACTCAATGGCCCTCACCATTCGCATGGAACTACATGCGCTCTCGTCTACGGTCCACTGCACCCGATCTGCCAGTATATATGAGAGCTACCACTAACCCAGGAGGTAGAGGACATCACTGGGTAAAAAAAATGTTTATTGATCCTGCTGCTCCAAACAAAGCATTTGAGGCACGAGACTTAGAAACAGGAGAGGTTCTTAAATATCCTGCAGGTCATGCTAAAGCAGGTAAAGCACTATTTAAACGTAGGTTTATACCTGCACGACTATCAGACAACCCATACTTGGCTACACAAGGTGACTACGAAGCAATGCTACTGTCACTGCCAGAACAACAACGTAGGCAACTACTAGAAGGTGACTGGGATATAAAAGAAGGTGCAGCCTTTACAGAGTTTGACAGAAACATACATGTAGTCGAACCATTTAAAATACCAAATAACTGGGTTAAGTTTAGAGCGTGTGATTATGGATATGGTTCTTATAGTGCTGTTGTGTGGTTTGCCGTTGCGCCTGATGAGCAACTTGTGGTATATAGAGAATTATACGTCAGTAAAGTATTAGCTACAGATTTAGCTGATATGGTTCTTGACCTAGAAGCGGAAGATGGAAATATTAAATATGGAGTATTGGATAGCTCTTTATGGCATAAACGTGGCGATACAGGTCCAAGCCTTGCGGAGCAAATGATAAGTAAAGGATGTAGGTGGCGTCCTTCAGATAGATCAAAAGGCTCTCGTGTTGCAGGTAAAAATGAAATACATAGAAGATTACAAGTAGATGAGTTTACAGAAAATCCAAGATTAGTATTTTTTAATAATTGCACAAATATAATTTCTCAATTACCTGCAATACCATTAGATAAAAAAAATCCAGAAGATATTGATACACATTCAGAAGACCACTTGTATGATGCGTTAAGATATGGTATAATGTCAAGACCACGTTTTAGTGTATTTGATTATGATCCGCATGGAACTACCTCAATGGGTATGCGAGTAGCAGATGCAACATTTGGATATTAAGGAAAAATAAATGGCAGAAGATAATGAAGTATTTATTGAGGACGATGCTATCATCCTTGAAGATACAGAAAACTCAGTAGAAGAAGATGCAGATACCTCTAAGATAATTCCATTTATTATGGAACGTTATCATCGTGCTGAAGACTATAGACGACAAGATGAAGATCGTTGGCTAAGATCATATAGAAATTATAGAGGTTTATATGGTCCTGATGTACAGTTTACTGAAGCAGAAAAGTCAAGAGTATTTATTAAAATAACAAAAACAAAAACACTTGCTGCATATGGACAAATCGTAGATGTACTATTTGCTAAAAATAGTTTTCCTTTAACAGTTGATCCTACAGAACTTCCAGAAGGTGTAGTTGAAAATGTACACTTTGATGCTAACCCACAATTACCAGATGAATTAAAGGTAGATGAAAAAGACGAACCTGTTAGTCCTTATGGTTTTAAAGGTGACGGTAGAGAAATACCAAAAGGTGCTACAGCTAAAACATTACAAGAGTTATTAAACCCAGAACTAAAAGATAAACTAGAAAAAATAGACGGTGTAAAAGAAGGTCTGGGAGAAACACCTACAGCTATTACATTTAGCCCTGCAATGATTGCAGCAAAGAAAATGCAAAAGAAAATACAAGATCAGTTAGATGAATCTGCTGCATCTAAACATTTACGCAGCACTGCATTTGAAATGGCACTATTTGGTACTGGTGTAATGAAAGGACCGTTTGCTGTAGATAAAGAGTATCCTAGTTGGGACGATGAAACAGGAGAATACTCTCCAAGTTTTAGAACTATACCACAAGTATCTCATGTATCTGTTTGGAATTTTTATCCTGACCCAGATGCAAATAATATGGAAGAAGCACAGTACGTTGTAGAGCGTCATAAAATGTCACGTTCACAATTACGAAATTTAAAGAAACGTCCATACTTTAGGGGTTCTGTAATTGATGAAGCAATATCGCTTGGTGAAAACTACGATAAAGAATATTGGGAAGATGACTTAGCTGATTATGCACCTGAACATGGTGTAGAACGTTTTGAAGTTCTTGAGTATTGGGGTATGTGTGATATAGACATGTTGCTAGAGCAAGGTGTAGATATACCAGAAGATTTACAAGAAATGGACGAACTACAAGCAAATGTATGGATTTGTAATAACAAGTTAATTCGCATGGTATTAAATCCTTTTAAACCTGCAACTATTCCATATATGGCTGCACCGTATGAATTAAACCCATACTCATTTTTTGGTGTAGGTATTGCTGAAAACATGGACGATACACAAACTCTTATGAATGGTTTTATGAGAATGGCTGTAGATAATGCTGTATTGTCAGGCAACTTGTTAATAGAAGTAGATGAAACTAATTTAGTTCCAGGCCAAGACCTATCAGTATATCCAGGCAAAGTATTTAGAAGACAAGGTGGAGCACCAGGACAAGCTATCTTTGGTACTAAGTTTCCTAACGTTGCAGGTGAAAACCTACAGCTATTTGATAAGGCACGAGTGTTAGCTGATGAGTCCACTGGCTTTCCTTCTTTTGCACATGGGCAGACAGGTGTTACAGGTGTAGGCAGAACTGCTAGTGGTATTAGTATGTTAATGGGAGCAGCTAATGGCACAATTAAAAATGTTATAAAAAATGTAGATGATTATTTACTTAGACCTTTAGGTGAAGGACTATTTAGATTTAATATGCAGTTTGATTTTGATCCTGAGATTAAAGGTGATCTAGAAGTTAAAGCACGTGGAACAGAAAGTCTTATGGCTAATGAGGTTCGTAGCCAAAGGCTTATGCAATTTTTGCAAGTATCTTCAAGCCCCTCTCTTGCACCGTTTGCTAAGTTTCAATATATTATTAGAGAGATTGCAAAATCTCTTGATCTTGACCCCGACAAAGTTACCAACAATATGAATGAAGCTGCTATACAAGCTGAACTTATGAAACAGTTTCAACAAGAAAAACAAGCAGAACAAGGTGCTCCTGCAGGTGCAAACCCAATGGACACATCAGGAGCAGGTGGGGGTAACATAGGTACAGGCCAAGCACCTACACCGCAAGAGCAAGGATTTAGTGGTAATGCAGGACAGGGAGCACCTGAACAAGCTCAAGGGGATGGTCAGCAACCAAGCCCAATGGGACCAGTTCAGTAAATATATAGATTTATTAATAGGACAACAACATAGAGTAATGGAACAATCTGATAATGTAGTAGCGGTGCATAGAGCACAAGGTGCTATATATCAGTTACGTAGATTGCAATTACTAAAGGATGAAGTACTAAAGAATGGCTGATGTAGGAAAAAAAACAGGTAAACAAACACAAGCAGGTAAAGATGTTTACGAAACACCTGAAGGTGAAATGGTATCTGAAAAATCTACAACTTTTGAATACAAAGGTAAATGGGTTAATGTTCCTACAATACATAATGGTAAACAATACTCTGATGAAGAGTTAATAAAAATGTTAGAAAAAGGTTTAATTAAACCTACTAGTATACATAATAAATTAGAAGAAGCTATTGAGGCTGCAGAAAGTCGTAGCAATTCTCTTGAATTTAATAAAGGTGGTGCTCCAATGATGGAAAAACAAATGGAACTATTTGAAGACGGTGGTTTAAAAGACCAAGGAAATACTATAGACCCTATGTCTGGTAATAGTGTCCCTGTCGGTAGTACAAAAAAAGAAGTACGAGATGATATACCTGCAATGTTAAGTGAAGGTGAATTTGTTTTACCTGCTGATGTAGTTCGTTATGTAGGGCTTGACAAACTAATGAAGTTACGTCAAGATGCTAAAATGGGCCTACAAAAAATGAATCAAATGGGCCAGATGGGTAATTCTGAAGAAGCTGTTATACCTGACAATCTTCCATACAATATGATTAGTCCTATGGCAAATCAACCATTAAATACTATACAACCACAAATGAAACAAGGTGGAGTATTACAAGCACAGAATGGAACGTTTGTTCCTTTATCTGAGCAAACACCTAGTAAAAGACAACCTGACATGATACGTAAAGGCGGTAGTAGTGTTATGGAAGGTATAGAGTTATTAGTATATATTAATCCTGAAACAAAAGATAAAATAAATATTTTAGTATTTAATGGAGTGCCACAACAAAAAATTCCAGAAGGTTATATTTTATATGAAGACTATCTTAAAAATCTTTCTGAAGAAGAATTAGAAAATGAAGTAATAGATACCGATCCAGAAATAACACCTGAAACTGGTGGCGGCTCTGGTGGTGGAGGCGGTGGAGGTGATGATCCACCCAAACCTGAATTTGTAGACTATAGCAAAATGAATTTAGACGAATTAAAAGCAGCGTGGCATGAAAATCAAAAAGCTAGAAAAATAGTAACTGCATTAGGTATAGTCAATCCTATAATTGCTTTGTTTGGTAGGGGCGCAACTTCACATCAACGTGGTAGGATTGAAGCTGAAATAAAAAAGCAAGGCGGTACAATACCTGAAGATGAAGGTTTTCTTGCCGACATATCTTCTAGCATTTCAGATTTTGTTAGTAAAGTATTTGGAAAAGACCCAGAAGAGGTTGAGTCAATTGTAAAAATACAAGAAAAACAAGATCAAAATGTGACACAACAAGATGTTACAAACACAACAGAAGATACATCATTGGCAGGTTCTATAGATCAAGCAGTAAATGAAGGTACACCTGCAACAGAAGACACATCATTGGCAGGTTCTATAGATCAAGCAGTAAATGAAGGTACACCTGCAACAGCACCTTTTGTTGAAGTATCGCCAGTTGATGTTGATGCATTATTAGCTAAGTATATTAATATAGGAGGGCCACCTTCTGTACAAACTACAACTACAGATGAAACCCCAACAACTGTAGTCGATCCTACTGTAGAAAAAGCTGATCCCAAAGTTACCGATCCAAAAATAGAAGACCCTGTTTCTGTTGCTTCAGTAACAAGAGTACCTAATACTTTTGATGATAAGCCAACTATACAAGAAACAATTGCACAACAACAAGAGGACATAAAAAATCAAGCTAAGTTACGTGAATCTAGCCAAGGAAGTCAAGCAGTAATAAAAGCAGCACAAGAAAAAGCAAAAGAAACTGGCAACTATCAAAATGTAATTGACACTATAAATGAAGCAGAAAGAATACAAGATGTAATAAAAGCACAACAATCTGGTGCAAATATAGGTTTCAAGAAAGGTGGACTTGCAAGCCGTAAAAAATAACTATCCACTAATATGACTAGCTACCCATCCCCCATCCAACGTGGCTACGGTGGCCCTAGTGAAAGGACAATAAATGTCAGAACAACAAATTATGGCTGAAGAAATGCAGCCGCAAAAAACAGTAGCATTTGCAAATCGCAAGTATACAAATGAAGAAAGAATAAAAAAAGAAGAAGAAGAACTAGAAGAACTTATTGCAGAACAAAAAGGTGAAGTAGAGGAAAAAAAACCTAAAGAAGAAGAACCTAAAAATGCAGAAGAAAAAAGTTTTAAAAAACGTTATGGTGACTTACGTAGACACCAACAACAAAAAGAAAAAGAACTTGAAGGTAAAATATCAGATTTACAAAAACAGTTAGAACAAGTAACTAAGAGTGAAATTAAACTACCTAAATCTGATGAAGACCTAGAGGCTTGGACAAACAAGTATCCTGATGTAGCTGCTATAGTAGAAACTATTGCAATTAAAAAAGCAAAAGAGCAATCACAAAGTCTAGAAGAACGTGTACGTGAAATAGATGAAATGAAAGCTACAGCTACAAAAGAAAAAGCTGAAGCTGAATTAATGCAATTGCATCCTGACTTCGGAGATATTCGTGATAGTGACGATTTTCACGAATGGGCAGAAGAGCAACCAAAGTGGGTACAAGACGCATTGTATGAAAATAATGAAGATGCACGATCAGCAGCACGAGCTATTGACTTATATAAAGTAGATCGTAATATTAAAACTAAAAGATCATCATCTTCAAAAGACGCTGCACGTTCCGTAGGTACAAGGAATGAACGCAGTAAACCTCAGTCTGATGCAATGGGAAATGCTATCAGAGAATCTGATGTACAAAAAATGTCTGCAGTAGAATACGAAAGAAACTCTGATGAGATTATGGAAGCTATTCGAACAGGCAACTTTATATACGATTTATCTGGATCAGCTAGATAAAAAGTATTGACATTATAGTTATTTATGTTATAACTATATGTATCGTAGTTTAGTGCAGCCCCTATATGGATTACCTGCGCTAACTATATCCCCAAGCAAACAACAGTGGCTCACGGACTTACCTAGTAAATCATGGCCCATAAGTGCAACGCAAAGGCCAAGTGTTGTAATTATGCACCCTACGATGTCTAGCCTCCTGTAGAATATCTGTGTGTTTCGCATCTGTTACTGCTAACTAAAAGGAGAGAACACAATGGCGTTTTCAACAGCAGCAGGTCACGGCAATTTACCTAACGGCAATTTTAGCCCAGTGATCTATTCCAAACAGGTGCAACTTGCTTTTCGCAAGGCATCTGTTGTTGAAGCTATCACCAACTCTGATTATTTTGGAGAGATAGCCCAAATGGGTGATTCAGTGAAAATTATTAAGGAACCTGAAATCACCGTTAAATCATATGCACGTGGTACAACTATTACACCACAAGATTTAGATGATGAAGATTTTTCATTGACTATTGACAAAGCTAACTATTTTGCTTTTAAAGTCGATGATATTGAAGAGGCTCACAGCCACGTCAATTTCCAAAGTCTTGCATCTGATCGTGCTGCATATAGACTAGCTGACCAAATGGACCAAGAAGTTCTTGGGTATCTGTCTGGTTTTAAACAAGCTTCGCTTCATGCAAATGCAAGCGCAGTAAATACCACAGTGAACGGTGATAAAGCTGTTTCTACTGCATCAGATGGTTCTAACTTAGTTGGTGCGGAACTATTGGCTTCAATGTCATTAGACGCATCTGACTTTACAAACACATCTGGATCAGCAGGTTCAGCAAACAATTCAATTGGTATTGAGCCACGTGCAGGTGGGGCAACCGCTGCAAAATCTGGAACTGCAGGTAATGCATTTCCATTGCAAATTATTGCACGTATGTCACGACTAATGGATCAACAAAATGTTGACACACAAGGTCGATGGCTTGTTCTAGACCCAGTATTTATTGAAGTCTTAAAAGATGAAGATTCACGTCTTCTAAATTCTGACTTTGGTGGTTCTGGACTACAGAACGGTCTTGTATTAAATAACCTACACGGTTTCCAAATTTATAGTTCAAACAACCTACCGTCCTTGGGTACTGGCCCAGGAACAACAGGTGGTCCAAATACTTCAAATATGGGTATTATCGTGGCAGGTCATTCTTCTGCTATTGCTACTGCAGAGCAGATTAACAAGACAGAAACATATCGTGACCCTGACAGCTTTGCTGATATTGTTCGTGGTATGCATTTATACGGCAGAAAGATTCTTCGCCCTGAAGCAATCGTAACTGCTGCATATAACTTAGCGTAAGGGAGGATTAGACAATGGCAACTATTACCGCAACTCTAGCTCCTGCACATGGGAGTTCTTCACGTGGGCGTCAGCCTTACATGGTTGAGCAAACTATTGACCTAACAGCAAACAGCATTGCCCCAGGTGATGTAGTACAAGCTCTTACTGTTCCTGCAAATACACATATTGTTACTGCAGGTATTCAAGTAACATCTTCTGCTACTCAGAACTCTGGTACTGATGCTACTGCAAGTTTAGGAACTGCTGTAGACCCAAATGAGTATGTTAATGTATTTGACATTGACGGTGCTTCTGATGGGGCATACGCACCACTAGTTACTACTTCTGGTGAAATAGTCATCACTTCTGCAGATACACTTGATGTAACTCTCGCAGGTTCTGGCGCATCATTTACTGCAGGTGAACTACGTGTTTACGCAGTACTAATGGACGTTAGTGCTTTAGGTGAAATGACTGCTGATGAAGTAGATCGTGACACGCTTGCGTAAATAAACTAAACTGGGGGGCAGGGAAACTTGCCCCTCTAGGCTTATCTAGAGGTTTAATAAATGGCAACTACATATATCACACTTGTAAATGATACGTTAAAACGTTTAAATGAAGTCACACTAGATACTGCAGGTGATGGCTTTGATACTGTGCGAAATGTACAAGCTTTAGCTAAAGATGCCGTAAATAATAGTATTAGATTAATAATACAAGATGGTCAAGAATATCCTTTTTTAAAAACAACTAATACTCAAACATTAACACAAGCTCAAAGAACATACGATTTTCCTACAGATATGGGTACAGTCGATTGGGATTCATTCTTTTTAAAAAAGACTAGTGGGTTAGACAATACACCAAGACCTCTTAAAACAATAACATATAGTGACTATTTAACAAATTATAGAACACAAGATGATGAAGGTGATCAAACAAATGGTATAGGAAAACCTAGATTTGTTTATCAAACATTAGAAGAAAAATTTGGTGTTACTCCTCTTACAGATGCAGCGTATGAAGTAGAGTATGTATATTTTAGTTTTCCTTCTGATTTATCTGCTCATACAGATACAACAGTTATACCTGATAGATTTAAACATGTTATAGTAGACGGTGCAATTATGTTTATAATGAGATTTCGTAGTAACGAACAAAGCGCAGCTACACACCAAAGAAATTTTGAAGAGGGTATAAAAGCCATGAGGCGTATATTATTAGATGATAATTTATATGTAAGATCAACTGTAATTAATCGACCTTATTCTAGTACATTTAATAGTGTGATTTAATGCCAGATAATTTAGGATCATTTAAAGTTACCTGTGAAGGTGGACTAAATACAAATAGAGATGTGCTATCTCAAGGTGAAAGAAGTCCAGGATCAGCAACTAAATTAACTAACTATGAACCTGCTATTACAGGAGGTTATAGAAAAATTAGTGGATACACCAATACTTATGGAACAGTTACAGGTACAGGAAGTGTATTAGGTGTCTGTGTAGTTAATGGTATTAACGATGGTATATTAGCTTGTCGTACACCTTCTAGTGGTAGTAACTATTTACATAAATATATTAATAGTTCTACATCATGGGGAGAAATAACCTGTGATGTTATTGCAAATGATAGAGATGGTGTATGTGCATCTCAAACCCCAAGCGGTTCAGGTAACTTAACAATAAATGGAGCACTAGCTTCTGGTGGCTCTGTAAACTTTACAACTGCTGCATCTGAACAACCTAGACAAGTTACATTTTTTGGAACAGGCGATGAGTCAGGTAAAACTTTTACAATTACAGGTACAGACTTTTTAGGTACGGCACAAACAGAAGAGGTAACAGGTCCAAATAATACTACAGTAAGCAGCACAAAGTACTTTAATACAATTACACAAATAGCTGTAAGTGCAGGGACAGCAGCAGCTATTGAGGTGGGATCAGGAACAGGTTTATTTAGAACTAGTAATCCTACTATGTCAGGTGTAACTAAGGTAAGATTTACAAAATATAATTTTGATGGTACGCCAAAAGTAATTCTTACAGATGGTATAAATCCCGCAGCAACTTATGATGGCACTACCTATAAACAAATTCTTGATAGTAGTGCGCCTGATGATCCTAAATTTTCTGCTGTATTTCAAAATCATATGTTTTTAGCAGGTGATCCTAATGAAGATACTAATTTATATTTTAGCGCACCTTTAGCAGAAACAGATTTTAGTGTAGCAAATGGGTCGGGTGTAATAAATGTAGGATTTCCCATAGTAGCTATTAAAGCTTTTCGTGATTCACTTTTTATTTTTGGTACAAATAATATACGTAAATTAGTTGGTAATAATATTTCAAACTTTGTATTAGAAACTGTTACAGATGATTTAGGATGTTTAGCTACAGATAGTGTTGTAGAAATAGGTGGAGATTTATTATTTTTATCACAAGACGGTATACGCCCAATTTCAGGTACAGCAAAAATTGGAGATGTTAATCTAGAAACATTATCTAAAAACATACAGTCTATTTTTGCTGACGTTGTTTTTGATATTGATCTAGAAGGACTCAACTCAGTTTTAATTAGACAAAAAACACAATTTAGATATTTCTTTGCTGCTGCAGATACTTTAGGAATTGTAGGTGGATACAGACAAACTCCTAATGGAATTAATATAGAATTTACTCAGCTATTAGGTATAACTGCTACATGTGCAGATAGTGGTTATATAGGACAAAATGAAATAGTATTGCATGGTGACAGTACAGGTAAAGTACATAAACAAGAAACAGGCACAAGTTTTGATGGGTCTAACATTTTTAGTTCTTATCAAACTCCTTATTTTTACATGCAAGACCCTGAACAAAGAAAAATATTTTACTCTGTAGCAACGTATATGCGTTCCGAAGGAACAAACGAATTATTTATGTCTGCTGTATATGACTATGAAGATGAAAATGTATTAAACCCAACAGACTTTGTAGTAACAAATGCTAATGCGGCAGCTTTTTATAATGAGGCTGTATTTGCAGCAGATGATGCAACAAGTGGAGCAGTATTCGATGGTAATCCATCACCAGTACGTAGAACAAATATATCTGGTTCTGGTAAATCTGTATCATTTAAATATGTTACAAACGACACTAACCCTTCCCACAGTATTCAAGGTTTAGTAGTTACTTATGGCGTAGGAGATAGGTTATAAAATGGCAGGTTATGTAAGACAATCAAGCAGTAATATACAACCAGGTGAGATTGTAAAGTCTGGTCCAGTAAATAATGAATTTAATGCAATACGAGATGCATTTGCTTTATCTGGTGGTCATAAACATGATGGCTCAACAGGTGAGGGTGCATACATATCTACTTTAGGAGATAGTGACGCATTAAACAAAATTGTAATAGACACATCTAATAATCGTATAGGATTTTTTAGTGAGGTATCTTCTTCTGCAGTAGAACAAATAAGAATACAAGACGGTGCAATACTTCCTGTAACTGATAATGATATTGACCTTGGTGCATCTGGCACAGAATTTAAAGATTTATTTATTGATGGCACAGCTACAATAGACACTCTTACTGTAGATGAAAGTGCTACTATTACCGCAAACCTAACAGTAAACGGAAACACTACTCTTGGTAATGCAGCTACAGATACAGTTACTCTTACTGCTGATGTTGCTTCTGCTATAACTCCTTCTGCTGATGATACACATGATCTTGGTGCTGTAGGTTCTGAGTGGCGTAACTTATANGTTGATGGGCAAGCTTTAATAGATGATCTTGTAGCTGACACTGCTGATATAAATGGTGGTACAATTGACAATGCTATTATTGGTGGTAACACCGCTGTTGCAGGTACTTTTACTGATCTTACCTCTACTGGCACAATGACTATAAACACTGTTGATATTGATGGTGGAGATATTGACGGTGTAACCATAGGTGCTAACAGTGCAGGTGCAGGTACATTTACAACAGTTACAGCTTCAGGTGCGGTAGTTATTAATGGTGGTCTTACTATGGACACCGATAAATTTACTGTTGCAAATACAACTGGTAATACCTCTATAGGAGGCACACTAGGGGTTACTGGGGCGGTTACAGCTAATGCAGGTGTGGTAATTGATAATATTACCATTGACGGAACAGAGATAGATTTATCATCTGGAGACTTGACGATTGATGTTGATGGTGATATAATCCTTGACGCAAATGGCGGTGACTTTAAGTTTCAAGACGATGGAACTGAGATACTTAGGATTACTAACTCATCTAGTGATGTAGTTATTAGACCTGTTGAAGATGCTAAAGATATTATCTTTCAACAAAGAGATGGTACAGAGGTAGCTAGGATAGAAGACAATGGTACATTTAACGTTGTCACAGATAAACTAGCAATAAATGGAACTGCTGTTACTTCTACAGCAGCAGAAATAAATATTTTAGATGGAGATACTTCAGCCACATCAACATCTGTAGCAGATGCAGATCGTGTTGTACTAAATGATAATGGTACAATGGTACAAGTTGCTGTTACAGATCTTGCTGCATACTTTGATGATGAAATTACAGCAATGCCAAACCTTGTAACTACAGGTGCTCTTGACTCTGGATCTATTACATCTGGTTTTGGTAGTATTGACACTGGTTCTAGTACAATTACCACTACAGGAAATATTACTGGTGGTAATCTTATAATATCTGATGGCGGTAATATAGGTTCAGCTAGTGACACAGATGCAATAGCTATTGCTTCTGATGGTGATGTTACTATGAGTCAAAACTTAACAGTTACAGGCGATTTAACTGTTAGTGGTACAACTACTACGGTAAACAGCACTACAGTTACAATAGACGATCCTGTTTTTACTATTGGGGGAGATACAGCACCTTCATCAGATGACAACAAAGATCGTGGTATAGAATTTAGATACCATACAGGTTCTGCTGCTAAAGTAGGATTTTTTGGTTTTGACGATAGNACTGGTAAATTTACATTTATACCAGATGCAACAAATAGTAGTGAAGTTTTTTCAGGTACAGCAGGAACAATTGCAGCTAATNTAGAAGGNGATCTTACAGGTACACTACAAACTCCTGCTCAANNAAATGTTACAAGTTTAGGAACGCTTACTGCTTTAACAGTAGATGATGTAGCTGTAGATGGTAAAGTTATTACCATGACAGGTTCCACAGATGATACAGCCACTTTAACTGTAGGGACAAATGGTACACTAGCTATTACTACCACAGACACTGCTGCTGCTGCAGCTAACATTACAATTACTGCTGANGGTACATTTGAAGCTGTAGGTACAACAGTAACATTAGATTCTAGTGGCGGTATTAATTTAGAAACAGATGCTTTATCTGTTGGTAATGGTGGAGACACAGATGTTGTTTTAACATTTAATGCTAACAGTAATGACGGTGTTATTACTTGGATGGAAGANGAGGATTACTTTAAATANTCTGATAACATCTTAATGGATAGTACAAATAAAATTCAGTTTGGTGACACTGCATCTTTTATACATCAATCAGCAGATGGNACACTAACTATTGATGGTGAAGCTATTATTGATTTAAATGCATCTACTCGTGTAGATGTGTCTGGAGATATTAAAGTAGGTGGAGAAGTACAAACTGCTAAGATAGCATTTACAGATGGTGACGATGCTATTACTATTGCTGATGGTGGTGGTATAACAGCTAACACAAGTTTAACTCTTGCTTCAGGCTCTACAGTTACATCTATTAAAGATGAAGATGACTTTGCTTCAGATTCAGACACTGCGCTTGCAACACAACAGTCTATAAAACAGTACGTAAACACAGTNGCAGGTGCTGCTAACAACGTTACAGGTCTTAGTGCTACAGGAGCACAGTTAAATACTGTNGCACATCCTACAACAATAGGTAATAATNTTGACACAAGTACAGCCATAGCAAATAATGATGCTATATTAATATATGATAATAGTGCAAGTGTTCCAAAATATTTTGACGTAGATTTGCTTGATAATTATTATGCAGGTACAACTAAAACTCTAACAAACAAAACTCTTACATCTCCTGTTGTAACTGGTTTAAAATTAAACGATGCAGGTCTTACCATAGAGGGTTCTAGTGCTAATGATTTTGAAACTGTTTTAAATGTTACTGACCCTACTGCTGACAGAACTATTACATTTCCTGATGCTACAGGTACAGTAGTAACTACTGCTAACTTATCAGCTATTACAAGNACAGGGACTCTTACAAGTCTTACTGTAGATGACATTACTATTGATGGGTCAACTATATCTGATGGGGGTGATCTGACCATAGATGTTGGTGCTACTCTTAATATTGACGCAGATACACAGATTATTTTAAAAGATAATGGAACTAGTTACGGAACTTTTTATCAAAGCAGTAGTGATTTTTACATACAAAGTTTAGCACAAGATAAGGACATAGTTTTTTATGGCAATGATGGTGGAACAGGATTTACGGCTCTTACCCTAGACATGTCAGCAGCAGGTGCAGCTACTTTTAATAGTACGGTTACTGCTCCTACTATAAACGCATCAAGTGCTTTACAAATAGGTGGAGTAGCAGTAAATGCTTCCGCAGCAGAGTTAAGCCATTCAAGCGGAGTAACCTCTGCAATACAAACACAATTAGACGCTAAGGCATCAACTGGTAAGGCGATTGCAATGGCAATGGTATTTGGATAATAAAGGAGTTTTTAAATGGCAAATCCAAATGTAGTAGCAGTCACTAGTATTCTAGCTAAAACAGTGCTAGATGCTGATGTTGCTGCAAGCGCAGTTACGTTATTAACGTGTGCATCAGAGAAATTATGTAAAATTAATTCGTTAATTATAGCTAATATAGATGGCACTAACTCTGCTGATATATCTGTGTGGATTACACGATCAAGTGCAGATCATTATATAGCTAAAGGTATTACAGTTGCAGCAGGTAGTACTTTACTTCCTATTGATAAAAACATGGGATTATACTTAAATGAAAGCGACATATTAAAAATACAAGCAAGTGCAGCAGGAGACTTGTCTGCTGTTCTTTCATATGAAGAAATAGATGACGCTTAATAGAAAGTAGCTTAATGAAAGCTTTTGGTAATATTGCAAAAGATAGTGAGGTCAGAGCAGTAGCCTCTGGTGCTTTGACTAACGGTGCTAGTGTTATTGTAAACTCTAATGGCACTGTAAGTGTTGTTAGTGGATCTTCTGTAACGCAAGCAACAGGAAGTAAAGTTGTTTTTGAGTCAGCAGCTAGTGATTATATAAGTGGTACTTTTGATTCTACAAACAATAAAGTTCTTATTGCATACAGAGATCAAGGAAACAGTAATTACGGTACAGTTGTTTGCGGTGATGTTTCTGGAACTAGTATAACATTTGGTACACCTGATATATTTAGATCTGGCTCTGTACAATATATTAATATGGCATTTTCTCCCGAAAGAGGAAGAGCAGTTATAACTTATCAAGATCTTAGTTTAGGTAGTGACGGATATGTTGTGCCTTGTCATGTCAGCAATGCGTCAAGTAATGTAGTAACCGTTGAAACAGGAAGTAAATTAGAATTTTCAACATCTGATGCACAATTTAATTATATAGCATATGATGGCCCATCTGGAGATGGTGGTAGTTATTTTGTTATAGCATATAGAGATGATAGTAGTTCTATAGGAAAACTAGCTTTAGTTAAATACCCTGCTAGTGGAGACGCTCTTTCTTTAGAAAGCACTACTAATTTTTCAACAAACAATCCTCAAGTAGTAGGTCAGGTAGCAACAGGAGCATCGTCAGGCACAGGTGTTTTATCATACAGGGCAATAGGTGATTATCTTTATGGAAGAGCTTATAGTCGGTCAGGCACTACTGTTACTTTTGGTACTGAAAAAGAAGTTTATTCAGTAGC
>JGI25132J35274_1000233_pt1 | contig 15443 bp, 7 predicted proteins | sample ETNvirenome_6_30_FD_35274 | JGI IMG/M metagenome (IMG submission 35274)
GCAGCTGTGCTTATAGGAACTACTACTTCTGGTATGTATGCAGATGCTGTAGGCTCTGATGCGTCACACTATTACTGGGTTAGGTTTGTTAACGTTCTCGACGATAAGGGCCCATTTAACGCAACGTCGGGCGTCGCAGGTGCTACAGCTCCAGACTTAGCTTATGTACTTTCTCAGTTATCTTCTGCTTACGGAGCTACATCTGATGCACCCTTTTTTCAGTTAGATAACCCTACAACTATTAATGGAGTAACTGTTGCTGCTGGTACGTATATAAAAGAAGCCAAGATACATAACGGTCAGATAACAAATGCTAAGATAGGCGCTTTGGCAGTTGACGCAGCTAAGATAGCTAACGCAACGATAGTAAACGCTAAGATTGCAGATGGTACTATAGAGACTGCGAAGATAAAAGACGCGAACATTACAACAGCTAAGATTGCCGATGGTAATATAACTAATGCTAAGATAGCTAACACTATTGAGTCTAGCTCGTACTCCGCTGGCACCGCTGGCTGGAAAATAGACAAAGCAGGTCAGATGGAGATGAACAACGCAACTTTTAGAGGTACACTTGATGTGGGAGGTTCGTCAGGTAGTAGATTAAAAATATCATCAGATAAAATTGAAGTATATAACGGGAGCACTCTTAGAGTTAAGATAGGTAATTTGTCATGAGTTATGGACTTAGCGTGTTTAAAACTGATGGCTCTGTTGGTTTTTCTACAGCAGATATTACTTGGCAGACACTAGACCAATTTACTGTTGCTGCTAACGCATCAGTGAGTAATACATACAACGAAGCTTCTGGTATGGATATTATTGTACAAAGGCAGTTAGTTAATGTACCTCCTAACTCACAAGAAGACTATGTACCTAATGTTACTATAAGTGGTACGACAGTAAGTGTAGCTCCTCAGTCTGGTTTGTCTTCATCACAATGTATCATACATGTATTAACTAGAGATTCATAATGGCTTACGGGTTTGAAGCGAAAAATGATAACGGTAAAGTAATCATAAACGATACAATCGAGAACTTACACTTTATCGGAAAAGCAACCAAAAACAGTAGCTCTAGTGGTTATGGAGATTTTCCTGGTTACAGTGGTGGTAATGATACTCTGGATGGTAGAGTAATACATTATTACACAATTACCTGCAGCGGGACTCCTGTGGCTTTTATAAAACCAAATGATTATTCTAGATGGCATAGTATTGTAAAACAGTCTGTAAGTGGTACTACTTGGTCTTTTGATGTTATGATTAGTGGTACATCCACATCTAACCCACCAGATTTATATTGTTTTGTTAACGCAGATGACATACCTGTACCTTCCGGGGAAACCTATGGTATGCAAGTATTTAAGTCAGACGGCACTACAAAAACATTTGATAGTAGAAGACAACCATTAGCTATTACAGGTGGAGGTACAGCTCCAGCTCCGCCGTCAGACCCTACAAATTCTAGTGGATTACCAGGGGTTTCTACGGGTCATTCTTGGAACTACTCTAGTAACGACCATGATTTTAGAAGTAGCAACAGGTACAACGCCACATCTGATTCAGCGGCAAACACTTCAACTGCTATGTTTGCTTGTTCTTCTTTAGCCCAAGCCGTTTACAAAAGACAACAACACGGTTATAAAGAATCTTGTGGTTTTTTAGGCTGTTGCTGCCAAGACCACCATTCTACTGCAGCTTGGTGGGTTATGTATAGGCAGGCGTTTAGATTACGAAGCGGTAATTTTGATTCCGGATGGACTAATTATGCTGCTGGATATTCTTTTAGCTCTAGTTTTGAATCAGGTGGTTGGTTTGGAGGTGGTGGCGGTAGTTATTCTACAGGTTCTATGCCTTATACTGCTAAAACAATTAACCTACAAAGTAACGCTTTTATTATTGCAGATTCTTCGAGGTATACCTAATGGCTTTTGAATTTATAACTAATGGTGATGAGTATATTAATTACGACAGTCCTAACTACATGACTAATTATCCTAACGTAGATAAATCAACAGCAGGGCATTGGTTCGCGTTTAACGAGTTTAAAGTGCGCTATAACGGTGGTCAGCTATTAGGTCACGGTGGTTGGTATGTTAAATTAGACCCATCAGTTAAACCAGTTTTTCTAGGAGAATGGTCAGATGGATCTGCTAAAGTAGAATTTAGGGAAAAAAGAATTGACGATGGTGGTGACCCAATAACTCAATGGGAAGGCGTTATAACTAATTTATCTGACAATAGTACAAAAATAGAAAATTATGAATCTTCTCGAGCCATGAGAAAAATTATAGGCAACTTAGATACCGGTAGTAACTACGAAGACCGTGACAGGTGTCCAGCAGTTAATTTATGGGTAGGCAGAAGTTGGATAGAAGATGAGCAAGAAACACTTTACTTTTACGCTGAGAGTTCAACTATGGTAGATGCTGTAGCTGAGTACTACGATTTACCACAACCATACGATACAACTTTAAAACAAAGATTAGACCAAAACCCCGAATCTATGAGGTTTAAATCTTATGATATTTATAATAAAGGAGAAGGTAATTTTGCTGCCCTTGTTGTAGCTGGGGTTGTGTTTGAAAATAATAACCCTACAATGTTAAAATTATTTGAATTAAAAAGATGGAACGACTAATATACAATGATATATAATGAGCTTGAAGTAGGTGTAAATGCCTTTAATCTTTGACGATAAAGAAAGAGTAGGGGCATGGGTTGCCGAACAAGTAGTACAGAGATCCGAGTGGGGTTCGTACTACGCCATGGGCGCTGAAGTAGATGGTGAACTAGTAAGTGGTATTGTTTTTAATAACTTTAATGAATGCAACGCCACTGCGCATATCGCGGTTAGCAAACCCAATAAACTGTTTTTGGAGCTTCTCGACCACGCATTTTTGTATGCTTTCGAGACTTGCGGATTGAGACGGCTTACTGGGCTAGTAGAAGCTGACAACTCCAAAGCATTAAAACTAGATAAGCATATTGGGTTCTTGCAGGAATCTATTATGCAAGAAGCAGGGTCAGAAGGACAAGACGTGGTAGTTCTAGTTCTATGGCCTCAAAACTACCGCAGAGGAAAGAGACATGAGTAAAAAAGGTAACGACGCACCTGATTACACACCACTAGCAAACGCTAGCGCAGCAGCAGCCGACAGAATGGCTACTCTAGGACAAAACCAATTAGATTTTGCCAAACAACAATACACTGATAACGCCCCCCTAATGAGAGATATTGCTAGGAAACAAGGCTTAGCTATGGATCAACAATTGGCGCAAGGGTCTGATTACTATAATTATCTTAAAGACACATATAGGCCGGTAGAACAAGGGCTAGTATCTGATGCCATGGCGTTTGACACAGACGCTTATAGAAATCAATTAGCTACAAGAGCAGCAGCTGACTCGGGAATTGCATTTAATAGACAAAGACAAGCCAACGAAAGAGCTATGGCGAGTATGGGAGTGAATCCTAACTCAGGTAGATTCCAAGCGGCAGCTGGGCAAACAGCACTAATGCAAGCAGCTAACAGAGCTGGTGCAATGACCGGCGCTAGAGAACGAGCACAACAAACAGGATATGCTAGAAAACTTGACGCAGCTGGCCTTGGTAGAGGATTATCAGGCGCATCAACTGCAGCGTACGGTAGCGCTATTGGAGCAGGTAGTCAAGCAGCTGGTAACTATGGTTTAGCAGGTCAACAGTATATGGGCGGTATGAATCAAGGTGCTGCTACTGTTGGTTCTGGTCTTAACATGCAGTTGTCTGGTCTTGGTAACGTTCTTAATAACCAAACTAAATTTGCTATGAATGAAGCAGATAGTAGCTTCCTCGGAGATGTAGGTGGAATTATGGGAGCTGGAGCAAGTATGTATAGTGCTGGTATGTTCTCTGACAGAAGACTTAAAGAAAATATTGAGTTTGCTGGGATTGACGATGCAACAGGGCTAAACCTTTATGACTTTAACTATAAATGGAACTCTAAACGCTTTAGAGGTGTAATGGCACAAGAGGTTAAGGAAATGTACCCAGAAGCAGTTTATGACTCTGGTGCTGGCTGGATGGGAGTTTACTACGACATGTTAGGCATTCAAATGAAGGAGGTGCACTAATGGCACGACGCAGATCACCATGGCAGCAGTTTGCCGATAACTTTAAAGCCACCAACGATACTTTCAATAAGTTTTTTACTGCCAAAGAAACAGCAGAAATAATGGACGATGAAATAACTACTATCCAAGCTCCAGATGCTGGTATCGGCCCTCATTCTTCTGGCGCAACTAAATTTATGTATGGCGGTCAATCGTACGATAAACAAATTACTCCTGCTCAACTTACAGGACTCCGTAATGCAAGAATAGCTGATGTTATGACTAAGTACGGTGACTCTAAAGGTGCAATGCAGATGCTAACTAATCAAGCAAATCTTACTAATTTAGGACTGGACACTAAACTAAAAGAAGGCACTTTAGCTGAGAATATAAGAAAAGTTAAACTAGACAACGACGCTAAAGTTAAAAATATGGATTTAACTCAAGCCCAAATTAATAGGTACAACACTTTAACTCCGCTTGAAGGACAAAAATACTTAGCAGAAATAGAACGTACAAAACAACAAACTGCAGAAAGTCGTGCCAAGATGCCAAGTGAACTCACAATTTTAGAATCGGAAGCTGATATTGCTGCCCAAAAAGCAAGGGAATTTACTGACGAAACAAGTATAGACGTTCGCCAAGGATTGGAAGCAAACAAAAAAACAAAAGACGATTTGGAAGTTGAGAGGTTACAACGAGAAGGTAAAATTGCTGAATCTAAATACGGTTTTGACCTAGCAGCGGCTTTACTTAACAGCGAACAAGGTTACACACAAGCGCAAGCTAACTTAGAAGCTACAAAGTTAATACTTAAAGGAAATGAAACGTTGAGTACTTTTGCTGAAATGATGGGTAATGGTAGTTTTGAATCTCCAGAAGCACAAAAAGCATGGTTGCAACAAAACTGGAACGGCGATAAACGAGTATTAGATATGATAAATACAATAGATGCTAACCAACTTTCTCAGATTACTGCTGAAGGTACTAAACTTATGGCGCAAGTAGATAACGCATTTACAGGAAAAAGTCAAAATGCTGCCAAAGAAGCTATTATTAAAGTCATAGATATGCAAGATGGCATGAAAGGTAATATGTACTTTGACAATAGAGACGGCAAAATACAGCTAATTGAAAAAGATGGTGATGGTCAGCTTAATATTATTGCGGAAGGTAAAAACTGGAATGATTTCAAAGAAACATTTTATGCGGAGTTTACTCCCTTAAAGTCTTTAGAGATTGCCAAATCAAATGCAGATAGAGAACTTGTACTTGCCCAAGCTGCGAAATACAACGCTGAAGCTGTAGAACCGCCACGGGACTACACTAAAGAAAAATGGCAAAGTATGGTAACTCAGTTTATGAGTAGTAATGCTTTCTTGGAAGCTCAGGCAGAAAGCCCAGAAGCTGCGAGAGCAGCTCTACAAAGATTTAAAGACCAATTTAATTCTGACCCAGAAGATGAAGTGGGTCTTTCAAAACTACCTGAAGGTGTAACAGTAACTCAAACAAACTAAGGAGTTAAATGGCAAGCTATACAGTAACCCTCCCCGACGGCAGGTCTTACACAATTGAGGCTCCTGACGGTACAACTGACATACAAGCTTATCAATATCTTCAGCAATCGCTACGTGCAGAAGGTAATCAGGGAGCAGGTAGGACTGACCCTATAGAGTACGGCACGGAAGAATCGTTTGAATCAGAAAACGCCCCTTGGTATAGAGATGTAGCAGATGTAGGTGTAGGATTTCTTTCCGGCGTATCAAATGCTGCTGGTGCTATAGTTGGACTTGGTTCTTATGTTCCAGGCGTAAATAAATTAGCTGACCCTTTAGCTGCTAAGTTACAAGACTTCGGTGACTATATCGGAACTACTTTATATTCTGATAGACAAAAAGAAATCAATGCTGAATTAGGTATTAGGTTACAAGCCGCAGCAGAAGAATTAGGCCCTGACGCTTCTATAGGCGATATGGTAGATAATATGGTTGCTCAAGGCGGAGAAGCTGCTGAGTTTATAAAAGACCATCCAACTCAAGTTGTCAATTTAGCTGTTCAGTCTTTACCTTACATTTTTGGTGGTGGAGTAATTACAAAAGGAGCCAAAGCCGGAGCTAAGGCAACAGGACTTAAAAAAGTAAGCGATAAACTAGATAACCCAATAACCGGTGCTGCAGTTGGTGAAGGTCTTATAGTTGGAGGTCAAGCAGTTACAGACGCTATTGCAGAAACAGATTCCGTAGGTGACTATAGTGTAGATCGTTTAAAAGCCGCCGCGGCTATTCCTACTACTGGCTTAACTTCTATGGTAGGTGGTAGAGTTGCTAACCGAATTGGTATAGATGATGTAGATACGCTAATAGGTTCGGGTGGTGGAGCTAAAGATTTACTTAAAAGTACATCCGGTAGTATGGCGTATAAAACTATTGGTGGTGGTCTTATTGAAGGCTCAGAAGAATTTGTTCAAGGAGCTACAGAACAAGTAGCAGTTAACTGGGCTGCTGACAAAAATTTACTAGAAGACGTTGGTGGTGAAGCTGTTATAGGCGCTGCTACGGGTATGGGGCAAGGTGCTGCTGTAAACTTGACTACATCTCTAGTTGGCGACCCAAGGGAGAAGGCCAGAGAAAGAAAAGCAGTTATAGAAGCGGAAGAAGAAAATAGGCTAGTTCGGGAAGAAGAAGCTTACATGGAAGCGGCTTATGCAGTTGAAACCCCAGAAGACCTAGCTGCTTTTGCTGAATCGCAAGGAGTAACTGTAGAACAAATACAGCAGGACGACAGGTTTACTAGAGCCCAGCAACTAAAACAACAAGACATAGAGTTGAACGCGCAGAAAGAGTTACGTATTAAATACGCAGCTACGATGCCAGATGAGAGTGAATGGTATAAGGAAGAAAAAGCCAAAAGAATTGAACAGCAAAGAATAGAAGCTTCTGATGAAACTACAGAACTTGGAGCCCAATTCAAACAATGGCGTAAAGACAACGATGTATATGATACAAATCCTAAAGTAATAGAATCTTGGGTAGAAGACAATGCCGGGTCGCAAGAGTTTGAAGCTACCAAAGATGATTTTCTAGCAGCTTTTGATGAACATATTGCTCTGCAACAAGGTAAAGAAAACAGAACTCCAGAAGAGCAAGCTGCAATAGACGCAAATATAGAAGAGTTACTAGTCCAAAGAAACGAGGCTATAGCCAACAATGACATGACACAGCTTGGTGTTGTAGAAAAGACAGCTGCGCAAGCGCTAGTTCCTGCTGAATGGGCTGAAGCTAAAAGAGCAAAACCAGCTAAAACTAAGAAAGGTGCAAAACCTAAAGCAGAAACAACGGAAACTAAGGAAGCAGCTCCTGTAGAAGAAACTCCTGCTCCTGTAGAAGAAACTACTGATACTGTAGAAGAAACTCCTGCTCCTGTGGAAGAAACTACACCTGAAGAACCTGCACCTGAATCCCCAGGAGAACAAGCTGAAGAAGAAATTACAGTTACCCAAGTAAATCCATTTAGAGAATTTAACGATAAAGAAGGTAAAAGACCTAACAAAAAACACATTAGGTATCGAGCAGTAGCTGAAGAAATTGGTTATGGGTTTGAAGATAACGATACTAGTGATGTTTACCAAGCTGTATTTAAAGCAATAAACAACAGTGCTAGTGATAAACGCATAAACAAATTAATGCGTGAAGTGCAAGATTTAAAAGCTGCTGACGCTATAGCCGACCCTAGAATGAGAGTAACGCAACCGCGCAGACTTGGTAAATGGCAACAAGCAGTGATACCATTTTTAATGGATGCTGCAAGAAGAGGGACGCTAGATGACTATAGAAGTTTTTCTACAGACAAAGGATGGCAATGGTTTAACAACACAATAGCAGAAGCAATAGAAGAAAAAGCAGGCGTTAAACTTACTGAAGAAGAAATAAGAAACGCTGGAAAAAGAGTAAATGATGCGATAAACGCTTACAAGAATAAACAAATTGAGCTTGGCAGACTTAGTAAAACTAGAGAAACTGCCGAAGAGTTTAATGAAAGGTTAGATAATAAGTGGCTTAGAAAAATTTTAAGTCAGGGTGCAGCAAGAGACACTACTACTGTATCAGATAGTAGCGAAATAGCAGCTGCTTTAGATAAAGATATTAACGACCCTGACACTTTCGATATAACACAAGAAACAGGTAGGTTTGGTGGGACTGGCGGGCAAGACACTAGGACAGAAGCTCAGCAGTTACAAGACGCAGCAGATAACCTTAGTAGACGTTCTTCTGCTGGCTCAGGTGAAATATCGGGTGTAAAAACAGATAAAGACATAAAAGATTATGTTGACCAGTTTGCAAATAAAGCAGACCCTAAACAAGTAGCAAGAGTTCAAGAATCTCAAATGGAGGCTCTCAAAGCAGTAGACACTGCGCATCAGAACACCAATTTTAAAAATAGGTTATCTAGTTTATGGAAACAGAATAATTTAGAAAGAGGTGCTGTAGTTAATGGAGAAGGTAATAATCTTACAGAATTAGGCTACATGTCTCAACCTCCTGAAGTCCAAGCTGGATGGATTGTCGGTGTTCAATTAGCTATAGATAATAGAAGGTTAGATACATTGCCAGAGTATTTTGAGTCTTTAGTGTACGCACATAGCGACCGTATAGAGGCAAATAATAAAAGGCTTGAAGGCACTACTGAGATGAAAGCACGTAGTAGGCTTAGAAAAAGAAGTAAAAAAGTAAGGGAGCTTGGTACTACTAGTCAAGAAAAAGTAGCTGAAATACAAACTGAAGGAGCAGCAGTAAGAAAACTTACTAACCAAAAGAAAAAATTAATTGAAGCTCAAGAAGCTAAAAAAGCTAAAGAGAAAAGAGATGCCAAAATTGCAAAACAAAAAGCAAAAGCAATGAAGGCACAGATTGCAAAAAACAAAGCAGAAAGAAAAGCGAAGGAGGCTAAAGAAAATGAAAAGACCGACAGTAGCAGAAAGTCTGAAGGCAAGACAGTACCTAAAGAATCAAGTGCCTCGTCTACAAGAAAGAAAAGCTCTAGGACTAGTGCTGACCAAGATGGACGAAGAAGTACTAAGAAAATACGGAAAATCCAAAAAAGCAGCTTCGACAGAATAGACCCTGAGACAACTAGTAGAGAAAGCATAGATAATCTTTTCAAAACACTACTTGGTAAAAGCTATAGAAAAGTTAAAAAGAGAATCGTATATTACGAAACTGTAGGTGCAGCATACGCTGATGGGTGGGGTACAAGAGAAGACCTAGACGGAACTTCAGCTTTTGTATCAAAAGCAAGAGGTGAAAAAGGAGAAAGAGTTGCAGGTGAGCCTGATGTTATGGTATTTATCTTGGAGAACATTCCTAAAGGCCAAGAAGCATCTATCTTTATGCACGAAGTTGGCGGCCATATAGGGTTAGATAACATACTAACCTTAAAAGAACAAAAAGCTTTAGAGAAAAAGATTGACACGTGGTATGAACAAGACGTTGCCAAGAACGGTGACAGCGCGACGTACTTAACAGAAACAAATTACAACAGGTCTGGAGCTGAAACTAAAGAACATTTTGTGGCAAGGCATGCTGTTAAAAGAGCTTTAGCGAAACCTTACCAAAACACAGAAGGTAGAGTTTCACCTGAAATTGCAAGAGCAGAGAAAATAGCTTTCTTTTTACAAGTAGCAACGGAGTTAGGGTTTAGACCTAGTGAGACAACTGAAACTGGTAAGGTTTTAAACAAGTTCAAGCAAGCGTTTATTAAGTTTCTCAGAAACATGCAACTGCTTGATGAAAATACAACTGCCGAACTCAATGCTCAGGACATTGTAGATATGGCATACGGTGCTGCAAAAATCGAGTTGGAAAGAGGCTTTAGACTTATTGGAAAGTTACCAAGCCAACAAACTATTAGCGACATAGAAACAACTATTACAAGGTCAGCTGAAGAAGAAATTAATCGTGTTGCAAGGTTAAGGTTCCCTAAAAACGATAAAAACAAATATGTAGCTCCTGGGTTCCTTCCTAAAGACGAATGGAGGCAATTTCAGATATCACAAGGCAGAGCGGAGAAACAATTCCGTGAGGCAGCTAAAGCAAAAATAGAACAGACGAGACGAGAAGCTGCAGAAAATGAAGCTAGAATGTCAGACCCCGACGGCAAACAATATAGTAAAAGTTTTTCTAAACAAGAAAAACAAGAGGCCGTACAGGAAGCTAAAGAGTTTAGAGATACCGTCAAGAAAATACCAGGCGCAGGAAGTGCTATGGCTGAACAGCTAGATAACTTCACTGACATTATTAAAAAAGGTGCGCAGTCAATCGAGTTTTTGCATACGTTTATCAACAAAGTTAAAACAAGAATGCCATCTGCTGAAAAGTGGCACAAGGCATATTTAATGATGGAGAAAACTAGGTTTGCTATCAAACAAGACGTAGATAGTATTGCTATCAGAGCTAGGCAAATGAACCCAGCAGAGTTAAAACAAACCAACGAATTTATTGCGTTTTCTACTTTAGAACAAAAATGGGGGTATGACCCAGAGATTGAAGGGAAAACAGTTAAGATAGATGCAAGAGCAAAGATTAGATTCAACAAACTTAACAAAAACCAACAAGAAATGGTTAAAGAAGTGTTTGCTCATGGTGAAAAAATGCTCAAGCGTAAACAAGCTATAGCGAAAGCTGCTGGCGTTAATAGTAAATTCTTCAGCGCTTCTGGTTTAGATGGCCCGTATGCACCACTTAAACGTTTTGGTAATCACGTAACTGAACTTAAGTCTCAAGAATTACTAGACGCAGAAAAAGCTCTTTCTGAAAAAGATAGTAATGCAAACAAAGCTAAAGTAGAGGAACTAAAAAGAAGCGCAGATCATTATGTTATAAGCTTTTTTGACACCAAAGGTAGAGCCAAAGCGTTCAGAGATGAGCAAGATAAAAACTACGCAAGTGCTAAATCTTTCCCTAGACAACGGTCTAGAGAAGAAGGAAGAACAGCAGACTACGCAGTTTTACAGAAAGTATTGGGCAACATAGGAGCTGTAAATTTAGACCCTAAAGCCAAAGCTTCTGTAGAAAAAATGATTACTGACATGTACTTGCAGTCTTTAGACGATACTAATGCTAGACAATCACAAGCTAAACGTAAAGGAACTGCTGGTTACGAACAAAACATGATACGTTCTTTTCTGTCGCATGCCGGAGCCGAAGCTAACTTAATAGCGACTATGGAGCATGGTGCTACAATTAATTCTGCTTTATCTGACATGGTTAAAGAGAAGAAGCAAGATGAAGAAAATCTAGGCCCGATATATAATATGATAATAGCGCACTACAACGCTAGTATGGAGAATAAACAAACTCCTGTACAAGATAGGATAGCGGCTATTAACACTGTGTATATGCTAACTTCCAGTGTGGGCTATCATCTAACTAACGCTACTCAGCCTCAGATGGTAACTATTCCTAAACTTGCTGGTGACTTTGGTAAGTATGGCAGAGCGCAATTTTTACTAGGTAGAGGATACAAAATAGCTGCATCAGGGGCAGTTAAAGTAAACCTTCTTAAAAAAGGTTCAGGTACCGAAATAGATTTAACCAAAGTTCCAGAAAGGTATAAAGAGTTACTAGAAGAATTACAACTAAGGCAATTACTTGATGTTGGTATGGAGCAAGACTTGTCTGAGTTTACTAGGTTTAACACAGGCGTCAAACTGATTGATGGGGGGAGTGAGAAAGCGGCTAACATGTCGCACAAACTATACCAAGTAGCGAGACTAGTCGAAGCATATAACCGTATATCTGCTGCTGTGGCAGCATATGATTTAGCTACTGAGAACCCTACTAGGTTAAACAAGATGGGTATGTCACCTGCTGAATATGCTATTGGAGTTGTTGAAGATACACAAGGTAACTTCTCTACTTTTGACGCACCACTCGCTATTAAAAAACTTCCTAAAATAATAACTCAATATCGTAAGTACCAAATTATGATGGGTTGGGTTTACGCTAAAGCCGCTAGAGCCGCGTTTGGTAAAGGTTCTACATTAGAGGAAAGATGGGTTGGCGGTAGAACTTTAGCTTATCTTATTGGACAAGCTGCTGTGTTTAGTGGGGTAAGAGGCTTGCCAGGTATGGCATTAATAGCACCAGTATACTTCGCTATGTTTGGGGAAGGAGAGGACGACGAGCCGCAAGATGTAGAACGTAGTATAAGAGACCACATACAAGATGAAAAATTAGCAACGCTTATATCTAGAGGCTTACCTTCTATGTTAGGGGTAGACATGACAACCAAGATAGGGCAAGAAAATATATTCAGTCTATTCCCATATGTTGATTTTGGTCTGACACAAGAAGCAATAAAAGATGCCGTCTTCGGTATGGCTCTAGGCCCTACAGGTTCGACGTTGTCCAACTTTGTTAGGTCTGTTGAGTACGCTAACGAAGGTAACGCTTGGCGTTCTGTTGAGTACGCAATACCAAAAGGTTTTAGGCATATGATGGAAGCTTACAGACTAGGTACTGAAGGTTACTCTCTCAGGAATGGAGACATTGTTGGCAGACCAGAAGACTTTAGCGAGTTAGGTTTAGTATTAACTTCGCTTGGAATACCTGCTACTGAAGTCCAAAGTCTTAAATGGACAAGAGGTCAACAGTTTGAAATAAGTCAGTATTTTAGCGATGCTCAAGCAAAAATTAGGAAGAAGTACATAAAAGCTCACAAAGAGAAAGATACTAAACTTAAAAATAAGTTAAAAGAAGAATGGATGACATTGCAAAGAAGTAAAAAAAGATTAAGACCTTTCTTCAACGATAATTATAAGTCTCTAAGATTTACTCCAGTAAGTAGTTTGATACTATCGCCAATGCAACAAAGAAGGCGAGAAAGAAACTACATGAGAGAGTTAGGGACTAACTAGTCGCTCGCCCGGTACTGGCTTAAAGTACCACAAGACCCAGAGTTTTCCCTCTTTTTCTCTGGGTCTTACCCTTCTATAACCGTCTCCGTTTCTACTCCGTCTTCTGTTTTAACTAAATGCAACGGCGCACTATCACCAAACAACTTACTGTACTTAAACTCATAGCATCTTGACTGTCCACTTGGAACTGTTGAGCCAGAGCCNATGTAGCACTTAATACTAGGTGAACCATCAGCAGCGTATATTAAATAGCCACCTTTATCTAGTTCATCTTTCATCGTCGTTGGTGCGACTCCATGATCCTTACACCAGTCGTTAACCGTTTTAGCCGTGATATATACTTTCTTGTCATCTATACAGACTCGTCCTACAGCAGGCGCTCTTAGAATCTCCATCGGCGTTTCTTTTGTCTTGGCTCTAGCATCGTTAAAGTGTTTAGTAATGATGAGCCTGCCTGGTAGGGTAGATATGAACTGAGCGATGTGTTCTCCAATGTCCGTGTTAGTTTCCTTACGGCTCTCACGCATACGCTCTACTTCTGTCATTGCCCACTTCTTCATGCTTTTTATGTCAAACATAATAAGTCCAAGCTTCTCAGCTATCTTTCCGGCAACCAGAGCAGTAACAATAGTATCTCTATAGAAACGCTCTTTGTTATCTTCGTTAGACTGTGGGTTAAACTTGCCCCTTGCCGCAGTAATCTGCCTGCGTACCCACTCGTGGTTCTTAATTACAAACCTAATAAATGGTCTGCATGCTTCACCATACACATTGTCCATGTGGTTTTCAATAAATGACTGTGTTATGTCGGGGAATGTATCTGTTCTAAAGTTCTCGGGTAGTTGTACCTCAAAGAATCGCAACTGCGTCGCTTCAACGCGATAGCCTGCTGGTAGCTTACTAATACTTTCATGTAGTGAATCGTTAGAAGTTATGAAGCTATTCTTAAACCATTGACCACCTACTGTTGCAAACTTACCATTAGAACCAAGTCTCTCCTTGTCTCTACCGTTGGCTAGTGCGTATCCAGTTCGCGTCAATTCATCTGGTTGCCTGCCAGAAAACTCGTCAAGTAGCATAGGTAGTGAACCCATTATAGCTATACGTTTGATTGCAGCATTAAGTGTAGAACCCTGTTCTCCTGTCTGCCGTTCCATAAACTCTGGGTTGCCGTAGAACCCACAAGCTATCTTAGCAGCAGTAGATTTACCTGTACCGCCATGTCCTGTGAATGCTAGAGGCAGTCCATGCCAGTTAGATGAACCCATCAATTCTACCAAAACTGAACCCATAGAATGGCACAATGCAAATTGGAAAGGCTCTGCTCCCGGGCGGTTATACAACTTATCTATGTTGTCAACCCACTCTTCAATAGTTCCAGAAGTGCCAAAATCAGTAGCAATATCAGCAGGCATATCGGGGTCGCACAAGACTGCTTCCTCGTCTTTAAGCTTTATCATCTTAGTTCCTATGACAAAACCTTTTCTATCTTCTGTCCAACCAAACTGACTATATGTCTTTGTTTCTATCTTCCATGCTTGTAGTGTTTCAATCAAACCTTCTGCAAATTCAGCCATATCATTCCTCGCTTTTGGGTTTCTAACTAAAAATATCTCATGTGCGGCTAAGGTCTTAGCCATTAAATCTGTAGATGCTAACTCAGATGTAGGCATAAAGAACTCTCGCCAACTACCGTTCTTCTCCTTGGCACGCCAGTGTACAACCCATGTGCCTTCTTTATCTTTTATTCTGTTGACAGGGTAGATGAACGACCGACAAAAAGATCTCCAGTGAACGACGCCGTCGTCATCTTTGATCGACCGAGATAACGATTTACCGTTCCATCTGTAACCACTGCTAGGCCAGTATGGTATTGTCTGCCCTTCTATTACAGGGGAGTTATCTTGTGGAACTTCCTCCTCGGGTTGCGTCTCTTCTACAACAGATTCAACTTCTTCTTTATGACCTAATTGTATTGGAAACTTACATTTCTTAGCCATAGGACAATCTTTCATACATCCTAAGATGGAGTCCATCTCTACGCATGAAGTCGGCCCGACTGCCCATTCATCAATCTTCGCCTGGGTTTCAGCCTTGTTATATCCTTTATACCCTTTACTCCAGTCGTGGATAATCTGCTCGCCGTTGTCACAGTGCTTAACAACTCCAATTGCTCTGTGCCAGTGTGGCTCGGGTATATCCCCTTGCTTATCTCTAAACTCTCGTATTGCAAAACAATGCTCAGCTATTACTGTCGCGTCTGCCGTTGGATAATCTCCCAGTGCTGCTGCGAAAGGATTTGCTATAGCTTTACGGTTATTTACAGGTGCAGGTTTTACATTGTTTTCTTTTATGTATTTCTCAAGCCTACCCCGAACTACATCTACAGGGTACTGCTTACCTTCTTTTATCAGTTCTACTTGTTTAGGGGG
>JGI25132J35274_1000234_pt1 | contig 15393 bp, 6 predicted proteins | sample ETNvirenome_6_30_FD_35274 | JGI IMG/M metagenome (IMG submission 35274)
GAGCTAAAATTTCTTCTGTTGTTTTTTTATTATTAAACTTCATTACTTAAGTGTTATGTTCAGACCTACTGAACTATTATATATTTTACTATCCCAAAACTTAGTATATTCACCTTCTACAAATACTCCAATGCTTTTACTAAGCTTCCATCCAAACTGTACTCCTGTTTGGTAATCTTCCCATTGTTCTTTTTCAGCATCCTGTACTAATCCTCCTAATCCCCAGTTATTTCTATTGTGATAACTAAAATCTTCATCACCTTTTACATACTTGTGATACGGTAATAAATAAGAACCATAAGCATGTAACCAGAAATTATTTTTATAATGATAAAAGTCAAAACCGAGCACTGGTGATACAACACCAAAAGCATCTATATCTTCCCATATTTCATTATTATAACGATTCATAAGATCAGTAAAAACTGTCTGTCTAAATTGTAAATCTGTATAAGCTACAATATCACCTGCTGGATTAATCCAATACCAATCACTTATTTCATTTCCATTTTGATCTTCTGATGTATAATAAATATCATCATAACCATAATAAAAACCAAGCGTGTACCATGGGTTTACCGCGTATCCATCTGGTGTAGTTTCATTTAACCATATTTCTACAGGATTATAACCATAAGGTCTTTCATGTGTACGATACATAACTCCTGCTGATAAACTAAACTTTTTACCAATAGGTAATTTAGCTCTTAGTTCTGCTGATTTATAATCAAAATTTACTTTACCTTGTTTTCTACTTTCTATTTTAACAATGTGGTATTTTCCACTGTGTTTTAAGAAATATCGATGATTTTTAAACACATCATCTCTGACTCTTTCTTTTTCTGTATGAAATACATATTCAAAACCTTTAATAGCTGAATTAGGAGCTGTCATAGCTACGTTAGATTCAGTCCCATCATAGTATTGTTTACCTTTTATTTCATAATCAAATCTAGCGATCTTACGAATACCAAATCCATAGCGATAATCATGATCATAATAATCAGTTCCATCTACTACAACAGGTATATCATATAAACTTCCATCTGGATTCGTTCTTACAAAATAACTAGGAGCATTTTCTTTTGAGTTTTTAATATCTCCAGACACATAAAGAGTGCTGTACTTAAAAAAATCTTTAAATAATTTTTTCTTTTCTTGTGAACTTATATTAAATGTAATAAGTAGACAAAGGACAAGTAAAATTTGTTTCATTTAGTTTTTCTTTTTACGGTTTTTTCTTTTCTTTTTCAAAGCATCCCACTCTTTTTTCAAATATGTTCTTATTACAATGACATTTGTACATTTATTTATTTTAGTAACTTTGACTTTGTATGATTCAACATGCTCTACTTTAGTGACAATGCAGTTTTTCTTTCTCTCTTGCGCGTTAGCTGTTAAAGAGAAACATAATAATAATATTATAATTAAATTTTTCATTATTTGTATTTTTTAAACATTAATTTATATAGCAATTTGTTCCAAGCTTGCTGTAACTTGTCGATAAATTTTTTCATAGTTATGGTTTTTTATAGTATTGAATAAGTCCGTCGTATCTTTCTATAGCAATGTAATCTACTCCTAATTTCAATCCTTTTGGTATACCATTTTGCCAAGAATTTTTTCCTGTAAATGGTATTCTTTTTGTAAAGCCCATCGCTTTTGCTTTACGCACGTCTTGTTTGAAATTTTCTTTTAATCTTTCTTCTTCTTCTGCTTCTCTTTTAATTGTACTTTCTCTCCCCCAATATGGTAATCCAAAGTTCCAACCGCTCCATCCTAATAATAAAGCTATTCTTTCATAAGTTCTAACCTCTTCATCTGTCGCTTGTCTGATATTGTTTATTTTTCTAAACAGTCTATCAATAGGTATATTTGTAAATCCAGATATAATTGAAGAAATCGCTATGTAAGCTGGATTATCTAAGCTCCACCCACGTTTTTTCATTTCTTCCATATCCCAACTAAATGTTCTAAGTCCTTTTCTTATATTACGTACTTTTGCGTCTATAACTGGAGATATATCAAACAACCTCCAAAGAGCTTCTTCATATTTAGGAGTCTCTTTATTACGTTGAAAATTTAATTCTCTTATTACATTTTTAACTGTAGATATTATTGCTCCACCAAACCCAAGACCAAATAATAAAGAATCCATCATACCGTTTATAGTATCAGCTACTTTATCTCTATCTTTTTCTTCTTCATCACCAAATGCTAAAGCAAATAAAGCTTGTTGGAGAGAATTAAATATTAAATTCTGCATACCAACATAATATATAACACCAGATAAATTACTTAGATCGCTTTCACGTTGCGTCATTCCAGGACGTTTTCTTCTGTTTATAAAATCAAGCAACATTTTTTTAGCTTTCCTATTGTACTGCATAGTAACATTTTGGAAAGATAATATAAGACGACCAAACATACTAGCTTGTTGAGATGATATTTTACTAGGATTACTAGATTGTTGTGTCTCTTCTGCTATCGCATAAAAATCATCAAACGCTTGTTGTTGAGCTTCTGCTTTAGTATATTTTTTACCAGTTTCTTTATTTATTCTATTTAATAAAGATTTTTGTCTATTCATATAGAAAGTAGCACCACCAGTAGCAATTGCTAAACTATCAAATATTCTTGTAAGTATAAAACCTTTATCTAACAAGTAGTTAAGCATTCCTTTAAAACCACCTTGTTGAGCAGCCGCGGCAAGTTCAGCTTCGTTTACATTTATTTTTAACCCCTCACGTCTATTTACAAGATAATCAGAATTCATTAACTCTATAACTGTGGGAACATAATCTTTACTCATAAAAGCTTTAGCAGCTGCATATATATTATTATCACCCCAATTTATAAAATTTACATTAGATAGCATCTGTAATGATCCAGATCTTACATTTAAAAACATTGCCACACCCACAGAACCATTTAACCAGTCCATCATTTCATTAACCTGACGAGATCCACTACCTTCATAAACTGGTCTATTAGTACCACGTTTCATACGGCTTAAAGCGTCACGTAAAGCTTCTACATATTTAGAACCATAAGCTTTCTCAAGCTTGTTCATGTGTTTAGGTGAAAAAGCTAAATTTACATTCTCTTGCCATTCAGTTAAAAGTTTTGCTCGGAAAGTAGTATCTAATCCATTTAATATATCCGTTTGAATAGTTCCAACCATCCAATATTGAGCTGGACCCGGGTATTCACTTTCCTTTTGTATTAATTGTAAGTTGTCAGCAAAAACATGATATTGTGATTCAGATTGTACAGCAGTAACTAAAGCTTCAACATCCGCATTAGATATACCAGGAATTTCCATACCTTGTTTATTCCATAAATAAACCCTAATTGCTTGACCAATAGTATAATACTTGTGTCCTATTTGATCATTTAAAGGATTTTTCATTTTACCAACTCCATAATTAGCTAGCTTTGGAAAAGCTTTTTTAAGTGTAGCAAAATCAGAAGATACTGTTACTTTAGCACTAATTAAAGCTTGTTCAGCTTTATCATAAGGTTTTATAAAATTATCAATAAACCATTGTTGTTGTTTAGTACCTTTTTTACCAAAACCAAAAAGTTTATAACCTAATCCTAAGAAATCATCAGCAGAAGATGTAATTTTAAATTGTCTTAGTATTCTTTTAAAGAAACCTTTATCTCTTTTCTTTCCTTCTAACCTAGCCTCAACATCTAATACCTCTGTATCAACATCTATACCAGTAGCATCTTCAATTAACTGATTCATTTCAACATCAATAGTGTTTGCTTTATCTGCTACAGCTAATTGTACTTTTGACTTAACATCTATTTGACTTAATATATCTTTTACAACTTCTACATTCATTGCTGAATCATCTGCAAAATAAAAATCATTATAACCTTGTTCTGCTTTACTTAGTAACCAATCCGCTTTTTTCATTGGTGAACCATCTTCCAATGTAACAATGTTTGACATAGGTATATTTAAACCTATACTATCAGCCCATATTTTAATTGCTCTTTTAGAAGCGTTTGGTCTAGCTGTAACTATATATATATCTTTTGATCCATATTTTGCTTGACGCTTTAAAGCTGTTCCTGCTAAAGGACCTTTTTCTGTAGAAAGATCTACATTATCAAAGTTTCTATAATCAAAAACCCATCCTTTCTCTGATAACGATTCATATTTCTGCGCGTATTCCGCCGCGCTCATATATTGTACTTTATTACTATTATAAAACTCTTTTTCTAATTTAGCTCTTAATATTTGGTTACCAATTTCTTTAATACCCATTAAATCTAATTGAGCCGCAGGACTTAATGCTATAACTTTTTCTTTTGTTAAAGCTAAAGTGTCATCCATGTCAAAAGCACTTAAACCTTTTCGTTTTTTAATTATTTTTAACCCTTGTAATTTAGTTTCTAAAGACTGAAGTAAAGTTTTCTTAATTTTTTTAGAAGAATCTTTTTTACTTACAATATCTGGTGTGTTTTTAGCTATTTTTTGTGCAGCTAATTCTTTATCACTATTTAATTGTTTTGGTCCAGCTTCAACAAACTTAAGATTTTTAGGATTTACTACTTTAGAAATTCTATCATTTATTCCAGTACCTACTAGTTTTAAACCTAATTTTTCTAATTTTATTGAAGCTTGTGTGTCAATAATATCTACAAAACTATTATCTAATATTGCTCTTAAATTCTTTTTAAAATTAGATATACTCTGTTTCTTTTGCATTTCTGCTTTAATCTGTTCACGTAAACTAGCTATTGATGGAGTATGTTCATATGTTACTCTCTTTTCTTTTACAATTTCACCTTTTCTGTTTTTGTACTCCGCTGTTTTAACATTTGTTTGTATAGATCTTATTGTACCAACCATTCTTAATGCAGAATTACTTTCTAATCCCATTACATCTAACAACTGCATGGCTACTTCTGGATCACCTTGTTCTAACAATTTAGATACTTCTTCAACAATAAAAGTTTTAGCTTCTTCAGCATTTAAATTAGATTGAGCAAGATATTCACGTAACGTATTTTCAGCTTGTATAGCTCCACCTTTATTATAAGACCTATTTATTTTTCCTGTAAGTACAGAAGGTCTAGCATCTCCCGCAGTAACTATTTTCACACCTTGAAACGCAATACTTTTACCTCCACCAGAAGGTATAAGATCAAAACCAAGGTCTTTCAAATTAACTCCAAATGCTTTCCCCCAATAATCATAAGCATCTTGCGCTTTTTGTCCTTTCCATAAACCTCTTGTACCAACCTTTGCTTTTTGAAAACTAGTATTTATATTTTTAAAAAATGAATTTAAGAAATCTACTTTTCCTTTTCTAGTTCTTATTTTTTTGAAAAATTTAATATAATCATCGTTTACATTTTTATATTTATCTTTGTTAATAAGATCAGCTGTTGCTTCAAGCTTTTTTGTAACTTTTTCAACATTAACTAATATATCTTCTGGTGTAAGACTATCAAAAAATGCTTTTATTGTGTCTCTTTGATAATCAGTAACCGCATAAACCTCAGCCATCGAGTCCCCTGCATAACGCATAGCATCAACAAACTTTCCAAACTTTAATATAGCTTCTTTAATTAATTTAAGAGCTATTCCAGCAAAAATTTGAGGGGGAAACGAATATAAATTTCCTGTATCAGGTGTAACTAGTTCTATACCTTTATCTAACAGCTTTATTATTTTTTTCATTGTTTTAGAGTCTGCCACAAAATCTCTAGTGGTATCTTCTAATGTTCTTTGATCAAGTTTAGCTTGTACTTCATTTAAAAAATCTGTAGCATTTTGTTTATCACCTAAAGCTGTTTGTAGCTTTTGCATAAAATCTTTGTCTTGCTTTAATTTATTGATTGAATCTAAAGCAAACTCTTGGGTCAATCTTTTTAATATACCTTCTCTAGTGGTTGTACTCTTTTTAAAATAATCTCTTACTTGTTGAACTTGAGCATCTGAAATATCAGATGGTATTGCAAACACACTTGGTCTTGAATATGTTTTCTTACCTTTTTTATCTGTTTTAACAACTTGAGTTTTTCCTATCTTTTTTAAACCTAATATTTTTTGTAATTCTGTAGATTGTTTTAAATATGCAGATGGTAATGCTGCTATAAAATCTCTATCAATAACATTATCAATAAAATCACCAAATCCTTTCTTCAAAGTACCTGCTTTATCCCCTATTATATTAAATAATCCTCTACCACCTCTAGCAGTAGATTGACCAAACATGTTACCAATAGCTTTAGCTATACCCTCAGGATCTTCACCTAAAGCAGCTTCTCTTAATATTTCTTGACTAGTTTCTTTATCTATTTGTTCAATAGCTTTTTCACCTACAGCTTTGGTAACTTTAGTATTATCAGCTATATATCTTTTTTCACGCTTACCTGTTTCTTGTAATACTTCTGCGTCAAAGTCTGTTTGTTCAGTTGTATCACCAATTTGAGGAGCTTTCTCATCAGACATGCTAATTGTATCTCCTTTTTGTTTAATGTTTTCCTTTGCAACAGCATTAGCTCTTAAATTAAATAAATTACTTGTTTGTTGACCAATACCCTGATTATTAATATCTAAACCAGCATCATACTCTGTTAAAGCTTGTATGTATTCATTTTCTAAACGTGTCTGAAATTCTTTTCTAGTCAACAAACCTCCATCTTGATAAAGTCTATCAAAAGCAGATTTAATAGTACCACCGGCTTCTTTTAATATTCTTTTTTGATCAAATTTATTACTTAAATCTAAATCTTCTTTAGCAATTAAATTATCTATTTTTTGATAAGAATCCTTAGCTTGTTCACTTTTTGTAGTTATAAAATTATCTTGTATAGATCTTGTAGGTAAAACACTCATACCAATAGTACTAGATCTTTCATCAGCTCCTTTAACAATATCCACTATCTCTTGATCAACTATAGCTTTTCTTTCTATTTTATTAACAGCAAGTTCTTTATTGTCTAGTGATTTAATATCATTTTTTAATTGACGTTGTTCAATTAAAAGTTTCATTAATTTTCTTTTATCAGAACCTGTTACGTTTTGAGGAACTTGTATTGCAGCTTCTCTTATACGTGAAATTTCATTAATCAGTTCTCTTTTTTTATGCTTAGTTAAACTACTGTCTTCAGTAATAGCTTTTTGTAACTTTTTAAAATATGAGTTAGCTGCTTCATAAGTGTTAGAATTTTTATTCATGTCTATATTAGCAGCAAGATCTTCAGCTTTTTGTGTATAAGATTTTTGTATTTGATTAAAACCAGATAATGAACCCACAAAACCAACACCTCCAAATAGTTCACCTATTTTATAACCCATGTCCGCAGCGTGTTGTATTTCTTCCCAATTTATATCATGAGTAAAAATATTATCTATATCTTTACCTTCTGCTTTTTGAATATAATTATCAGCAACTTCTCCTAAATAAGTTTGAAAACCTTCCGTAATCCATTCTTGATAAGCATTTATTTTCATACCAGCGTAACCTGTTCCAGCACTTAATACATAATTTCCAAAAGTGTTACCTATTAAAGCTCTACCAATTGATGTATTAGCTAAATAAGCACCAGCACCACCCGTTAATTTACTTGTTATAGCATCAGATAAAAATTCTGTTCCCATTACCGCTGCTCCAGTTGCTAAAGCTGCTTGATGATCTCCATATCTACCACTAGCTAATGCTTCTACATATTCTTCAACAGTAGGCTCTCTTTTTAGTTCTTCAGTTAGTTTTCTTCTTACAGCATCCATATAGACACTACTATATTCCATTGCTCCTTGAATACTAGCTCCTAACGCCATAAATCCATAACCAGCAGCCATTTCTATAGCTCCAGGCGCGGCTCCTACTCCAGTAGCAGCAACTAGAGTACCTTTAGCAACTAGTGCTTGTCCTATAAATGTAGGCACCATGTGTGGAGCTTGTTCTACTAATCCAGCTGTTCTATCTAAAAATCCTTCTAAAGTGTACCAAGCTTTACCAGAGTGATAAGTTTTAAAAGCAGCGCTATCAGCGTATGCTTGCATTGCCTCTGCTGTATCCATAGCTATTGACTCTTCAATGTTTTCTACTTTGTCATCATAAAGTGAAATCATTTCATTTAGAGTTTTATCGTTATCTCTAGTTCCTCTCCACGTTTTTTGATGTCTTACAAAAGGATGATCAGCAGGTAGTATTTCCATTAATTGTTTAACTGTAAGATCACCAGATTCTCCTTCATAATTGTATTGGCTTAAATCATCTTGAGTAGCCAAAATCATGTCTCTAGTTTTTGTTCTATTTTCTAAAAAAGGTTGTTGAACTGCTGTTTGTAAATCATTCCACCAAGCTTTGTTTTTTACCAAACCAATTCCTGATTCTCTTATATAAGCACTACCTCTTTTCCATTTACCTTTAAGTTGCGTAAACCAATCAGAATCTTTTAATCTTTCTTCAGAATATCTTTCCATAGTGTCGTCAATTCTTCTTAACGCGCCTTTATATAAATTGTCTCTTAAAAAATCTTGATTAATTTCGCCATAAGCAGCGCTACCCGCAACACCATATTCTTTATATAGTTTTTTTATAGCATTGTTTGTTTGAAATTTTTCACTTAAAGAATTTCCATACCATTCAGCAAACTCTTCTTGTGCTTTTTCAAGATTTTCTTGAGTAGGATTAGTATCTAGTTTATATTTTTTAGACAATTCAGCTAGCTTAGCATTAGCACTTTTGTCAACCTCTTTTTGTATGTTGGTTTGAACAAACTTAAAACGAGGATCTGCCATTACGGCTTTTGAAATAGCTTCGTTAAAAGAATTTAACACTGCTTCTTGATTACTTACTCCAGGTTCTACTTCAATATCTTCAGGATCTGGAAAAAATCTTTTTAAATATGCTGCCATAGCTGGATCACCAACAGATATTTCTGATAATTGTTCAGTGGTTAAATCAATCTCGCCTTTTTGGTATTGTTCTAGTAGTTTTTTTCTTTCTTCTAAAGTTAACTGTGTAGATTCTAGTTGTCTCCAATGATAACCTCCTTTTGTTTCTAATTCACTTTTTAATTTTTTAAATAATGCTGGTTTATTGTTCTCTAGTAAATCATTATATTCTTCCTCACTCATGCCTATTAACTCTCTAGCTCTATTTAAAAGAACAAGATCTTCTTCTTCCACCATTCTGTTAACCATATCATCAGTCCTTAATCCAAACCCACCTAAGTCACGTAGAGTATCTTCATATTGTTGAAGTCTAGAAAGTATATTTTCTTTTTCTTCATCAAGAGCTTTAAATATATTATCTGTTCTTACTTCTAAACCCTGAGGAGCATTAAGCTGTACTTCGTCTATAGCTTCCTGTGTAGCTTCGTAATCTACCGCACCATTATCATCAAGTATAGGGTTGTCTAATATTTTTTGTATACTGTTATTATAATTATTTATTTGCTCTAAAAAATTATCTCCTAATTCAACCTCACTATTGTTTTTAAGTTCTTCAAACTCTATACCATCTATATCAATTCTATTTGGAATATCTAATTGTGACTCATCTACAACCTCTTCATTTATATCAAACTCTGGTTCTTCAAAAGAAAGTTCTGCTTCATATTTATCTTCAATATTTTCATTTAACCATTTTACTTTATCTTCATATGATAAACCTTCTAATTCTTTTAATTTAGTAGGATTAGAAAACCAGTTGTGCTCTGGAGAGTATAAAGCTTCTATTTCTTTTTTAAAACGAAGTTCAATTTTTTCTCTATGTTTAGCTTGAGCAGCTTCTTGATCTCTTTTTGTTTGAGCAGCAGCTTCATCAGCCGCTTTTTTAGCAGCTTCTTTTCTTTTTTTCTCGCTTTCTTTCCAAGCATTATATTTAGCTTCTTGATCTGCTCCATATTTCTCCCACTCTTCTATAGTTCTAGCTTCAGGGTGATCCGCTTTAAATTTTTCTATATTTGCACCAGAAACATCCCAGCCTTTCCATTCATCACCTTCTCTAGTATAATAAACAGTAACATCTACATCCTCCTTTTTTTTTGCTTCAGGGTGATCTGTTAAAAATCTTTCTAGATTTTCTTGAGAAACATCATAATGTCTCCCATTAGATATATAAACTTCTGTCATTATTAAATTTTATTAATTGTAGCTCTGATCATTACCCCAAGTGGTAACTTGTCTTTGCGTAGCATTAGCACTGCTCATAGCTCTATTGTAAATATCATTAACAGCTCTATCTGTATATGCTTTATGAAACATCACTTTTTGATATTCAGTTAGGTTTTTAATATCAGATGGCCAAGCTCCCATTGCTTCTTTCCATTTAGATTCTAATTCGTCATCTGACATTGTAGCTACTTCAGCTATTTCTCCAAAAGCTTCTCTAGCAATATCAGCATCAAATGGATCACTACCTAAAGTTGGAGATAATGTATTATTCCAATAAGATCTAGCTCTATCTAAATCACCTGTTTGAGGGTCTAGAAATTGTGCTAAATTTACGTCAGCAGCTTGTTGAACTCTTTGTCTTATTAAATTTTTATCTAAATTCCAAACTGTCATTTCTTTTGTCTCACCATCAGTGTCTTTATATTTTATTTTAGTAGTGTTACCAGGGTCATCAGGATTTCCTTGCATTCTAAAACTTTCAACAAAGTTATCACCTAGTTTACCATATGAAATTATTTCACCCTTTTTATCATATTCAGCATTTGGAAAGAAATTAGAATCTTTTATAATACTATTTATTTGATCTGTTTCGGAAATTTTTGACTGTATTATATCTCTATCACTTTTTTCTAAAGCTGTTAATTCTTTTGAATTAATTGACCAACTACCTTTTTTGAATCCAAGTTTTTTACCATTAACTTCACCTTCACCACTAAATACAAAATCTATACTACCATTGGGTCCAGGTACCATTTTATAACTAAAATTACTTTCCCCAGGTTTATAACCATTTTTTCCTTGAAAAATATAAGATGCTAATAAAATATCGCTATTACCAGTTTGATCTATATCTCTACCTGTTGTATCAAGTTGTGAAAGAAGATTTTCTAAACCAGTGTGCATTGCTTGTGGAGCTCCATTTATCATATCCTGTTCAGCTTTTAGTTCTCCATAGTTTTCTGGTTTAGGTTTTTTTGCTAATTCCATTGCTATTTCTTTAGCTCTTTGTTCGTATGATACTATTCTACCATCTGGTGTTTCATAGTTATCAAAATAAGTTTCTACTAAACTGATATTTTTTGCACCACCATAATCATGAGAGTTTTGGTTTTTAATACTTTCAGCTGAAGCATTACCTCCTGCCACAATCTCAGCATTCTTTTGTACATCATCTTTATACTCTTGTTGCTTATTAGCTTTTTTAGTATCAGTAACTACTTTATTAATTTTATTTTGTAGGTTTTGATAAAGATCTGCTTGAGACGTGTTTATATATTTTGGACTTGTATAGCTCATTGTTTATTAAATTTTTTATTTTTTACTCTGGTAGTTTACCTAGCGCTGTTGTTATACCTCCAAGAGCTCCTGTTAAAGCAGATGTTTGATCTCTATTTGCTTGTGCTAAAGCCATACGCGCATTATCAAGTTGCGCAGATACTCTATCAAGTTGTTGAGTTTCTCTGACTTCTCTTTGTTGAAACTGAAATAAAGCTCCTTGACTTTCAATGCTTTGCATTCTTTGAGCCTCACTCATTTGTATACCTTCTACTCTCGATGCTTCAGCCATACGTCTTTGTTCTAAACTCTCTTCACCTTGTGCTCTTAGTTTTTCATTAGCAGCCTCTTGTTGTTCTATACTAGCTGAAACTTCTTTTTTACTTTGCTTAGCTGCTTGAGCTAAAGCTGTTGCACCACCTGCACCTGTACCTGTAGCCATTAAAGTATCTAAAGTATTAGCTAAACTAATATCAGCTTGTTCTATTTGCATCTCAGCAGCTTGAGTTGCAACAGATAAATTAGAGTATGCATTAGTCATTTGACTAGATCTGTCAGTTATCATTCCAGACAAATCTACTTGATTTTCATAAGGATTAATTATAGCTTGTCTACTGTTTTCTAAAGCAGTAAGTTTGTTTTGAAGTCTTGTTGCTTCGCGTTGAGCTTTTCTTTTAGCTCTTCTCGCGGCGCTGCCTCCAAAAAGCCCTGTCACTACACTTGACGCTATTCCTAATGTTACTGGATCCATGTTATTTTTGTATAAATTCTGAGCTGACTGCAAATAAAGATTTGAGTCCGCCGTTGTTAGTTGTATTATCTGTTTTCATTGTTACTGTAGTAAAATACCCTTTAATACCCATAGTTTGATTTCCCCATATAACTTCGCCTGCCATAGGAGTAGCTGTATTGTTTGGTATTACTGCGTAATATTTGTTTTGTTTTCTATCGAAACCTGCTCGATAGCTAATATTGTTTTCTGTGTATAACCCTTCATTATAACTATATATTTTAGTATAAGCAGAGTTAGTAGCTTGATCAAAATTACTTAACCAGTTACCAGTTGGTGTTACCGAAGCATTTTGACCTGTGGAGTCTGAGATTAATGCTGATACTTCCCAACCATTACTACCTTCATAATTTATAGTTTTAAATGTTTTTATAAAATTAGGTTGTGGATTAAAAACAAACTGTATTGATGAAGCTGTTTTTGTATCATAAAAATTATTTCTATCTTGATTTGTATAATGAGTCCATAGTTTAGACAATGTACTTCTCATTTTTGTAGAGTAAAATTTACCTCTAGCACTAAACATAGTTTCTGGTTTGTAAGTAAAGAAACTTGTCCAACCAGCATTTCGTTCATCAAAAGTTAAAGTTTTGTAATCACCATTGCTAAATCTTCCAGTAGGTTGTAAAGATATAACATAATTTTGATTATAAACATCATAAGAACCTAAAGCTTTTCCAGTAGTTCCTAATAATGATAGTTGATCTCTAAAGAAATCCATCATACCAGCATTAGATATTTCCACTATTTGACTACCTTGTAATTTTAAAACAGCGTTTCTGTCTTTATCTATAAAATATTTATTATATCCATAAGTAGCAAATGATTCTGGATTAGTACCAATACCCCAATTACCTAATACAGGTGTTATTTGTCCTATAACAACTCTACCAGTTGTAGTTAAACCAACACCTTCTGCTGTAAATATAGCATCTTTATCTATTAATGCTACGTTTACTTTTCGCTCTTGAAATATAGTTAAATTAGTATCTTCAGCAAACAATTTTTGTATACTACCACCAATAGGATCAACAGATCTAGTTATTGATTCAGCTACACTAAATTGATTTGTATCGTTTATACCTGTTCTAGAATTAAACACACCAGAGTATATTAAACTATTTTTACGATGCTGTTGACCGTCATTATCTTCTACAATATATGCTTTAACACCAAAATCAACTGTGGTATTATTATAACCACCTCGTATTCTAGACTCTTCTATATACCAATCATAACTTGTATTAGATGCTATTGGTGTAGACCAGTAAGGATGTGCTCTTGCTCCTTCAAAACTTTCACTACCATTGCTGCTCATTTCTGGAACATAAGGTATACCTTTTGCATTGCTACTAGCATCCCCATCTGCGTATATTCTCTTTAAATAAAAGGAATTAAAATAGTTTACGTTTACTGTTAGAGCCATTTATTATATTATTACTTGTTTTTTTAACTAATTACTAAGGAGTACACGGTCCATTAGCTGCACAATACCCTGCTGCTGAATTATTTCTACACATACCATCTTTAAATTGTACTTGTAAAGACGCGTAAGCAGCTCGATCACCTGACAAAGCACTGGTTATTACTCTATATTCACCTAACTGATCAAACTTATATCTAAATTGTTGTGTGTTACCAGCAGATCCATTAACCACTACAGCTATATTTTGAGGATTACTAGTTGCTGTTTGAGTATGAAAATTACTTTCGACTACACTAGCTATTTGATTCCAACTGCTTCTACTATTGTAATTATTAGTATTTGGAGGTGTAAACGTTCTATGTTGTATTATAAACGTAGTGTTAGCATCTCCAACCGGACCAGCGGAAGAAGTCATTGTTAATTCTATCTCTATAGTACCTTGCCATAACCACGCTTTACATGAATTAGAAGGATTTGTTGACGCTTGGTAATTTTTCTGTGCGTTATATATTAAACTTGGATTAGAAGATAAAGTATTACCTAAAGCGGTATAAGCATTTGTAACATCTCCCCATATCCATTCACCTGAATTACCAGCACCAGTCATAGGTGGAGCTGTTCCTACTCTACCAGTTGCTATAGCTTTAGGAGCAAACGGAGTTCCCACATTTACTGTAATATTTTGACTAGCACTTAAAGTACCTGTAGCTTCATTAGCATCTTTTACTGTTGCCGCGAAAGTATAAGTTGTTTCATCTACTAAACCTGAAGCTGTTATTTGTCCAGTTGCAGAATCAATAGCAAATGTAGCACTAGAACTAGGATTAGAAACTACTGATCCAATACTCCACGCTAATTGCTTGTATTTATTTTTAGTACCATTAACGACTGTTCCATCAGCACTTCCATTCAAACCAAATAATTGTATAACATTTGGTCCATCAGTACTATCCATAGATACTGTAAAATCTGTTGCTGTTCTTGCTGAGTCACTATATATACTAGGAGCCGCGTTAGTTAATGATAACGTTATAGCATTGCTTAATGAATCATTATATGTATTACTACCTTGAATCCAAGTTGTATCTAAACTTATTATATAAACATCTGTAGATGTAGATGTATCACTATACCAAAAATTCTTTTTTGCTCTTATTCTATATTGACCAGCTGTACCTGTTTGTTGTATATCAAAATAATCACTTATAGGTGTTAATGCTTGACTTGTGTTTGACTGTCTAACTACTTTTGATATAGTAGGTGTTAAATTTGTGTAACTATTTATTTGAGCACCTGTTCCATTTACAAAATAAAAAGTATCTCCAACTTGACCGTCAACTCCTATTGTTTCTGAAAAAGTACCTACGTTGTCTGTAATAGCTACAATACCGTTATAGTTTGTTTCGATCATAGCATTTAATTGTTCTAGTTTGCCACAAAGTGTGGTTTCCCAAAATATATCTAACAAAGAAAATACAGGTTTAGTTTCAGCAACTGATAATATAGGTTGCATTGTTCTAATTCCATTAGTGTAATTTGTATCATGCGGAACATCATTACCACCAACAGGAGGTGTACCTAATAAGAAAGGACCACAAACAATTGCACCAACCGGATTGTTATAATTACTAACTTGACCAGCTTTCATTATAAATGGATTTTGATCAGCTGCGTAAAAAGAAGCTTTATCTGCCACATCTCCCCAAGGTATAGAACCAGTAGGCATGTTTTTTATAGCTCCATAAT
>JGI25132J35274_1000235_pt1 | contig 15352 bp, 21 predicted proteins | sample ETNvirenome_6_30_FD_35274 | JGI IMG/M metagenome (IMG submission 35274)
CGTTGGAGAACTGATCATTCTCCATAGGGTATGCCAGAACAACAGATGTGGTCATGCACTCTGTAATGGTGAAGTAAGTCAGGGGTGGTGCCCGCTGTGGATGACACAGAACTCTAACCAAGAGGACTGAAAAGAACAAGATCACTATCTTACTAGTGAGACCATCTTGTTAAGGGTGAAAAGTAAATCCCTTTACCCACACACAACTGCCAATTTAGCTCAGTGGTAGAGCAGTGCTTTTGTAAAGCAAAGGTCATCAGTTCAAATCTGTTAATTGGCTCCGCGGATATAGTTCAGTGGTAGAACGTCAGCCTTCCAAGCTGAATGTCAGGGGTTCAAATCCCCTTATCCGCTTCCTCTTCTTTTGAGGTATATGAAACCAGTAGAAATTCTTCTGCTCATATCAGAGTTGGAAGGTTCTTATCAACACACCAAGAAACTTGGTTTTGATGAAGACAGAGATGTCCTAAGAAAAATGTGTGATAAGTATTATAAACTGTATTTCAAACTTAAAAGAGAGGTCAATAATCCCTCATAGTTCAGTTGGTAGAACGGGTGACTGTTAATCACTATGTCCCTGGTTCGAGTCCAGGTGAGGGAGCCAGGGAGATTAGCTCAGCGGTAGAGCGCTTCCCTTACAAGGAAGATGTCACTGGTTCGATCCCAGTATCTCCCATTGCCCATTAAGAGGTTAAATGCTTACAAATGATTACTGTCAGATGCAAAGAATGTGGAAAAGAATTGACCAGCACTAGCAAGGTTCAATTCTGTGGATGTGCCAACCAAATGAGAGTTGTGGACAACAAAGTTGGTGCTAATGACCTAGATAAGGTTGTTATGGTTACCAACAATCTAGAGAGAAAGATTGATAGTCATTTCTCAAGAAGTGAACTTCTCTATCAAGAGGAGAGACGTAGACGCAAAGTTCGTAAATTGGATTTTGATGTCAAATAACATGGAAGAGTGGTCGAGTGGTTTATGGCACTGGTCTTGAAAACCAGCGATGTGCAAGCATCCGTGGGTTCAAATCCCACCTCTTCCGTTTAATTTCACTAAATAATCTTTCTCAATGTCACATAGAATGGATGAAATTAAACCCAGTCACTATGTGACTGAAGAAAAATGTCAAGAATTAATTGACAAAGCTATTGACAAACACAATAAAACTGCTACAATTATTAGTGCAATTATTGGTAGCATCTTGCTATTTTTTTATGCTCATGGTGTTATCACAATTGTTGACAAGTAACGAGGAGTAGCTCAGTTTGGTAGAGCACTGCTTTTGGGAAGCAGGGGTCGCAGGTTCGAATCCTGTCTCCTCGATTCACATAATCTAATTTGTGATTAAGATGATTTTAGTAAAAGGAAAAGTTAAAACAGTTCATCAATCTCCTGACATTGCAGAAGAGGTTGTAGTTGAATATCATGATAAAGTCACTGCTGGAAATGGTGAAAAAGAAGGATATCCAGCAGGTAAAGGATCATTATGTTGCCAGATTTCATCTATTCTTTTTGAGAAATTAGCAGATCTTGGTATTAAAAACCATTATATTAGACAAGTGGGTCCTAATAATATGATTTGTAAGAAGGTAAGCATATTACCTCTTGAGGTCATTGTAAGAAATAGAGCAGCAGGTTCGTTGGTCAAGACCACTACTATTCAAGAAGGTCAACCAATTATACCTGCCATTGTGGAATTCTTTTTAAAGGATGATAACAAGCATGATCCTTTGCTTACAAGAGACAGAGTTAAATTAATGGGTATAGATCCCATGCCTCTTGTTGAACAAGCACAAATGATTAATGAATATCTTCTCAACATCTTTAATCTTATTGGTTTTGATTTAATTGACTTTAAAGTTGAGTTTGGTATTGACTCTCATGGTGATCTTCTATTGGCAGATGAGATATCTCCAGATTCTATGAGACTTTGGAGTAAAAGTGATAACCAAAAATATGACAAAGACCTTTTTAGGAATGATGAAGGTGATCTGATACCTGCTTACACAACCATTTTAAGTAAACTTCAGAAGTTTACAACACCATAATAAGGTGCTATACTTATCTCATACATAAATCAGATGAAATTTTACACAGTGGCACAATGGCAAGAAAACTGGGATGAACTCCTTGANAGAGTTGAAAATGGAGAAACTATTGGAGTTGAAAATCCAGAAACAGGTGATAGGGCTATAATGGTTCCTGCATCTGATCTTCCAGACCAACTATATAAACAAGATAAAGAAAGTTAATGAAACTCTTTTTAGATACAGCAGATACTGAAGTAATTAGAAAGTATTTTAAGACAGGATTAATTGAAGGTGTTACAACAAATCCTTCTCTAATTAAAAAAAGTGGGAGAGATCCTGAGGAAGTCTATAAAGAAATAGATGAGATAGGTATAGAAGACATCAGCATGGAAGTCATGGGTGATGTAAATGACATGGTTAGTGAAGGCATTAGACTTGATGATAAGTTTGGTGATGTATGCACAGTCAAAGTACCATGTACAAGAGATGGACTACAAGCTTGCAGAGAACTTTCTGATAGAGGAATTTCTACTAATGTGACTCTTATATTCTGTGCTGCTCAAGCAATTCTTGCTGCTAAAGCAGGTGCAACTTATGTTTCACCTTTTGTTGGAAGACTTGANGATCAATCAGTTGCAGGTCTAGAGGTTGTTAGATCCATATCTGAGTTGTATAGAATACAAGGNATACAAACTCAGGTGCTATCAGCATCAATTAGAAGTGTACAAAGGGTTGTAAGATCCTTTTATAATGGTGCTCATGTTTGCACTATGCCCCCTAAGATCTTTGATCAAATGTATGACCACATTCTCACTGATAAAGGAATGGAAATCTTTGAGAATGATTGGAAAACTGTTCAAGGGACTGTCGCCTAAAGGTAAAGGCCCTCTGCTTATAACGGAGTGATCTGGGTTCAAGTCCCAGCAGTCCTATTGGGGGTTTAGCAATCTGGTGAATGCACCAAACTCATAATTTGGCTAAGGTGAGTTCGATCCTCACAACCCCCATGGACACTATTATTGTTGTCCAATTGACTTTTTAAGTCAATGCTGTAGAATAACAAGGTAAACAAACAAGTCAAATGACTATCACAACCAAGTTCAAAAAAGACATTAACACTCTTCAGTCTGCTGTTGCAGGTGATTTCTTTCTTGATGTAAAGAACCCAAAACTTTACAAAAAAGTTCGTAAGTTTTATGAAAATTCAGGTGTTGTATTCTCTGGAGATCCTCTGGATGACTATGATATCCTTATTGATTATCTTGCAGAAGACCTCAATGAAAATCTTGTTTGAGCGCTTTCCATATAGGTATGTTGAAACAGGTGTGCTAGAAAATGGCAACCCTGATTTTCGTATCCAGAAAGCAGATAGTTACACTAAACGTTATCGTGACATGTATCTTCTAGACAATCAGATGCAACTTCTGACTGCTATTGATGATTTTGANTANACCAAATGGTTAGATCCTGAAGGTGTGCCTTGTTATGTCAAAGACTCGGTAAGTCGCTAAACTAGCCCTGGTCGGGATGGGTTGACCCCTCCGCTGGTTTCTTACTTCCAGTCAAAAAGTAAGTGGCGTGCATGGACCTCAAAGAGCAAGGTGATACCACCTTGCTCTTTTTTTCTATATAGTTATAGTGTTTAATTTTTTGGAAAATGGCAGCAAGAGGAAGTGCAGCTAAGTCTGCAAGTGGTGCAGCAATGTCTAAGTATGATGTAGAAGTTGAAGCAAGACTTAAAGCATTAGAAACCAAAGCAGAACAACCACCTGTAATTGGTGGTGCTACTTATGATAGAATGTCTGAACTTGAGAAAAGAGTAGAATTGCTTGAAAATATTCTCAAATATGTTGAACCAGGTTATGAAAACCTTGTCAAAAAATTTAGTTGATAGTATAATCTGAAGTAGTAATCTAAAATTTATGTCTGAATATAAGAAGACAGCACTAGTGCTTGGTGCTGGTGGTTTTATTGGAAGTCACATGGTCAAACGCCTGCGCTCAGAGGGATACTGGGTGCGTGGTGTGGACCTTAAGTATCCTGAGTTTTCTGAATCAGAAGCTAATGAATTTGTGCAGGGAGATTTGCGTGATGTAGACTTTGTTAAAAGAGTTATTGAATTCAAAGGATACTCTGGCAACTTTTATGCTAATGTTCCCTTTAAGTATATTCTTCCCTTTGATGAGATCTATCAGTTTGCTGCTGATATGGGTGGTGCTGGATATATTTTCACAGGTGAACATGATGCTGATGTGATGCATAACTCAGTATCAATCAATATTAATGTTCTTGAAGAACAAAAAAGAATGAATGAAAAAGTTGGTAATCGTACCAAAATTTTCTACAGTTCTTCTGCTTGCATGTATCCAGAGCATATTCAACTTGACCCTAATAACCCAGGATTGAAAGAAGATGATGCGTACCCAGCAAACCCAGACTCAGAATATGGATGGGAAAAACTTTTCTCTGAGCGCTTATACTTTGCGTATAATCGTAATTATGGCATTCCTGTTAGGGTTGCTAGATTTCATAACATATTTGGACCTGAAGGGACCTGGGATGGAGGAAAGGAGAAAGCTCCAGCTGCAATCTGCCGTAAAGTCGCTCACCTCCCGCAGCAGGGTGGATCTATCGAGGTGTGGGGAGATGGCTTACAAACTCGTTCCTTCCTGTTCGTTGACGAATGCGTTGAAGCAGTTAGAAGATTGATGGACAGTGACTTTATGGGTCCTGTGAATGTTGGTTCTGAAGAGATGGTTACTATTAATCAACTAGTGGATACTGCTGCTAGAGTTGCCAATAAGGAAGTCAATAAGATTCATATTGATGGTCCTACAGGTGTGCGTGGACGTAACTCAAATAATGATTTGATTCGTGAAAAACTTGGATGGGATTACTCACAAACACTTGAAGATGGAATCAAAAAGACCTATGATTGGATCCTGTCCCAAATCAATTCATGAAAAAGGCATTTATAACTGGAGTTACAGGTCAGGATGGATCCTACCTGGCAGAGTTTCTGCTGAGTAAGGGTTACAGGGTATGTGGTATCAAGAGGAGAAGTTCCTCTTTCAATACTACAAGAATTGATGAGGTATTTGAGTCTAATAAAAATTTTGAATTATACTATGGAGATCTTACAGATTCTACAAATCTCATTAGTTTAATTCAAAACATTCAACCTGATGAGATTTATAATCTTGGAGCACAAAGTCATGTAAAAGTTTCATTTGAAACTCCAGAGTACACTGCAAATAGTGATGCAATGGGAACTCTTCGTATTTTAGAAGCAATACGCATCCTAAAGATGGAAAATTCTGTCAAGTTTTACCAAGCATCTACTTCTGAGATGTTTGGTAAAGTCCAAGAAATTCCACAAACTGAAACAACTCCTTTTTATCCAAGATCACCTTATGGTGTAGCAAAACTATATGCTCATTGGATTACAAAAAACTACAGAGAAGCATATGATATTCATGCTAGTTCTGGAATTTTGTTCAACCATGAAAGTCCTAGGAGAGGTGAGACTTTTGTGACTAAAAAAATCACAATGGGACTGAGTAAAATTAGAGATGGCAAAAGTGATTGTCTACTTCTTGGAAATCTAGATGCCAAAAGAGATTGGGGACATGCTAGAGATTATGTTGAAGCAATGTGGTTGATGTTACAGCAAGATGAACCAGATGATTATGTTATTGCTACTGGTGAGCAATACTCAGTTAGAGATTTTGTAGAAGAATCAGCACCTTATTTTGGTTTTGATGTTGAGTGGGTGGGTCAAGGATTGGATGAAGTAGGTGTTGATAAAAACACTGGAAGAACAATTGTCAGAATAGATGATAAATATTTCAGACCTACTGAGGTTGAAACTTTATTAGGTGATGCCACTAAGGCAAAAGAAAAACTAGGTTGGGAACCTAAGATTTCTTTTAAACAATTAGTTGAGGAAATGTGCATTCATGAATAGTACCAGTCGTGTGTATGTTGCTGGTAATACAGGATTAGTAGGATCAGCATTAGTTCGTATGCTCCATAGAAAGGGGTATACTAATATTCTCTCCTCCCCATCTTCTCATTGGGATTTGCGTAGGCAAGAGGATGTTGAGAGATTTTTTAAATTGAATGAACCAGAGTATGTCTATCTTGCTGCTGCAAAGGTAGGTGGTATTGGTGCTAATAAAGATTATCCTGCACATTTCATTTATGATAATTTGATGATTCAATCAAATATCATTCATGCTGCAAGAAAGTTTGGTGTTAAAAAACTCTTGTTCCTTGGGTCCTCCTGCATCTATCCAAAGATGTGTGAGCAACCAATTAAAGAAGAGTATCTTTTGACAGGTCCCTTAGAACCCACTAATGATGCATACGCCATTGCTAAGATTGCTGGCATCAAGATGTGTCAGGCATATCGTAAGCAGTATGGATTCAATGCAATTTCATTGATGCCTACTAATTTGTATGGACCTAATGATAATTTTGATTTAGAAAGTTCTCATGTACTTCCTGCACTGATTCGTAAATTGGATGCTGGTAAAGATAGTATTGGACATGATCTTGGTGGTTCTTTTCACCATCCTGTGGAACTGTGGGGTGATGGATCTGCAATGAGAGAGTTTTTGCATGTTGATGATCTTGCTGATGCCTGCTTTACTGCTATGCTAAAGTATGATGAACCAGAACCAATTAATGTTGGAACTGGTGAAGATGTAACCATTAAAGAACTTGCACAAACAATTGCTGATGTTGTTGGTTTTAATGGTGAATTTCGTTGGGATACCACTAAACCCAATGGTACACCTAGAAAAGTTCTTGATGTTAGTAAAATTAAATCTCTTGGTTGGAAACCAAAAATTGAATTAAGAGATGGAATTAAAAATACTTATAATTGGTATAAAGAAATCTTAATGGAGAAAGCATACAAGTGAAAAATTTAGCAATTGGGTTTTCATCCTTCAGACCAAAACAATATTCTGAAGAGGTATGTGATTTTAGGGAGAGAGAGTATTTTGTTTGTATTAGACAGATACTAAAGATTTTGCCACAGTCATTTGACTTTATTCTATGTGAAAATACTGTTGACTTTGAAACAGAAATTAACAACAGTGATTTGAGAAATCTAATTAAGGATGTTAATTTCTGTGCTATGGGGAGTGAATCAAACATTGGTTCTAATAATAAAGGAGTTGGTGAATTATCACAACTTAAAGCAGCACTTGAGGAAGTTAATCCATCTGACTATGAAAATATCTCATATGTTACAACAAGGGGTATTTTGACTTGTCCATATGTATTTGAGAAGACAGAGAGACTTGAAAAGCAAGCTTTGCTTGGAAATCCAGATTTTATTTGGATGGATGGAAGAGTTGCTTCAGCAACTTCTAATCTTTTTAATGATCAATTCTTTTCCATGAAATCAAATGTCATGGTTGATTTTTCCAATTTTAGTTTCAATAGATTTGATTATCTCATCAATAATCATATTGGTTCTGAATATAATCTCTATGATTTTGTTGTTCAAAATAACATTGATTATGAAGAACTAAATTATCTTGGTAGAATTCGTAATGACTGGAGTGCTAATGGTGTTCCATTTGATGGTAATAATTTTCATTTTTGTTAGAGGTAACTATGATTGAAGGATGGAGTAATTTAGATAAGGATGAGACTAGTTTTCCTTATGCTGACATTTGCAATGAAGCAGTGTCTGATGATGAAGTATTTGATAAATTTAAAAAAGATCCAAGGTACATTGCTATTCTTGAGCATGTATCTCCAGAGCAAGGATTGAAATACATTGAAGGGATTCAACAGTATGAATTAGATCAAGATCTCATTGAGTCATTTAAAGAAAATGATTTGTATGGTGGATCATCAAAAGTGGGATATGATTTACCATTTGGTCTTATCTCACCATCTACACTAAGATATATTCAAAATGCATTGGATATCTCATATTTCTATGGTGAGGGAGAACTCAACAAAATTGTTGAAATTGGTGGTGGATATGGTGGACTTTGTAAAACCATCAGTTGCCTTTGTGATTTTGAAGAGTATCACATCTATGATATTGAACCAGCATCAAAATTACAAGAAAAATATCTATCTAAGTTTGACATTACTGGAAAAACAATTCACCATTCAACCATTGAGAAGTTAGAGGACATTGATCTAGTTGTTAGTAACTATGCATATTCTGAATTAAATGAGGAATTGCAATCCCTTTACTATGAAAATATTATTTCTAATGCCAAAAAAGTCTACATGATTCTGAATAGAGGACAAGTAAGCAGACAAGTTTTTCTTGACAGAGCAGAGAAGGATTTTGACATCAATGTTGAAAAGGTTCTTGACTTTTGGCCACCAAACGGTTATCTTTACTATACAACAATGACAAGAAAATGAAAATCAGAGAAAAGGTTTTACCAGTTCTTCAACCTGTTGGTGGTGATGAAGAGATTAAAAACTTGTCTGAATCTATTCTCAATGGATGGTGGGGAAAAGGTCCAAAAGTTGCTGAATTTGAAAAACAATTCGCAAAGATGGTTGGTGCAAAGTATGCTGTTGCAGTGACCAGCAATACTGCTGGTCAAGATCTTGTTATTAAAGCACTTGGTCTTAAAGGGTGTGACATCATTAGTCCAACCATGTCTTTTATGACCACTGCTGTGGTTCCCTTGTGGAATGATTGCACATCTACAATTGTAGATGTTTTGGATGATACCTTGTGTATTGATCCAGAGGATGTTCGTAGAAAATTAAAACCAGACACAAAAGCAATTATTGCAGTCAATCTTGCAGGAGTCCCTGCACCCATTGATGAAATTCGTAAATTTTATGATGGATTTATTTTGGAAGATTGTGCTCACAGTTGTTACACACCTGGAGCAGGATCAAAGGGTGATGCTGCTGTATGGTCCTTCCAGGCAGTTAAAACAATGCCTTGTGGTGATGGAGGTATGATCACTACCAATGACAAAGAACTCTATGAGAAGCTTGTGCCTATGACCTGGATGGGAATCACAAGCACTTTTTCACGCACAAATGGTTTGGGTGGAACTCCTGGATACTCTTGGGACTATGATGTTGATACTTTAGGATATAAATGTTATATGATAGATCTTCAAGCAGCAATTGCACTAGAGCAAATGAAAAAGTTACCAAAACACCTTGAGTGGAGAAGGCACATTCAAAAGTGTTACAATGAAGGATTATCTGGTTTGATTAGGACTCCTGCATGGTCTGAAACAGTTCAGCACTATGGTGCACGTGTTCCCTCTATGGAACGTAATGAATTGATTAATTATCTTGCTGATAAAAAAATTCATACTAGTGTTCATTACAAACCACTTCACAAACACAAAATTGTAAATCAAAATCGTGAATATGATGTTGCTGATAAAGAGTGGAAAAAATTGATTAGTCTTCCATGTCATCCAGGCATGACACAGGAGGATATTGATTATGTGATCTATTGGATTAAACAATATTATCATGAGAAATCAATCACATCATATGATGGTAAAACCACCATCTATCATGGCACTATAGTAGTAGAGGACTAACATGTATTTGGATTTATATAAAATTGATGGGACTCAAAACAATGATACTAATCCATGTTTTGGGAATCCTGACACCTACCCTCAGTTTCAAGAAAAATTAGAAGATTTTAAATCACTTCTGATTGACTTAGTGAAGAANAATGAATCAAAAACTTTTTATAAGTTTGGTGATGGTGACTTCTTTTTCCTAACAGGACAATCANTTGGAAGNGCCACTCCTGGACGTAGAGCTTTGAGTAAACATTTTACTCAGATAGATCACCTTGCATTTAAGACAGGTGCTCAAAGATGTGATTATTACACATGTGAAATATATCCTGAAAATAGAATTAAATTTAGGCAAGTCATTCGTAGAGAAATTGATTTTCCTGCTGAGTTTGGGTATGGATTAGTCATTAACAAATGGTTGATGAAAACATTTGCTGGAAAGATTGGTCTAATTGGTGCTGATGTCAAACTTGATATTATTAAAAATTTAATGGAAGCACCACAGTATCAGGAGTATCTTGGTCTAGAGCAATTTGAAGATTATATTTCTCTACCACAGAAGTTTGCATGTGATGATTTAGATGCAACTGAAAAAATGGTTGGAGAGCAACTTAAGAATTCAACTTCTAAGATCTTCCTCATGGGAATGGGTCATGTTAAATCTGGTCTTATACATAGATTGAAGAAATACACAGACGCTGTATTCCTTGATGTTGGTGCTTCAATTGATGCTCTTGCAGGTATTATTGATATTGATCGCCCATATGCTGGAGATTGGACTAATTTCCAGATTGATGAACCAAAATTATATGAAAACGTAGATTATCTTGCTTATCAAGGAAAAGGTAATCATATTCTCCTAGAAAGAAATTAGTAAATGAAACACTCCATTGAAGTAACAACAAAAGTAGGATGCTCAAATGTCTGTGAGTATTGTCCACAGTCAACTCTTATCAAAAGATATAGAGAGAGAGTTGGAACTGATAAAGATACCATGATGACGTTAGATACATTTAAAAAATGTATCAGTACAATTCCAACAGACATTGGTTTTAATTTTACTGGTTATGTTGAACCATTTTTAAATCCTGAATGTGCAGACATGATCATTCATGCATTTAAGAAAGGGCATGAACTCCTTTTGAATACAACTTTGATGGGTATGTCCATTGAGGATTGGGATAAGATGCATGATGCAGGTGTATTTTTTAGACATGGAGTGCATGTCCATTTGGCATCAGCAACATATTTTGAAATGATTGGTGTCAAGACACCACAAAAGTATTTTACTCATACTGATGGTAAACAATACTTGGAATTGGATGATGATTATTATGAAAAGATCAATCATGTATTGTCAAGACCATTCAATTATTGGACTAAGTTCCATTGTCATGGAGATCTACACCCACTGCTTGAGAATATCAAACAAGTTACAGAATTGGATGTAAGAGGAATTAATAGTAGAGCTATGAATCTTCTGTTAGAGAAGACAGAGAAAGTACCTCCAGAAATTAACATTAGAGGAAAGTGTCCTAGAGTTTATCAGAATGTTCTTCTTCCTGATGGATCACTTGCATTGTGTTGTCAAGACTATGGTCTTGATGATTTGGTTGGTAACTTAGTGGATAACACTTGGGAGGAGTTTGAGAACTCTAAGAGAGCTATTGATGTTAGAGAGAATGGTGCAGACCTCTGTGACTATTGTGAGGAGGGTATTGACTACCTTGAGAGAGGTGAGGAGTGGAGAAGACCACAGAGGGTTAATTGATGAAGAAAATATTAATTGGTTATAAAGGAATCTTTCTTTTACCAAGACTTCTGTCTGAGGGTATTACCGAGAGTTTCCTTAATGATGTAAAAGACATCATGGACAATCATAAAGAAATGATCTATAATCATTTTAGTGAATGTCATGTAGATTTTATTTTCAGTTCATATGAAAATGAAGAACTGGAAAAATTCTATACAAATCACCTTAAACCCATTTCTTACAGTCACATACCATCATCAAATTGCTCAACTTCTGTAACTTGGAACCCACAACTTTTACATCACAAAAACTTGATTTCAAAGATCAAAGAGCAAGATGATTATGATTTATTCATAATCACTAGACCAGATATTAAGTTTTTAAGAAATTTTGATACATTTAATATTGATGAATCAAAATTTAATATTGTGATGGAACATAATGGGCATACAAGAAACTGTGATGATAATTTTTGGGTTTTTTCAAGGGAACATTTACAGTCTTACGAAAGTTGTATAGATAGCATGATTGGTCAAGGAAAAACCACACATGAGATTAATCATGAATTGAATAGATTGAATGTGCCAATTAATTATCTCACAGAGTATTTGTATACTATGGAGTTGGGACAAGATATATTTTCAACTTACAAATATAAGTGGAAAAAATTTGTATGGACAAAGGAAAACCCACCCACTGCAGCATGGGGAAAGATTTCTGATGAGTGAACAAGTAGAAAAACCATGGGGTTCTTACACAAACCTGATGGATGAACCTTACACAAAGGTAAAAAAAATTGTAATTAAACCTGGACAATCTCCTAGTTATCAATATCACTTTAAGAGAAGTGAGATTTGGGTGGTTGTTCAAGGAATTGGAAAATGTAAAATTGACGATGAGGTGACCACTCATGAAGCAGGTGATGTGATTTATATTTTAAAAGAACAGAAACATCAATTCACTAATGTTGGAAAAAGTGATTTGATATTTGTTGAGATTCAACTTGGAGACTACTTTGGAGAGGATGACATTGTGAGGTTAGAAGATAAGTATGGCAGAGTATAAAGTATTACTTACCACTAGTGGTATTGGATCTAGATTAGGCAACCTTACAAAATTCACAAATAAAAGTTTAGTACGTATTGGTGATAAACCTGCAATTTCACACATCATTGATTCCTATCCTGATGATGTTGAATTCGTAGTTACTCTTGGACATCATGGTTCACATGTAAAGCAGTATCTTACACTTGCCCATCCTGAAAGAAAGATACAATTTGTAGAGGTTGACAACTATGTGGGTGAGGGGAGTAGTCTCCTTTACTCAATTTCTTTGTGCGAGAAGCACTTACATTGTCCCTTTATCTTTCATGCATGTGATACTATTTTACCAAAAAATTATACTGAATCATTTGAATTTAACTCAAACTGGTCTATAGGTGGCAGTGGAGAAAATAGTCAGGCATATAGAACTATCAATTGTGTGAATGGTAAGATTGCCTCTATCAATGAAAAAGGTGAACAAAATTTTGATTTTGTTTATGTTGGGGTTTCTGGATTCAAAGATTATGAGGAATTTTGGAGTACTTGTAATCAAATTTTATCTGCTGTCAAGACAAGTGAATTAAGTGATTGTCATGTCATCAGAAAAATGTCTGACTTCTCAGTTATTGAGGTTAATGATTGGTTTGATATTGGCAACATTGATTCACTAAAGAAAACAAGATCAAAAATCAAAGGGACCATTAATGTTCTTGATAAAGAGGATGAGAACATTTTTGTTATTGGTGATCATGTTATAAAATTTTTCTACAATAAAAAGATTTGCTCTGATAGAATCTCAAGAACTAAAAATCTGTCAGGATTAGTTCCTGATTTAGTCTCAAGTTCAGAAAATTTTTACAAATATAAATTTGTAAAGGCAGATTTGCTTGCGGACACTGTAAACATTACACAGTTTATCAACCTTCTTCAATGGGCAGATAAAAAACTTTGGGTTCCTAAAAAAGATGAATCATTTAAAGAGAATGCTTTGTCTTTTTACAAAGAGAAAACTTTAAAAAGAATTTCAAAATTTCTAGATAAGTATAATCTTGAAGATGATTCAGATATTATAAATGGAATCCAGGTTCCTCCATTGAGAGAGATGGTAGAACAAATTGATTTTGATAACTTGATTGGATCTAAACCAACTGGATTTCATGGAGACTTTATCTTAGACAACATTCTTATCAATGATGAAGGATTTACTTTAATTGATTGGAGACAAGATTTTAATGGTAGTATAGATGCTGGAGATATGAACTATGATATTGCTAAATTGAATCATAATCTAACTCTTAATCATCAAGTCCTTTCTGACAATCTTTTTACAATTAATTCTAAAGATGAAATTACTTGTGATGTTTATGTGAAAAAATCTCATTTAGATTGTAAAGAGTACCTTAAAACTTACTGTGAGTTTAGAGGTATTTCATATGATGATATTCAGATATTGACATCCCTTATTTGGATAAACATGTCTCCATTACATGAACATCCTCTTGATATGTTCTTATATTATTTTGGTAAGCATAATTTATTCTTGAATCTCTGATGAATTTTCCCAAATATTATATTGGTCCAATGAGTAAAAATGTTGTTGATTGTGTCATTGATCACAGCAAACAGAATCCCATTGGTCTTATTCCATCAAGGAGGCAAGTTGATTGGTGTGGTGGATATGTAAATGAATGGAATACTGAGTCATTCACTGAGTATGTAAGAGAGAGGAGTGACTCAGTATTACTGTGTAGAGATCATGGAGGAGAGAATCAAGGTCTTGAGCAAGATGATGGACTGGAATCATTCATTAGAGATAATCAAAATTTTAATTTGATACATGTAGATCCTTTTAGAGTATCTAACAATATGTTGGATGCTGCTAAACGCACAACAACAATCATTCAAAGTCTTTATGAATCAAATAAAGATACAATGTATGAGGTTGGCACAGAAGAAGCTATCTATAAGTATCAACCTGATGAACTTAGATGGTTTCTTGAATATTTGAAGTTGGGTTTGGGTGATGCTTTTGATCAAATCAAATATGCAGTAGTTCAATCTGGCACAGGACTTGATTTATCTACTAGAACCAACACAGGAAACTTCAGTAAAAGAAGATTGAAAAATTTCATCAAGGTGGTGAAAAAATATGGTCTTATGAGTAAGGAACATAATGGAGATTACCTTACAGATTCCTTTGATGTTGAATTGAGATTTGAATATGGTTTAGATGCTATCAACATAGCACCAGAATTTGGACAGATTGAGTCTGAGTTTTACTTGGATGAGTGTAGGAAGAATGAGGAATTATTTGAAGAACTTTATCAACTATGTTATACTTCCAATAAGTGGAGAAAGTGGATTAAAGATGAAAAAAGGGTATCTAAGAGTCAAATAATTATGACTTGTTGCCATTACATTCTCTCTAATCAAGAATTTAAAGATAAAATTGCATCTAATTTTCCACATTCAAAATCAAGTATTAAAAGTAGAATTAATTCAAAACTTAAATTATTAAATGAGCAAACCAAAAACTATTGCTTTTGACTTAGATGATGTAATCTGTTCTCGTCCTGANGGTATTGAGCATTTTGGAATTAACAAATATGATTTTTGTGTTCCTGATAAAAATATAGTAGAACTTGTTAATAAACTCTATGCTGATGGCAATACTATTGTGATCTATACTGCAAGAGGTATGTCACAGTGTGAGGGAAATATTGACAAGGTTTATGAACTCTTATATGATAAGACTATAAACTGTCTTAAAAATTGGAATGTTAAATATCACAAGTTGGTGATGGGAAAGATTCATTATGATGTCTTAATTGATGATAAAGCTATTAATTCAGTTGGAGTTACAAAAGAAAGTATTATTTCATTCTTACAATCATGAATCTATATGTTTATCTGCAGGGTGGTTTGGGGAACCAAATGTTCCAATATGCAGCAGGTCTATCAGCACTCAAGGA
>JGI25132J35274_1000236_pt1 | contig 15341 bp, 4 predicted proteins | sample ETNvirenome_6_30_FD_35274 | JGI IMG/M metagenome (IMG submission 35274)
AAAACCATTCGAAATCCAAAGCTTCTTTTTTCTAATCGACAAGTTTTATCTGAAGCAATTATAGATGTAATGCTTGGGTCTATTGAGGTTGATAATGAAACACCTATTACAGGAGATTCTCAACCACTTTTGGCTGATGAGATCAAGGTCCGTGCCTTGGGTAGTTATGCTTCTCAAAACAGAGCGGTAACAAGAGAGGATTATATTAGTTTATCTTATCGGATGCCTCCAAAATTTGGAAAAATAAAACGAGCCACCGTGGTCAGNGACCCGGANTCAATCCGCCGAAACCTTAACATGTACGTCTTATCAGANGATGTTAACGGTAATTTGATGGCACCTAATTCTGTCTTAAAAGATAATCTCAAAATATGGATAGACAACTATCGAATGATCAATGACACAATTGACATATTGGATGGTAAAGTGATTAACATAGGAATAAGATATGAAATAATTCCTGATGTTGATATTAATAGGTTTGATCTTATAGAAAAATGTACTCAAGCTCTCAAAGATGATTTTCTAACTATAAAGTTTAGCCTTGGAGAATCAATTTATGTTACGGACATTTTAAGAATCTTAAATGATGTACCTGGCGTTACAGACGCTCAAAACGTAGAATTTTACAATATTAACGGTGGCGTTTATAGTAACTATGTGTATGATGTTGATGCTAATATGTCTGACGATGGTCGTTACCTAAAGATACCAGAAGATTCCGCAGCAGAAGTTTTACTGCCTGATACAGATATATTGGGAGTAATTGTATAAAATGGCTATAAAAAAATATTACGCAACTAAAGATAATACAATTTCAAATGCTTTTGAAAATAATCTTCTTACCCGAGCAACCGGCTCAAACATGGGTGCGGCTGACATTCTCGAAGCTTTTGTTATCCAGGGTCAAACATCTGCCTCTATTAGTGCTGAGAACGCCGAACAAAGTAGGTTTATCATACAGTTTCCTATAGATCAGATCCAGGCAGACATGGCTTCAGGAGTTTTGCCAACTACAACAGGTAGTATTAAGTTCCATTTAAACATATACAATGCGCCGCATGGAAGCTCAACCCCAGAAGATTTTAGTTTAGAGTTGAATATGTTGGCTCAAAACTGGACAGAGGGACGAGGACTGGATATGGACAACTATTCAGACCTGGGAGTTTCCAACTGGCTGTCAGCCTCTCAGGGCACGGAATGGACCCAACAAGGTGGCTCCTTTTTAACTGGCTTAAACACTAGTGCCAGCATTTATTTCCCAACTGGCTTAGAAGACATCACAGTAGATGTTTCTGAACAAGTATATAAGTGGCTCGATGCCACCGATAATTATGGATTCATGTTAAGATTTTCAGACAGTGATGTTTCAGGTTCTGAAAGTTTGTTTACAAAGATGTTCTTTTCTAGGACTAGCGAATTTTACCACTATCAGCCAACACTTGAGGCACGGTGGGACTCTACCCGGCGGGACAATAGAGGAAACTTCTATATTAGTAGTAGTATAGTCCCAGCGAGTGACAACCTTAACACACTTTATTTATATAATGTGGTAAGGGGTCAGTTGGCAAACATACCAGGACTGGACAACAATAAACTAAAATTAGAAATCTATTCAGGAAGCACTGGACCACTTGGCGATCCACTTGATGTTGTTGACTCAAATAATATTGTAACAAACTCAGTTACTGCTGGGCTTTTGATTGAAAATGGAACGACTGCTACAGGTATCTATACTGCCTCATTTGCCTCAACTAGTTCTTTTGAAACTTTGTTTGATGTTTGGCACACAGGCTCAACTCCCAGAATAGAATATTATACTGGCTCCTATGAACCAATAAGAGTTGAAACCTCTGACCTTTTGTATGACCGGGTTTATTTAACAACTATAACTAACCTTGATGATAGTTATGCCAAGGGTCAAAAGCCTAGATTGCGAGTTTTTGTTCGAGATAAAAATTGGCAGCCAAACATTTATACAGTTGCTAATGCAGCGGTTGAAACCACTATTATTGAAGATGCTTATTATAGAATTTTCCGCTCTATTGACAATCTAGAGATCATCCCATTTGGGACTGGAAGCTCAAACAACAACTTCACTCGCTTATCNTATGATGTGAGCGGGAACTATTTTGAATTAGATACCTCATGTTTAGAGCCTGGGTACATGTATGGAATTAAGTTTGCTTACTATTTACAGGGTGACTATAGAGAACAACCTGAAGTATTCAAATTTAAGATAGAAGAAGAAGATGTATGAGCAGCTTAAAGAGTTTATATCAAAACAATAAAAGCGGAGCTACTATTGGTAAATACCTTAAAAGTAGTTCTCCCGATACTATTGGTGATGGAGTAGAATCACAGGCCCATTTAAAAGCCCTGGTGAACAGGAATGAGTATTTTCTTCCACCTATAGATTATTCTGTTCCAGAAAACTTTGTTAAGTTTGGTTCTGCTGAAAAATACTACCAAAACGCCTTTGAGTATATTTCTTCTAATTACCCTTACGACGGTTCGGGTCTTGAGAAAACAAATTTTTACAATGACATAAATCCTCTGGAAAAATATATGTTGGAGGTCAAGTATCCAAGATCTACAGGTTTTGTTTCAATTGGCGCTCCTTATACCGTTGCGGGAACAAACGCCTCTAAATATGACGAAGTAACTACAGCCAACTATATCCAGGCTAAGGGTGGACCTCATGTAAACACTAGATTTGACGAGTTAAAGGATAGGACTTCTAATTTAGAGTTTGGTGGCACAAATGGCACTACTGTAGAATTTTTCATGAAAAAGGATACTCTAATAAATCCTAATGGAATTACTGAAACATCTAGAAACATGGCTATTTTTGACCTGACTAACGGTGTTGAAACAGCAAATTCTAGTAGCGATGATTATGGAAGACTAAGAATAGCTATACACTCAGGGTCTGAAACACAGTTCCATGTTACTATGCTCTCGGGTACAAATGGATTTCTTGAGACCCCTGTTCCTTCCACCGCTGACCAAATCACTATTTCGGATGGCACATGGAGAAATTTCTCTTTTGTTTTCAACACCTCTACGCAGCCTGCGTCCGTGGACTTTTATGTCAACGGTACGTGTATTGAAACAGGAATAACAGCTTCTGCTGCTGTAGATATTGACGGCGCTAAATTAATTGGACTAGTGACTGGTACTATGATTGGCAATGTTGGCGCTTTAAGGGAAGAGCCATCCACTTTTGCCTCTATTCCTGAGGGTTCGGGTAAACTTTCTGCCTCTTTAGATGAGTTTAGGTTCTGGAAAAAAGCAAGAAACGCAGAAGAAGTTGGACGCTATTGGTTTACTAACGTTGAGGGCGGCAGCGACAAATATGATGCCAACGTATCATTGGGTGTCTACTATAAGTTTAATGAAGGTATTACTCAAACTTCCTCCGTAGACCAGATTATGCTTGACTACTCAGGAAGAATATCAAATGGCACTTATATAAATTATGCGGATGCCTCTTCCCACGCCAGAAACACGGGCTCAGCAATTGATCAGCTAGAAATAGAATCGATTACTGAACGTGGTGACCCTATCATTAGGACAAACAATCCAACGTATTTATCTACTAAATCAATATATGAACAGAGTGGTTCAGTATATGATTTTACTAATAATTCCAGGTTGCTTAATTACCTGCCAAACTGGATCATAGAAGAAGATGAGCAAGGCGAAGGTGAATTAACTAGCCTAACGCAAATCATCTCTGGCTATTTTGATACTTTATATAATCAAATTACTGCTCTTAAGAAAATAAAATACATGGAGTACGTGAGTGGAAGCTTAACTGATTCTATTGATGAGTTTCCTTACAATGATAGACTTATTGATAATCTTGGTATCAATACTCCTGAACTTTTTGAAAATTCCGATGTACTGGCACAATTTTTGAAACGAGATGAGCAAATAAACTTTGATCAACAATTGGTTGATGTGAAAAATTCAATCTACAAAAATGTCTATAACAATTTAAATTTTATCCTTAAGTCCAAAGGTAATCAAAAGGCAGTAAGAAACTTTATTAGATGCCTGGGTGTAAGTGAGGATATTCTTGCTCTAAATGTTTATGGAGACCAAACAGACTTTGAATTGACAAGTAATTATGAGTCATCCGTCACTACTAAGCGGTATGTTGATTTCACTGCTTTAAGAAATGTAACAGACTCAGATGCGGTCGTGTATCAGTATTATGATTCTTCTAATCCAAACTCATCAGGATTGATTAGTGGCTCTACCGAAATTGAAGAGTATGCTTTTACTTTACAGGGCGATTTTATCTTTCCAAACAAGGATCAGCAGGATACACTATCCTACATTATGCCACAAGTGGTTAGTTCCTCTTTGTTTGGTTTTCATACGCCTGACGACCCAGACCCAACATCAGTCGATTTAAATTGGGCTGCTGCTACCAGTGATTATGGTCTTCAGGTATATGCTGTAAAAAGCCCAGGTCAGTATGCTGAAATAACTTCTCCAGCCCATAAAGTAAAAGACGCTTATTTTGTGGTTCAAAATCGTGCCGGAGATGTTTTGTTACAGTCTGATATCTATCGTAATGTATATGATAATAAAAGATGGAATTTTTCTTTAAGCGTCCGCCCGAAACGATATCCTTTTGCTGACGGAGTTACAGGCTCCTCGGTTGTCTTAAATGGATATGAACTAGAGTTTTATGGAACCAACTACGACGCCGGAACGAAAGACAACTCATTCACGCTTTCTAGTGATATAAACTATCTTTCAGGGTCGTCAACTGTTGGGCTAGCAAAAAGAATCTATACAGGTGCCCATAGAAATAATTTTACGGGTACAACTTTAACTTCTACTGATATAAAAGCATCAAGTATTCGGTACTGGACAGATTACATTCCACCAACAGTTGCGGACTTACAGGCAAAACAAATAAACACGCATGGGTCTCTACATCCGTCTAGAAACTCTTATCTATTTCAAACAGCAAGTGCCAATGTTTATATTCCCAATATACAAACACTAGCACTTAATTGGGAGTTTTCCGAGATAACAGGATCAGACGCTTCAGGTAGGTTTATTGCTTTGGATGCCTCGTCTGGTTCGGCTGGAACTGATTATATTTCTACTTATCAGGGTGGTGTCTTTAGTAATATTAATTTAAGGCAACATACTGGGCTGGGAGACTTCTTCACTGCTCTATCAAAACCTTCACGGAAACAATACTCTTATGCTGATAAGTTGGTTCCACCAGAATACATAAATTCTAGCGAGATGGTAAAAGTATTATCCACCGACCAGCAGATTTTTAAGGCATTTAAAAAGCCCTCTAATACATTTTTTGCTATAGAAAAAAGCATGTATCGCAGTATTTCAACTCGTATGCTACATTTGTTTGCCTCTATAAAGGATTTTAATAACTTGATTGGTGAACCAGTCAATCAGTATCGTATGAACTATAAAAGGATGGAAAAAATAAGAGAAATATTTTTCCGAAAAGTTCAAAATGAAATTCCTGATTTACAGAAATATCTAGATTATTACAAGTGGCTTGACTATGCGATGACACAAATGCTAGATCAGCTTATGCCAGCATCTGCCAGATACGCACCAGATACTAGAAATATAATTGAGAGTCATACACTGGAAAGAAACAAGATTAAGTATGCTCCTCCTATTCTTTGCGAACCTAGGCGTGGCTCTAGGCGATTAGCCATCGGCGACATAGCTGGAAACGTCGGGGGAGACAATGAATTAATCGGTGTCGCCGGCGACCCAGGCAATGTACAACTACCCCCTCAAGGAAGGGTGGGTGACGGTCGCCCAGAGGATGAAGGTATACCTGGCGAACCCCCACGACCTCAAGGCAGAGGTCAACAAGGGCAAGACCAGGAAGAGTTTGATAGGGCTGGAAAGAAGGCTAATCCCAATGCTCAAGCGGAAGAACAGTTTAGGCGCAACTTTTTCAGATGATCTCCTTGGATAAATAATTTTGTAGTCACACATTCACTGTAAAGATATAAGAAAGAGACTAGTTATTAAATGGCAAACAAGATAATAATAAATTCTGCTCCTCCACATCCCTCAAAGAGGATTATTGGTGGTTCTAACCAGCGAAGCAAATTAAGATTTAGATTACAAGCCTCACATGATTGGTCATATAATCATGCCCCAGTAAGTCTGGATGAATCTAATAATGCTATGTGGTGGAAGGATAAAGCAGAGCGTTATCTTGCCCCCCTGTCTTCCTCGGGTGGAAACCTTTATTCTAGACAGGCGTACAAAAGAGAGACCGGAAGAATAAATGATCAACATAGAATATACAACTTTGATGTTGATTTTTATAATGCTATAAAAGGTGGAAGTAATCAACCGTTTAATAAAAAATATCACCTCGGAGACAAAACATTTTCCGCTTTTGATCCTGAGCTTGATATAGAAGATATTATTTATCCAAACACAAAGAAGCGGGTATCGTTCGGCGTCACAATTGACGGAGTTAATTATACTAGTGATCAGGCAGTCCCTTTCAGTTTGTTCAGTTCGAGTGTTAACTCTGGTTATCAAGCTCAATTAGCAGCCGATGGTTTTGGTGGCATAGGCTTTTCTAATCTCCATGATGATAGAGTTCAGGCATATGATGGTGAGATACCAATGCAGGGTCCTTTTACCGAGCGATTTGTTGGCGGAATCCTAGCTCGTCATAATGCCCCACTTCGAACCACCGAGCGACAAGAATCATTTAATATTTCATTAAGTCCTGCCGCAGCGGCACAAGCTCTTGTAGAAGTTGATAATGGCGTAGATCCATTTACAGACCTTGACGGAACAACGTTGACACTAACGCTTGGAGGGGTATCTTACTCGGCAACGTTTGATAATACTGTAGATATAGCCGATTCAAGCAAGACAGTGCTGGGCGTCGCCGACGCACTTGATGCTGATGGAGCCGCAGAGGCAATATCTATAAGTTTGACCCAGGCTGCCTCTGGGGATAGTTTACCACTTTCAACAACCTACCCCACTCTTCCAGGTATGAATTATGTACTTGTTGTTGGGACATTTCAGGGCACTAGGGATAACGGAACAAGTTTCGGCGGCACCTCGATAACAGGAGGTTTTATAACCGTACCAGCATTTAGCGGCGGGTCTACCACATCTCGAACAATGAATCGTCCAACCGCTGGAAATCCTCAAGGAAACTATTTGAGAGGATCGGGAGCGAAAGCGCCGGTAAACATTAAAAACATTAAAACACTATTCACCTCTGATAGTGTGCGTGTGGTAGGTAATTACCTAAAGGGCTATGACATTGTACAGACTGCCGATCGAAACTCTACCAATATGGATCTGGCTTTTAATACAGAGAAGTACAACTATAGTGCCCCCAGTTACTTCATAACTCCGCCGTCTCGGAGAACACTTGGACTAACAGGCTCTGCTGACTATCCCGCACCTCGTGAGCAACCCTCGACACAGACTAATGAAAATATCTTTGTCAATAGGTTCGCAGCGCCAGGCGATAAGGCAGATTCAAAACAACAGTTTAGAGATGTCACTTCTGATCAGTTTTCTCCTAACAGTGTTTTGCCCTATCGCAACCTGGCTGTTCGTAATCCATATCTACAAAAACTTTCAGTTCACACAGCCTTTGGTGGCTATGAGACCACTGGCTCAACTGTTGCTGCCGTATATAGTACTCAAAGGAATGAGACACAAAGAGTAGAACTCGGAGAGACTGAAGGAACTTATGTCACAGGTAATGTGTACGATAATTATTTTGTAAGTAGACCCATACCTGCTGGTGACAGTACTCAATGGTTTTTTGCCAACTCTGGTTCGGATACTAGCACGTATAGCAATTATGTGGCGAACCGCTCCAGATACCCAGAAAACATAACTCTTCACCACACAACCGGTCAACCAGTTCCAATCCCTGCTGAAGCCGCCACGGGCAAAATAGAGTGCCAGACAGGGGACCCTGCTTTGTGGAACAATCAAACTATTGAAATAACAGATACTCTTGGTAGAACAGTGGAGTTTGAATATACTACAGCAAAAACTCCTGGGACAATTACTCAAATCTCGCCCGCTGCCTACACGGTGGGCATCCAAGGGTTGTCAACAGTCGCTGAAATAGCGAGCCAAATTACGCTTGGGGTTTTTGCTGCTAATTCTGATGGAAATCTTAGCATTGATGCTGACAATGGTGGCTTCATACCTGTTGCCACCACATCATTAACTCAATCTGTGGCTGGCGCTGCTGGCAATACAACAATAACGGGCTCAGCCGTGGCTCTAACTATAGCCAAGCCTTTTACAAGTTTTACTGGCGGAGAAGATCAGATAGGTACGAGTTGGAATGAATCAGCTTATACTGGATCTGATGGCTTGATTCATTTTATCTGGACAGATTATGGAACTCCTTATAGTGCTCCTTGGGCACAATTAGGAGCCCAGTATAAAAACTCGGCGAGAAATCTAAAAAAGAATAACCTATATGACTTGTTGCCAGAAAAGGTTCAACAAAAAGATTCTCTCAGTAATGCTGCTTCAACAAAAACAAGAACACATGTTGACCAAGCAGGAAACACAATTACAAATTTCTACTCGCAGCAATTCGTAGAGCCTCCAGTAACTTCTAGATATAAGCCACTGTCTCATCAAATTGAGACATTTATTGGTTCACCTAGTGAACAAGCTAGAGATAAAATCACTCTTGATTTAAAATACAGTTACGGCAACTCATTGATGGGCTTTGCTAATCGTGAACTCAATAGAAAGATAGCCGGCGATATTAAGTTTAATCTTAATAAAGTTAAGCGTCCCTATGAGGCGCTGCGAGAACAGCTAAATAATGATACATCTAAGTCTCTAAATGATGTGAGCATGATAAAAATGTTTGCCTATGGGGAAACAATTTACCCTAAGGAGATTTATACATATGTCTCTGGTAGCAGAACACGTCTTTCTTTTACAAATTCATATTGGAAAGACGATGCTTTTATATTGCCTGTAACAACTTTTTACACTAATTTTGACACTCTTTTTTATGTGGACTCTATTGTAGCAAGAGACAATCCTCAGGAGCCAAGAATTGTTACGCCCTATGTAAACTCTCAGGGTTATACTGTTGATCTGGCTGACCAGCTTCCATATAATGCTAATAATATATTTACACCGAAATTAACAGGTCCCGGCAAAGCTTCTATCTGGCCTTTAGATTCTTATTTGTGGTCTAGTCTCTCTGAACAATATGCTTTGTTTCGCACTGGGTCTACAAACAGTGCTGTAATTCTTGGTGAACAGGCACAGTCTGCTTGTGGGGAATTGTTGAGCACAAATATTGGAACTGTAGACGATACGATAACTGACGCAGATGTATCAAATAATTTTGGAACAAGCTCTTATGACACATCAGATAGTGTGTCGTCTCAATATGTTTATAATATTGGGTTCATGACAGGCACTTTCGCCGACGGCACAAGAAACATAGAGCCCAGGATACCAGGCGGCGCTTTCTCTAGACCACCCTGGACGGCTGGCACAGAACGTCGCTTTGTAGATGGTGTATCTAAAGGCGAACTGAACGAACAAGCATATCCTTTCTTCAATAGTTACGAGGATTGGGCTAACGAATTAAGACTTGTTGGCAAAGATTATAGCATAATACCTGAGTATCGAATCAGTGAACATGTCGCAGAATTTAAATCTAACGCAACAGTTTTCTCCGCTATATCGTCCTCTCTAGAGATCACCGGGGCTAATACGGATAATTTTGACGGAACCAATCCACAGTTTTATACAAGGTATGCGACTACTGAGGGTATGGAATTTTTACCTGAGTTTATGTCATATAATAAGGGGGATGTCAACTTTATTTTTAATGATTATCCCCGTCATTTTGAATTGAACTCAGACACGATTGTTAAACTTCTTCCGTATGAAGGTTTCTATCCGGCTAATAGAACCCTAGAGTTGTCTACTCTATATTCTCAATCTTATGGTCCGTACACAAACTTCACCGGAGCAGGTATTGGTGCGGCTAGCCAGTGGCGAGCCTTACACCGACCATTTTTTGCTCCAGGTATCTTATATAACTCTGTAAAGTCAGGAGTAGCAGTTAACTACCCGATCCGCCGAGCACATAGAAACACTGGTAGTTTTGTTCCCTTGGACTCAACAATACAAGACTCTTCTATACCAGGATATGACGCTGGATATCCTTTGTTCGGAGCATTGTATCAAACTTTCGGAGGAGGTTCAGCAACTGCTGCTTTTCCTGATCGCCGGCGAGCAATAGAAACTGGTTCAGCATACTGGACTGACGATATGGACACCGCTCTTTGGGCTGCCAAGCTTCCGTTTGAATCTATTTTAGCACCAGAGAATTATCTGGCAGTTGATCCTGAGTTTGCTTCTGCTTCTAATGGGTCCAAGGTAATTCCAACAGTTTTATCTGATATTAATGTTTTTCTTGCCTTAGACGTAACTGCTTCATTCATTGAAGGTGAAGTCGAGTCTAACAATCTTTATAAAAAAGCTATATCAAATTTCTTAGCAAATGTACCTCAATTCTTTTTAAAGACAAAAGAAAATAAATATGGTTCACCGGGTAAACTAACAAAATTTGTATCTCAATTTGGTAATGTTTCTAAAGGTTCTCAAGAAGTAGGTGGTGCGGAAAGAACTGTAACTATTGAGCCTAACTCTGCTTATATGATGGAAATTGGTTTAATGAAAACAGACCAATTTAACTTGTACAGTAATCCAGCAGCTTTTGGACCCGCAACAGCAACAGGTTACTACTTGGCTCCTCAGAGCCTTTTAGTTAAATTTAATGGGGGTACAGGACAATCTTTTGTTCCAAACAAATACCCAGAATGGCCTAAACACCTTGGTGAGTTTGCGCCATTTACTCCACCATATTATTATGGTCCATCTCTTATGAGAATCACCTTCATGCCCAATGGGGATAAAACTGAGTATACTTTAGATGAAATTATTAACAACAACCGAGGCGAAGTCTTCGTCAATTATTTGAATGAAAGTTCAAGCTATTATGATATCTCTAATATTGGAGAAACATTTTATACGTCGGATAATGTTTTGATTCAAACTAATAACATCCCAGCGTACCAATGGAACCGGGCTTGGCAAAACAGGATGGATATTGATGCCTCTGTGAATGTTAGTAATGAATTCCCAACATCTGCTGGCTCCGCTTACAAATCATTTGACCCCAACAAGTGGACAATCATGACCAAGTGGGAATGTCCTATATTAGACTTCCCGAATAGGTCGGGATCGGCAACGCCACATTATAATTTCTCTTCCTCCGTTACTCCAGGCGAATTTACAGGCTCAACTAATGGAATGTGGCACCAATATGGAATCACCCCTGCGGATGGTGAGGGTGTCTACCTGTATATAAAAGATGTACCCACCGGCACTGACGAAGAGTATGATACAATTAGTACACTTGTTTATTCGGGTCCATCCACTGCTATTTATACTGGTGCCACCACTCAAATTAGAAAGATACCTCCGTTTGTTGTAGACTCTAAAAGAGAGGTTAAATCACTGGCAGACCTATGCGGCTTTGACTCAGATGAAATTATTAGAAAAGGGTTCGACCCAAGAAAAGCAAAACGACTTGGTGAATTAGCAGAAGATAATGAAAACACAATGTCCGAAGCTATTTTAGCTCTTCCGTTCTATCTTGATGAAGATGGAGATCCAAAACTAATAACACTACAAGGATCACCAACTGAGTTGGGTCCAAAAATAAAAGAGTTCCGCAAGAACTTTACAAAATATTCATTACCTCCAGTATTGGCACAGCAGTTGCTTGGTATGGTGCCACAGGATTATCCTAATATACCTAATACTATTAATCCGTTCGGCGGAGATGACTATGATAAAATCCTCTCAGGCGAGGATATTAAGCAGGTTCCAGTTATTTATCTTATGGAGCACACCGTCAATCTTACTCGTCAAGATTTAGCTGACATATGGCAGAACATTATGCCTGATCTATCTCGAAAGCTAACTTTTAGTTTCTCCTCTATAGATCACTATATGCCCGGCGATAACGTAGAAGAAAAAATTACTCAATTCCCAGAGGTTCTGAAAGAGCAAATAAACGTAGGAGCAGCTAGAGATGGACACCCTAGGTATGATCTTTTGGACATTGCGGAAAAAGCATGTAAGCAGGGCTTTTTCCCAGAGATAAAGTGGCTAGTGTTTAAGGTAAAAGAAAGAGGACTTGCTACTTATGGCGAAATGATTATCCAGGAAGTTGATGGACCTGATGCCTTGAGTTATGATAACGCTAAAGAGTTTATGTCACTTCAGGGAGTTAGCAGTGCTCAAGCTGATAAGCTTCTTGGTGATCGAGATGAGTTTGCTAAAAATGTTTATATCTCAAAACACTCATTATCTGACCCAACATATAACTGGCCTTATGATTTCTGTTCTTTGATAGAAACTGCTAAGATAGGCTCTAAGGTTGGTTTCCGACCAGACTTGTCCAAGGAGTATGCGGAGACCTTAGGCTCCTTGAATGAAAAAACTTCTGATGATAAGTCGAGCAAAAAATAATAATGAATGGTGATATTTAGAGTATGGTCCGTTTTTTTAATCAAAAAGAAGAAGTAGTCTCTATTGAACTTACCCCTTATGGCAAACAAAGGTTTGCTGAGGGTACTTTTTCACCTTCTCATTATGCCTTTTACGATACTTCTATCTTGTATAACGGCATGTTTGCGGAGATAGCAGAAACTCAGAACCAGATAGCAAATCGAATTAGTAATGAGACCCCAAGGCTAAAGCCAAATTTAAGACGCACATCAACACCAGGGTCTGTCTATTCTTTAATAACCTCTAATAGCCGAGATGACCTAGCACAAAACGATCAGTTTAGTGCTCCCTTTATGAGAACATTAGGAAACAGTGATCCAAACTCAGTTTACGCACCAGCTTGGGACATTTATGTATTAGGGTTAAGCGACAAAGGTTTAAATGAGGGCGTGATTTATAACGTTGATGGTATGATACCGCAAATGTCTGCGACACTTAACATTGAGTATGAGTCAATAAACTCTCAAGGTAATCGCATAGATTATAATTTACTGTCCTCTGACTCAATTATTTTAAGCGTCCAAGAGCTTAACACGATTATGAAAAGTAATGGAAACTTTGATATTGAAGTTTATAAGTCAGGTTCTGACGGTCAAATAACCTCTTTAGGTTTTATTAATACAGATGCTACAGATAGCCAAACACTTCAGCGTCAAACTGATCCCTATCTTTTGGCTTATAGTATAAATGGTCAAGATAGGCAGATTAATGATAGCTTCCCTATACTGGACAGTACATATAGCGAGTACTACCTGGACATTTCATGCGATTCAGAAATAAATCTTTTGGATCTTCCGCAGAACTCGGCACTGTATAAAAACAATCTAAACAACACTCCTCAAGATCCTTGTGATACATTAGAGGCTGCTCTTCCTTTTGCTTACGATACTTAGGATAGAGGGATAAAATGATAAATAACATCACAAACCTAAGAATAAACACTGTATTGCTTGAACAAGTCCCAAGTACTTCGGGTGCTGTTACAGACAATACAATTTATGTAAGTACATCTTTAGATATTTCAAACACCAAGAGATCAATAGAACAGTACAACTTAAGGTTGTTTGTAAGTCTAACACAGGAGTCTTCAAGAGCATTAGATTTCTTAAGTCAAAGATATAATGAGTTTTTAAACGGAAGAGCAGGATCAACACATCCAGATCAATTTAGTGAATTTTTAAACTTCGCTCTGGGCGAACACGCACAGTATCTTTCTAATAACCATCCCTTTTCTCCGTTTTCAACAAATAACGAAATAAGAGATTTAGTTATTACTGACGGATTATCTCATTACGGTCAGGGCGATTCTATACCGGAAGGTATAATAATATATGATATGCCTTTGTCTGAGATGCTTGATGGTATAAAGGTTGATAAGAATATTCTTAATACGATAAAGATGACTCTTCCTCCAACGAGTGATAGTTTGGATCAGATTTCTTGTTATGCTTTTTTGTATGATAATAGGATGGCACAAATTTTTTCGGATGAACCTGAATTTAACTTATCGCTATCAACAGGAATGGGTCATATAGCTACGGGTTCTTTTAGGGGAATACAAACTCGCTATGCCGAAACGTTTCCTGATAAGCCGTTGGTCGCTATGGTTAGCCCTGAGCAAACAACCAGCCCAGATTCTGAAAGATTCAGGGTTATTAATTCAAGTACAGATAATGTTGTAGCACAAACATACACTAACATATTTAACGGTGTTGTAGCATTGTTTCAGACTCCCTATTTGACCCAGAGTTATGAATTAAATAAGGTGATCAAACGAAGTAACTATTTCACTGATTTTTGGCTATCAAGAGATCTAGAAGACAATAATCGTTTTGTGTTTTCTTTTGATATACGACAATTTTTAATTGATCATGCTATTTTTCCATTTGTCTACAAAAGTTCTTTATTTTCTAAAGCTCTGTTGTCCGGCGCAGATGACTTATCACCAGAACACCTATCTTCTGTCGCTACTGTTCAAGTAATGAGGAACAAAGTGTCCTCACATGGAATGTATCCAGTTAATGATCTGGGCACAATAGGAAAAGGATATCCTGACAGANAGACATTGCCGCTACCAACTGAAGACATCAAAGAGGTAAAAATAAATCTACCATCGGGCGAGTTGTCTGATATTTCTCAGGACGTTAGGGTATTCTTTGAAGGTTGCGACAAATTTTCTAAACCACAAATTATAGACCAGCAAACTGTGGAGAGCTATCAATATTCGGTAGATCTTTCAGTTGTTGATCATTCGCCCTTATTTTTGAGACATATGGTAAAAGTTCTAAATGAACAGAAGAGGATTATATCTCACATTAGAGATATTATATCAATGAGCACCAGTACCATGTTTGGAAGACGTCCTTTGTTTAATGTACAAACAGGAAGAACTTCCACCGATGTTCGGTCAATTCAAATAAATATTGATAACAAGTCAGTTCAAGTAGGGGAAGAGATAATAAGAATTCTTTCTTTGTATCAGGAAATTCTTAATAACATGTCCGTATCGGGTGCTAGTATAGATTTAGTATCATACTACCAAAATTTGTTTGACAAGGACCAGGGTATTGTGAGCACCCAAGCGTTTACAGACATAGAGTTTTTGTTGGACATGGGAGTAATTTTCTTCTATAACAAATTAGTGAATATCTTTCCTTCTGATCCGCTGGGCGCAATGGACAGTATCGCAAAAAATA
>JGI25132J35274_1000239_pt1 | contig 15206 bp, 24 predicted proteins | sample ETNvirenome_6_30_FD_35274 | JGI IMG/M metagenome (IMG submission 35274)
ATAAAGGAGAAATGTTAGAGGAAGATCTTCAAAAAGGCGAAGATGTACGTAATGAAATTATAGAAGAAGAAGTATCTAGTATAAATGTTCCTGTTCCTAATAATAATTTTGATATGGCATCGATAGTATCTGGAATTCCTGACCCTATTCCTACAGGTAAAGCTGACTTAGATCCTAGTTTAGTTGCAAAATTAGAAAGCGTAGGACTACCTTTATTTACCGCTAAACATGGTGGTATTGCATCGTTAATGGGTAATAAAAAACCACAACCAATGGTGGCTTAATGGAAACTAGCTTAAAAAATATTATTTGGTTTGGATTAATTTTAGTTGCCGCTGGTACCACTTACGGCATGATGTCCCAACGATTAGAAGCAGTTGAATCAAAGCAACAACAGTTAGAAAAAATAATACTCCAAGACATACCAGACATAAGAGAAAGAGTGATACGCCTCGAAGTATTATTGGAGAAAGCATTAGATAGCTAATTTTTCAAACGTTACATTGTTTGATCCCCATTTTTTTAAATAGTCTTCATCAATACTTGCGGTAAAGTTATTAGGATCTTTTAGTTTCTCTTCAAGAATGTCAGCTTGTTTTCTAAACTTACTAACATTTTCTTGTGATCTTTCTATTTTAAATAACTTAGCCATGATCAAAGCATCTGAAATAGTATTAGCTAACTGATCCATTGTGTAACTAAAATCAAAAGATCTAGTTCCTTTATTATATTTTGATTGAAACCAAACTTTGTTTTGAGTTTTTCTTCGCCACACCGCATACGTTTCTTTAATCGTGATACGTGGAACGTTAGTATTATTTCTTACCACATAAAATATTTGTGGCTTGTCATAATACTTAGCCTCACCTTTTTTTAAATCAAATAAATCAATCATAATACCCTCCAGTATTTACCTTTGATAACAACAGGTTTAGTTTTATACTTAGTATCAATTGCAATTACTTTTAATTTCAACTGATTATTCACAAATCGACAAATCTGAGAAGAACTAAGCTTAGGAAACTTTTCTCTCATCTTAGCAATAAGTGGTTTTTTCTTTAATCCAGTATCAACTAGACTAGCAAGAAAAGACATCAACTCTTGTTGACGCTTTTTCTTTTCTTGTCGAGGTGACATAGGTAGTGAAGGCACCACAATCTTGGGTGCCTCAGAAATAGAATTTAAACCTTTACCTTGCCTGCCTTCTTTTTTATCCCTCTCAGCAAGGTCACGTAAAAATTTTGGTATTTCCAAAATCTCGTCATCAGGATTAGGAATGACTTTAATAGTTTTAATGCTCATTGATACCAACTTTCTAGTTTTGTTAACTGTTCTTTTTTAACTTTGATAATTCTTCTAGCTCTTGTGTGACTATCTTCATCATCAAATATATAATTCCAAACAGGTTTCTTTAGCTCACTTTCATAGTGAGCTATAGATTCTTTTAAAGATTTTATTTCTTCTTTTATTTCTGGATGCATTTAAATATCCTCCTGTTCTTCTTGTTCTTCTTCTTGAGCATCTAATACCCAATCACCAAAGAAAACTTTTTTGTTTTGACAAACATCGCCTAATAGACTTTGTAAAACAGATCCTCTCATTGGATTTTTTCTAGATATTTTAGCGATGCTATCTTTAAAAGTAAATGGAACTTTAAAATCAAATTCCATTTGTACTGGTTCAATAACTTTAAGCGGCTTGTGCATGCTTTTCTCCTTTCTTAACATATTCAACACCTTTTATTTTAAGGCTAATAAGATCGTTTAACTGAATTGATCTCCAAGCTTTTTTTGGATCATCAACTTTTTTAAGAACATTAACATCAATACATTCTAATAAATGATTTCTGTTACCGAGTAATTCACCACCTGCAAAAAACTTTTGATCTTTTACATGTAGTTTAGCAAGTATCTTTCTTTCTTCGCCATTTTTCTTAGTAAAAATTGCAGAGAAAAATTCTGTGCCAATTATTTTAAGTAAGTCTTGTTTAGTATAAATCATAATTCCTTCTTTCTAAAAATTATAAAACTATACTATATAATATAATATTATATGCAAGACATATCTATTTTACCGCAGAAAACAGCCAAAAATCTTAGGTCGCGTCTCCCCATGATTTTCCTAAATCACAATCAACTTTACTTGGAACAGAAAATTTTTCAGGAAATGGAATTGCATTTGTCATTGTAGAAATTATTTTATTTTTTGTTTCTTCCGTTCCATCAAAACTTAAAGTTAACTCATCATGAATTTGTATTAAAGGAACTAAACCTTCTTCAAATAAAGTTACCATCGCTTGTTTAGTTTGATCCGCGGCTGATCCTTGTATTAATCTGTTTAATGCTTTGTAAGTACCTGCTCTTTGTAAAATATGATGCTTGCCATATTTTATTTCTGCTTGATCTTTAGGTAGCGCTTTAAACACGCCAAACGTGGTTGGTTCCCACAGTTCAAATCTACATTTTCTACCTTTGATTGTTGAGACGTAACCCTCACGATTGGCGAAGTTTTGTACCCTTTGAGTTAATTCCTTAACAAAAGGTACCTTCAAATTGTACTCCTTTAAAATTTCTTTTGCAACATCAACGTTTACTTGCAATTCATTGGAAAGTTTGTTAACGCCCATCCCATAAAACAATCCTAAATTTATTGTTTTTGCCTGATCTCTTTCGATATTTGCTATGTTTGCTACAATACTATGGAAATCTGCATCAGGATTTTTTTGATATTCTTCCACAACATCTTTAGATCCTTCACAACCAAGACTAAAAGCAAAGTGTGACGCGATCCGTGGCTCTTGCTGACTATAATCAAAAGAGCCCCAAGTCTCTCCCTCTTCAGGTAAAAACAGTCCACGAATTTGTTTTTTAATTTCTTTATTACGGGAAGGCAATTGTTGTAAATTTGGATTGGAATAACTAAATCTTCCTGAAACCGTTCCTGAATTACCATCACGCATTTGATGAATGCTTGCATGAATGCGTCCTGTTTCACCATGCTTTAAAATAGTATCAATAAAAGTTGATTGTACTTTATTAAATTCTCTAGCGCTCTGTATTTTTTTAGCAATTGGATGTGTATGATGTAATAAAAAATCTTTCGTAAAACTAGGTGATTGTGTTTTTTCTGTTCGCGGATAATCTATTTTAAGTTTATCAAAAACTTTTGCAACACTAGCCGCAGCCCAAACATCAACTGCAATACCCGTATCTGAACGTATCTCATCCAGTATCTTCTTTTCTGTATTCTTAAAACTTTTTTTATAACGTCTTGCTTTTTCAACATCTACTCTTACTCCTCTTTTAGTCATTTCAAATATTATTGGAATCAATGCCATCTCTAATTTGTACACTGACTTTAAACTCTCTTTTTCGATGATAGGTCGCATATGGTGATATAGTCGTAAAGTTAAGTCTGCATCCTGCTCTGCATAATCTCCAACAAAGATAGCAGGTAGTTTGTACATTTCATTTTTAGGATCAATCCCAAACTCTGTTGCGGCTTGTTTTAAAAGAGTTTCATCTTTTATTTCACCCAACATATCTTTACCAACCGCACTTAATGCATAAGAAAATTTATTTTCATTAATAATAGGTGCCATAATCATAGTATCAACTATAGGTCCTTTAACCTCTATTCCTTCTGCATAAAGCCAACCTAAATCATAGTTAGCGTTGTGAGCTACTTTAATAGCATCTGTTTGCATTAACTTTTTCATCCATGTTAAAACACGCCTAGCATCCCAGTTAAAACCATTTTCATGACGAATAGGGTAATAACCCTTCCACCCATCAACTGCTACTGCCACACCAATTATATGACCATTTTTAGTAGGCCAACCTGGTCCTCTAGTTTTTAATTGTGGATCATATGTTTCTAAATCAAAAGCAATAACCTTTGCATCAAAGATATCAGGGAGTTCATGAGGAGGTATCCATTCTGACTTTGTGAATCCAAAATTAGTTTGCATCTTTGTCCTCCGTTCGTTTAGATATTTCTCCTGCTATGGCACTATACGCCGCTAAATCAACATAGTTATCTGATTTATGACTATGAATTAATCTTGCTACTTTTACTAGAGCCATACAAATTGCTACATCATGAGCTGTTATTTTTTTCTGTAAAAAAACTGACCATAAATCTGCAATGTTTTGATGATTAGTGAGGCGATCCCCATAATCCGTGTTACGTGCTCCGCCGATCAGTTTCTTTGCCTGATCTAAAATTTTTTCAAAAATCATTCCTCTATCCTTTCGTCACCAAACATACGGTAACCTTGTTGTTTTTGAGCCTCAACAATATACAAATTTTCTTTAGCTCTTGTGACAGCAACATAAAAAACGCGATGNTCATCATCAGGATTTTTAAGATATGATTTGTAAACAATCTTACCTAAATCTAATAATACAATAACGTTTTCNCACTCTCCNCCTTTTGCTTGATGAATTGTAGAAACACGTATACGCGGTTCTGCNGATATGTCTTCACCTATTTTTTCAAGCCGCCGTAAATAAGTTATTTCAAATGGTGTTAATGAACTAAGTACCTCCCACCATTCTCCATCGACAAGTAAACCATGATTATCTTTTAAGTTTTGTAGTGTAAACATTTGACTGTCGTCTTCTACTTTCATTTTTTTATGTCCGTGTGCAACACCAACTTTAGTTTTAATTTTGTTATATAAAGTTTTAACCTCAGTAAGATTGACCGCATGCCCTAGCTTCAATTTTTTCCATACATCTATAGCCCCCAAAACAGTCGTAGACACTGGTCTATGTTCGCCTCTTCCATACCAATACCCTTGCTCTAAAAGTATCTCTTCAATCATTTCATTTCTTATTTTTTTAGTTCTTCCTAAAATTAACCAATTGCCTTTACTTAAATCTATGTGACGTAAATGTGCTACTCGCCTTACTGTTCCTGCATCTTCTTTTGGTTCCCANGTTTTTGGACGCCTATTTCTAATTTTTGTAATGATATTATTTGCTAATCTAAAAACACGTTGAGGACAACGATAAGATCTATCTAATACTTTTACATTACCTGTTAGAGAAATAAATTTATCAACATCTGCTCCCGACCAACGAAAGATAGCTTGATCATCATCACCTGCAATATAAACCTCTTTACTATTAGCAATAAGTTTATCTACCATATTATATTGAACGCGAGGCATGTCCTGAGCTTCGTCAATAAAGAGCACATCAAACTGTGTCGAAACTGTGTCATTTGTGTAATCAACAATCATATCCGTATAATCATAAAGCTCATTAACTTTTTTATATTCATTAATAACTTTGTTTAAATAATCTAGCTTAACCATGTTAATGGGATCAGGATGAAGCCTAACCTCTTCTTCTAAACTAACGTCTTTTAAACGTGCTTTATTAATCAAATTTATAAACTGATGATTAGAATTCGTGTACACCGAATCATCATTATCATTAAAAACTAAATTAAAACCTATTTTTGATGATAATTCTTTCCAGTGTTTTTGTTTCATTAGATTATCTTCATTCACATCTAAATGTCTAAAAGCAAAACTATGTAATGTTCTAAAATGAATTAACTGATCTCTACTTGCTTGAAATTTAAAACGAGCTCTATCTTTTGCTTCATAAGCTGCTTTCTTTGAAAAAGAAAAGAAACCTATTCGTTCCCAAGGAATTCCTTTTTCTTTTTTCTGCTGACAAATATTTAATAACTCTGTTGTCTTACCTGTGCCTGGCGGTCCTAAAATTATATTTATCAAAACGGTATCACCTCATCTTCAGTTCCGCCTAAAACTTCTTTATCAGGTTTGTCTTCTGATTTTAAATCAGGCATCTTTTCCATTTTCTTTGGAGCAGTAAAAGCAGGAATTTTCCATGCTCTTGTTTGTACTCCTTTTGGATAAACAATAACATCCTCACCTTCCAAGTCTTTTAATCGTTGCACGATCCACGGTCTAGACTCTTTAAAGTTTTTAGTGTTCTCTAACCACTTACATAAATCACGTAAACGTAAGTATGTTTTTTCTTCATTGGGATCAGTGTATGGTTTTTCCATATCTAATTCATCAATATCAAATGAATCGCCTCTACCTGTACAAAACTCAAATAAATAATCTTTGAATTCACCTATTTTTGATACATCTTCAGGCATATTGATAGTAGTAATAGTTTCAAATAATCCTGCTTGTATCTCTTCCCAATCTGCTTGTTTCATCATTGGGATGTAACGTAATAATTTTCTTTTAACTAATTTACGTAAACGATGATGGTATTCTATTTCATCTTGTATTTGTGTTTCAATAGGATTGGAGTCTATATCAAGATACCAAATACGTGGTTCGCGATCCGTGACACGCAAGTTTGCATAAACAGGATGATCATTACCTGATGTACCAACTCCAAATTTTCTTAATTTACATTTTGCTTTTTGACACACACTAGCGATGGGCTGATCATTACATTTATAAATATATTTCATTGAACCATCCGCTTTGTCTGAGCCAACTTGTTTCATGATGATAGTAACCTCACCTGAATTTAAAGGAGGGTCCATATAATCTCTATTGTATTTTTCTAATAAACTTTTCCAATCATCTGGATTAGACTTGCGATAAAAAACTCCCACATTAAATAAACCATTATTTCTTGTGCCTTCAGGATAACCTTGATCCGTTAATATTTCTAAACATGGAGGACCATCAGCCATGCCTTTGTCTTCTACTTGTATTGCTATATTACTGATATCATCACAAACGAATTTATCATAAAGATCAAAGAACTCGTCAAGTGTAGCACCTTCACCATTATCAAGAAACGCGTACCGTGTGTCGCCGTGATAAGGTAAGTTCAGCCACGATCCAGTGTCTTGCTCATCCGCGAGTTTAGTTTGTTTTGGAAATACCTCTGCTTTTGCATAGCCAAGATGCGCGCGTATTTCTTTTAATTTTTGATCAAATAAAGAAGCAGGTTGTGGAGTTTTTGAAAATAAAAATAAGTGAGCACCAAAAGATTTGGAGGCGCACATTATTAATGGTAGTTTGTGTTTTCGTACTTGTAATAATATTTTTTTATGATCCAAAGGGTACTCGTCAATATCAATACAGCCCCACGTACAAGTTGCATCGTCTCGAATGGGAATTATACCTAAAGCACGATCTTTTCCTTCGAGATGATCTTGAAACATTTGCAAAGTAGGCTGTTCATGCACTGTGCGCATGCGTCCATCACGCTTACCATTGGTTTTTGTTTGAGTATATTCATAAAAGCCATGAGCTCTATCAAGACCTTCAAATATATTTTTAAACTTTTCTACTTTCATAAATAATAATAAAATAACTAGGGACCTAAAAAGGTCCCTAACCTAAATATATAAGGTGACTAAGATCCTAAAACGTTACCATCAATTGATGGTGTTACGTCTTTCATCTCCTCGCCGTCATTATCATTATTAGCCTCTGGAGCAGGATCAATAGACCCTGATGTCACAAGCTCATGAAAATGTTTAGCCTCCTCCACTATGTAGGACGGGTTAGGCGTATCGTTAACTGATTTAGCCAAGGTGATTTTCCATCCCCACCAATCATTTTTCTTGTTGGCTTCTTGTACACCTTCCATTTTGTATACATTAGCAAACATAGGTAATGTTCTTAGTGACCCGTCTTTGGATTTCATTTTTTGATTCATCATCATTGTGTTCCAATATCGGGATTTTTTATATTGTGTTTTTTGCATTATAATCTGACATCTCTCAAATGATCCGTCTTCATTTAATCGTAAAACAAAATATTCAGCCGTCAAAACTATATAGGTAGGAGATAAAGCTCCATTGATCATGTAATGATCTTCCCCATCCGCGCCACGTGTTAAAGCAGGCATGTCTTCAGGCTTATAAATTTTTACAGGTGCACCAGTTCCTTCACCTAAAGGAGACCACTCTACACCACGCACTCTGAAAGCACATGGTACTACAAGTATGCTTTTGTAAAAATCTTTTGTAACAGAATTAAAAATATCTCCTTGCTCAAGTCCTTCTACAAACTTAGCATTTGATTTTTTAATCTCTGGTGTTTGAGAGCTAGCAATTTTTAAAAATGGAATTGCCATTTCCTGCGCACCAACGTTTTCAAAACCAACACCAACGTGGCTTGAAAAGTCTACAACATTAGTTGATACTTCACTTTTCTTTTTTTTCGTTACATCGTTCATTGTTATTTCCCTCGTTTAATTTTCACTTTATTACCCATAAAAACTTTAAAAGTTTCTAAAGGTAAATCGCTACCTTTATTTATTTGTTCGCCAACAAAGGCGTTCAAGGTCATAGGCTCGACCTTGCGTTTTTGGTCAGGAGCTAATCCACTTTGTTCCAAATCATTAATTAATTGATTGGCAGTTTCATTTTCTCCTTTACCAAACCTTACTGACACAATGTTTTTAATGAGCTCTGAATGATTATTTTTTTCTAACCAAGCAAAAGCTTCTGTTTCATTGTCTTTTGTAATAGATGCTTTGTAAAATGGCTTATAACTAATTGCATCACCACTTGTCAGTTTAATCTCTTTAACTCCACGTTGTTCCATCAACTGTACAATTGAGTCATTCATTTGTTGGAGTTCTGCTTTTTTTCTTTTTACTTCATTTTCTAATGCAAGAATTTCACTTTCAATTTGTAAAAATCTATTGGATGCCTCCGAAACATCTTTAACCTCAGATATTTCTACTTTTGTTTCCTCTTCAGGTAAAAAATTTTCAAAATCAACTTTCTCTGTCATAGCTATTCCTTTCATGTATGTCTATCGGTATAGGAAAATATGAATGTGTGTGACGATCATATTTTAAAAGTTTGTATCTGCCGCGATTTACATCTGCAGCAATTGTGCAACAAAGACCTATCATTGATGGATCACCAATTAATAATAAATAATCTTTATCGTTAAANTCTTTTAAAATATTTNTAGCCTTACGTATTGCAGGTCCAGGTGATAACATAATTTGTTTTCCCTCCTCAAAAATAGGAANTAACTTACCAAATTCTTGAGCAGAGATTACATTAAANTTTGAAACCTCTTGAATTACGTATACATTTCCTTTGTTTTCCATATCTTTCATCTTTCTTGATCACTCTATATTATTTTTATTTTAATTGTACAAGAAAAATGTTAAGATTCAAAAATTTTATAACAAAGAAAGTTATGCCTAAGTACAAATATAGTTTTAAAACAACGCCTTATAAGCATCAGTTAGCTGCGTTAGGCGCCATGTTAAATCATTTTTCTGTGCAGAAAAAGGAGTTTGCCTTGTTAATGGAAATGGGTTGTGGAAAAACAAAAGTCTTAATTGATGGGGCTTCTTTTCTTTATGACAACGGATATATTTATGGATTGTTAGTTATTTGTCCTAACGGTGTTAAAGGAACGTGGGTCAAAGAAATAGAGACACACATGCCAGAACATGTGGATCGCAACGTTGTTGTATGGACAGGACAAAAAACAAAAAAGCATGAAGAAGAATTACAAAGTTTATTTATTACGGAACCAGCAAAAGTACATTTAAATATTCTTATCATGAATGTTGATGCTTTTACCACAGAGAGAGGNAGAAAATTTGCGGATAGATTTCTGATGACACGTCAAGCTTTGATGGCGGTTGATGAAAGCACGATCATTAAAAACCCAAGCGCGCAACGTACGAAAGCTATTACAAAGCTTGGTAACTTAGCGCGTTATCGTGTTATCATGACAGGATCTCCTATTACAAAATCTCCTGAAGATTTATATGCGCAATGTAATTTTTTAGATCATGAATTACTTGGCTTTAGTTCGTTGTACACGTTCCGTGCTCGGTACTGTCAAATGCAACGATTATCTTTTGGCGGTAGATCTTTTAATAAAGTTGTTGGATATAAAAATTTAGATGAATTAAATTATAAGTTACGACAATTTTCATATCGTGTTTTAAAAAAAGAGGCGCTTGATTTACCTGATCAAGTGTGGATGAAAAGAATTGTTCCCATGACAACGGAACAGCTTGATGCGTACATGCAAATGAAACGCACTGCTTTAGTGCAACTCAAGCAAGAAACATTGACAACTACGTCAGTGCTCGCTCAGATGATTAGACTCCATCAAATAGTGTGTGGTCATATGGCAACGGATGATGGTAAAATATTATCCTTACCAAATAACCGCGTTAAAGAACTATGTGCTATTCTAGAAGAGCATGGTGATAAAGCGATCATCTGGGCGAATTATCGTCACGACATTCAAGAGATTGAAAAAACATTATTAAAAAAATATGGTCCGCGCTCCGTGGTCACATATTATGGAGACACTCCACAAAAAGATAGACAAGAGAACATACGACGTTTTCAGGAAGATCCTGAGACACAATACTTTATTGGTCAACCTATGACAGGTGGTAGAGGTATTACGTTAACTGCAGCTAGTCTTGCTGTTTTTTATTCAAACAATTATGATTTAGAAATACGTGAGCAAGCAGAGGCACGTAATCATCGTATCGGTACAGAAGATAAAGTAACGTACATTGATTTAGTTTCTGAAGGAACGGTTGATGAAAAAATTATTTATTCACTGCGAAACAAAATTAATCTAGCTACATCGGTGTTAGCAGAGGACATTCGTAAATGGTTAATATAGGGGGGATCATGTTTACATTTTGGCATTTGCTGGCTATCGCGTCAGTTTTTATATTAGGATTTTTAATTGGTAAACGCATCACACAAAGAGTGTATGAAATTAAATTAGAAGAATTGGAAACAAGATTATTGGAACAGCGCACCATTGAGTGGCGCGCTAGAAATTTAAAATGATTTGTCATAACTGTAAAGGAAATGGATATGTTAAACTTAATTGGGAGGCGAATGAATCAGTTGAACAGTGTAAGGTTTGTGACTCACAAGGGGAACTCGATGAAAGTAAGCACTACCACCAAACGTGGAGTGACGGGGTTTCGGATGAAACAACATCCTTCTACTACGGACCACCGCTTGATCCAGAGTCGTTCAAAAACTACAAAATTTATCCAGAGTAAACCAGTTGTAAAGTTTAAGGGAGAACCGCCCTTTTAGAGTTCCAAGCGAGTATTCACGATTTCCTCCTTATAAAATTAGGTTGCTCGCTTGGAAAAAATTGCCTATAATTCGCCTAAATATAAAAAAAGGCAAAGGTTATGTTTTTACCTAATAGTCCTGTGCGAAAAATATCTCAGTGTCCAAAATGTGGCGAGGTATCTCTTAAATTCTACAATCCTCAGTTTAATAAAGTATTGAAAAAAGAGGAGTGGGAGCAGGTATTATCGGAAGGATTACAGGCCCTAAGAAAAATTCTAGGACCTGTAAAGGAAGACCCAAAGTTTTTTATGGATTAGTAATTGTAGCTTCTTCTACAATTTTTTCTAATTGCATAGGTCTTGATAGTTTTGTTTTCTTACACATTTGATCAAGCAACTTTCTTGTCTTGGCTGTGATCATTTGATTGTAATGTGTTGATTTTTTCTCTTTCTTTTTCATTTTCATCCTTAAAGTTAAAACACCTGATGCATAAGTGATCAGGATATCTGTTTTTAATAGCCATCATCAACCACTGATGATACTTTCGATTGCATTCCACGCATGTATGAAATTCGTCAAACAGTGCCATTATCTTTTTAATTCTCCTTCCCTTTTCCAACGATCCTCTCCTTTTACAAATGTTTTACGATCATTTGCTAACCAACCAATCACGCCAACGTGTTGATTGGTTAGGAGGTGAAATTTAATTAAATCAATTTTTCTTTTCTTCTTCCTAAAAAAATTAAAAAATTTATTCATGAAGCCCTCCTATCTCCTTTATTAAACCTGACTAACGTTCCGCCGATACGCCTAACGTTAGCTCTTGCGCAGTCTGATCCAAATTCTTTTTCACATTTACCGCTGCAAAAATACATTGAACCAGCAGTGGTTCTATATGTTTCACCGTCCCAAAGAACGTAACTATAAGTGGAATGCGTATAATCCCCATATGTAACAGGGTCATATGGACCACCTATTGACTTATAATGTTTGTTCTCACTTGTTTTGTAGCAAATCATATTACCTTTATAAGGTTCTTTTTCACCAAAATGTGTTTTGGAAGATTTTCTAAAATTCCCAGAACAGTTCACACACTTATCAACTATTTTTTTTCCAACAGCCATTATTGATCCTCCTTATTTAAAGTTATTGAGTCCAGAATTGCTTTTCCTGACTTGGTGACATGATAAGTAATGTCCACCCACTTTTGAAAAAATGTATGCTGACTAAAAGCATACACCCATCCTGCATCAGAGGGAGTGGTTGCTACACCACCGCCCTCGAACAGAAACTTATATTTAGGGTTACCGTTGACTGAATTATTCAATCGTTGAACCCCAGTAACATATTGATTTTGTATTTTATGTATTTTCATTTTCTTTCTCCTTTATCAGGGTTAGGGAGATCTCTGTATGAGATCTCCTTTTTAGTTTTTGCATTAATAACTCTAACATTAGTGTACTTTTCTTTAAGATAATTAAGCCCACCATATAAGTTAGCATGTTTTCTTGCGCCGCCTACAAAAGTTAATTCAACAATTTCTAACTTACGAGCACGGTTAATTTTAGTAGTCTTTGCACCAAAATAAAATTTATCTTCAAAGTGTTCTTTTACAGTTGCTCTAAATTTAACTTTATCTCCTGCATTAGCACAAAATATTTCACCATGATGATCCATCACTGAAGGTCTTTCATCTGAAATAACATTAAGAAGAGTGGCAGAACCAAAAATTTCATTCCAGTAAATAAAAATATTACCGTCTTTATCTACTAATTTAGTTTTAGTCCAAAAACCATACTCAGACTCCCCTACTTTAACATGAAGAACAGTAGCCTCAATATCAATAGCCTCATCAACACTACCTACATAATTAGATTTTTGTGCCTCAGTAGCTCTTTTTTCTTTGTTCTCAATGTCTTGTTTTTGTTTTGCTTGAAAAACATCGTCCGCAATTTTATTTGCTTCTACATCATCTAATAATGCTTGCTTATTAACTTGCAGGCGCTTGCTATCAAGTAAAGATTTTTTAGCCCAACTACGAATATATAAAAAGTAGCTAGGATCATCATTCGCTACATCAACAAAAGATTGACCGATGTATTTGCCAAAACGAAAAGTAGAACCACGATTAATAGATTGTGATTGACCGTGCTCCCAAGTGAAAAGATCACCCTCCTGCACGAATTCTTTTGCTTTAGCAACTGCTTTATCAAAATCTTTAGAAAGATTTTGAACATGTAACCCAAAAAGACTAGGCACAATTTTTTCATTAATAATAATTGAAACGCGCAACGTGAAATAATTTTCTTGCGCGTTCTCTCCTGAAGATAATTCAACATCCCAACGAATTTTAGTATTAGGATTACCACGATGATTAGACACTGTTTTTAAAACAGTTTGTGGTGTGTCTTCAAAATGATTGTTTCCGTACATTTCTTTCTCCTCTCTAAGGTGGCTCTATTGAGCCACCACTTGTAAAGTTGAACGGCTATAAGGATCGAACTCAATTCCTGCATCCTCAAGACATTTGTTTAAAGCGCAATAAAAAGAATCTGTATAAAAGTCAGAATCAAAATCATACAATTCTCTTGCAGAACCATAAAGATGTATAAAAACATTTTGACCATCATCAGTGACAACAAATTGTTCATCTTTGTTATGATCCCACCAAAGTTTACTTGGCTCTACATCCATTAAAACATGCTCATCTAACCAAGCATTAAAATCATTTTCAGAAACTTTATTTTTAGTTCCTTTGTAATACCACACTGCATCGTAGTCACCGATTAGATCCCAATCAAATCTGTCAGGATCAGTAGGGTGAACTTTTTCTTTAACAGTCTTAACTACGATAGAGAACTTGTCATTCTCAAAAGAAGAAACAATTTCTTCTTCACCGCTTTTAACTCTTTTAGCGTGTTGATCATTTAAAAAGTTAACTAAGATTTTATTTATTTTTTGTTTTAGTTTTTTCATAACTTTCTCCTGTATGTTTGTTATGTCTTACTTATATAATATTTTATTATAAAATAAAACATTTATCCGATTATTGGCGGTTTTCTGGGCTAAAATGAGCCTTCGTTTTTTCGAATACATCGCTATTTTTTTCAATTCCTACGTAGGATTTATTCAGATCTAAACATGCTTTTCCTGCGGAGCCTGTGCCCATATACAAATCAAAAACGATGTCAGGATCAATCCATTCAATTACATTTTTTAATAAACCAATTGGCTTGCCCCACGATCCGCTCTTCATGTTACGCGGATATTCTAACACGCTGTTTAAATGTTTACGTGGTTTGGTTGTAAATATTCGTGGACCTAAATTATCTTTACCAATAGAGGTGTAACCTTTTTTCATTGTCTTTATTTCTTGATCAGGCCCCACGGCTGCGTCACTTGTTTTTCCGTAAATAAAAATATAGTTGTGCGTGATCCGCGGTAAGTTTTTACTGACCCATCTACCATCTTTGAAAAACCAAACGATTTCGTTTCGTGGTTTCCCTAAAATATTTTCTGTTTCATGTCGTCGTTGTGGTGATGTAAAAGCTATTTTAGATGTAGCCTCAACATTGATTACTTGATCCCACTCATCATAAGGTGGATCATAAATTACTAAACAGTTATCGTGCTCCGCGATCCGTGAAACGTGATTACGGCAATCGTCATTAATTAATTCTATCATTCTAGTGCCTCTATTATTTGTCGAACCCATGAGTCCTCGTCGATCATTTCAAAGTACAACCACGTACAATATTGATCTCCCATATTACCTCCTAAAAATTCATCGTACCTGCATTCACGCATGAAGGTTTGGTAGGGCGTATGATAAACATACAGGAACACACATACGCCCACCGTGATACACGCGATCACGAACTTAACCACGTGAATTTATTTTCTCTCTTGGAGTTAATTCTTCTTGCCAGTTATCAACCTTAGACTGTTCTTTAGAAATAATTTCTCTAATCATATCTAATTGTCTTTGCCAAACATCTAGCAACTCATCAAGAGTAGTTTGGTTCCAAACATGAACACCAAAGAATTGAGGATTTCTTTTTGGCACCTCAAACTTTTCATGACCTTGCTCTACAAGATATCTTCTAAAGTTAATATCTAGGTTTTTGTAAGGATACCAAGGAGAGTGT
>JGI25132J35274_1000242_pt1 | contig 15155 bp, 8 predicted proteins | sample ETNvirenome_6_30_FD_35274 | JGI IMG/M metagenome (IMG submission 35274)
ATGTTTTTCTGGGAAGATTTGATTCTCCGTCATTATCTGAAACTCAATTCCATTATCTTTGGCAAACTCAGATGCTGCCTTCCACTTGGCTTTATTTATCTCAAAAGTTGCACATTCATACAAATATGACTTTGTTACCCTGCTCTTTTTTACAGGAGGTTTAGTTTGGTGGTCAGGTTTAATCTCTATAATATATCTTTTACCATCACTTTTCTCAATTAGGAAGTCAGGATAGTATCTATGAACCTTACCATCTGCAGGTGATACATATGGGATTGAGAACTCTTCACTTGCCCACTTCACAACACCTGGATTAGTATCACACTCTTTACAAAACCTTCTTTCCCAAGAACTTCTACAAATAATATTGTTGGGATTGCCCATATATTTGTCAGGGTTGGTGGGTTTATATTTTGTTTTCAAAGATTGTCCCACTTTTCTCCTACATAGTATGGTAATCAAATTTATTTATAGATGCCTACTGGACCTGGCGCAGGTATTAAAAAATATACCACAGAGAATTTGATCACAAAGCTGATGCATTCAGCTACTACATCAAACTACTTTCTGTCTATCAATGTTCCTCGTGTTGTATTATCACACATTACAAAGACAAAAGGTTTAGCCATCACCTCTAATCTTAGAGAAAGAATTAATATTGCTTGCACTAGTGCTACTCTTCCTGGTTCATCATTTGCAACCCATGATGTAACATCTGATTACATGGGTGTCACTGAAAAGATGGCATATAGGAGAATGTATGATGATCAAATGGCAGTTGAAATGTTAGTTGATTCTGAATATAAAACCCTTCATTTCTTTGAAGGATGGATGGATTACATTTCTGGAAAAGGAATTAGTGATAGAGGAGATAATGAGAATTATAAAAATTTTAGAAATGGATTTAGGATGAATTATCCTGATGGAGATGGTGGATATAGAGAAAAAAATCTAATTGAGTTATATAAATTTGAAAGAGATACATCAGTGTCTCAAAGTATTAAGTACACATTGGTAGAGGGATTTCCTATTTCCATGAATGCCATGCAACTCAATTATGGTGGCACTGAAGTTCTTAGATTGACAGTAAACTTTACTTTTGTAAGATATGTAACTGAACCATATAATCCTTCAAAATCTATTCAATCTTCAAACAAATCATCAGCAACAGTACCAAAAAATACAAGTGTAAAAATACCAGTTGAACCTTTTCAAATACAATCTAATACTGGATTTCTTCTAAATCAGAATTTATATAATGAATTTGGTCAATTAAATCTAGCATCTCAAAACCTTACCTAAATATTCACACTGACTTCATCATAGGACATCATGCCTTTACCAAAAATTGTAACACCAACATTTGAGTTGGATTTGCCTTCTTCAGGAAAGACAATTAAATACAGACCATTTCTAGTTAAAGAAGAAAAACTTTTAGTCATTGCACTAGAGTCTGAAGACTCACAACAGATTACAACAGCAATCAAAGCAGTTATTTCTGATTGTATTCTTTCAAAAGATGTAAAGATTGAAACACTACCAACCTTTGACATTGAATATCTTTTCCTTAATATTAGAGGTAAGTCTGTTGGTGAGGTTGTAGAGGTTAATATTGTATGCCCAGATGATGGTGAGACTGAGGTCAAGGTTTCTATTAATCTTGATGAGATTCAGGTTATTAGAAATGAGGAGCATACTAAAACTGTAAAACTTGATGATACTTACTTTATGGATATGAAGTATCCTTCTCTTGAACAATTTATTAGAAACAATTTTGAATTTGAAAACCCAGATATGGATCAATCATTTGAATTGATTGGTTCTTGTATTGATAAAATTTATGATAATGAAGAGGTTTGGTCTACAAGTGATGTAAGTCCTCAAGAAGTAAAGGATTTTCTTGAGCAATTGAACTCTACACAATTTAAAGAGATTGAAAAGTTCTTTAGTACCATGCCAAAACTTTCTCATACTATTGATGTGAAAAATCCAAAGACCAAGAAGAAGAGTAAAGTTACTCTGGAGGGACTGTCAAGTTTTTTCGCATAGGTATGGCACACATGGATATGATGTCATACTATAAACTTAATTTTTCCTTGATGCAGTACCATAAATATTCATTAACTGAGATTGAAAATTTGATCCCTTGGGAGAGGGAAGTTTATACCATTTTACTTGAGCAACACCTTAAAGAAGAAGAGGAAAAGGCAAAGAGAAAGTAATGGCAACTACCCGAACTAATGTAAACAAGGAAGTTAATCAGGGTATCTTGCGCGATTATCTTGGCATTAGTGATGGAAGTGATATTGATTTTGGTACATATAAAACATTAATTAGAGAAAAGATTGCTGCTGCTAGAGTAGGTAGCAGCAAGGCGGATAGTGGTGACATAGCAATTCTTACAAAGGAATTTGTTAGAATAAAGAAGATAAAAATACCAGAGAGTCAAGAAAAATCCAAGATTGACGCAAAGAAATTTTTTAAAGAGCAAGAGAAAGCAGCAAAGAAAGTTGCAGAAAAATCTAATAAAGCTGCTAAAAAAATATCAAAACAAAAATTTATAGGCACTGCCACAAATCAAAAATCTGAAAAAAAAGAGAAAGCAAAACCACAACTTTTACTTCCTGGTGGTGCAGAACCACAACAAGAAAGTGTTAGTAATGATGAAGTAAAGAAGGGTATTGATGATATATCATTCAAACTTTCTGGACTTAAGGACAACCTGGAAAGTATCTTAGATACTCTTAAGAAGCAAGCAAAACTTGAACAGAAAGAAGATAGAGAAGAAAATGCTCAAGCTCAAAAGAGTAAGAGAGTAGATAGAGAAAAATTATTAGAGAGTAAAGGTAAATCTGTAGGTGATGATAAGAATTTAGCTAAGAAGGCAGTGAAACCTGCAAAGGGAATTTTTGATATGTTGATGGATTTCTTCAAAAATATCTTACTTGGAGGAGCACTTTTATTCTTATTAAAAGTATTAAAAGATCCAAAGAAATTCTTACAACCATTGATTGATGTATTCAATAAAGTATTAGAATTCTTCAATGGTATTATAAGAGGAATCAATGGTTTCATAGATGGATTTAACAAATTTGTGCTAAGTCCAATTGGTGATTTTGTTCTTAAACCAATTCATTCATCTTTGAATTTTATTGAAGATAGAATTAATGATGTTCTAGGTCTCTTTGGTGCTGATCCTCTTGAAAATATATCAGACCAACCTCCAGTATTTGAAATTCCAAAGATACCTGAGATTCCAATGTATGATCCTTTTAATGTAAGACCTGAAAATCAAAAAGCACCACCTGTTCAAACATTTTCTGGTGGTGGTCAGATAACAAATAATAGTATTAATATTACAGGTGCAGGTGCTGATACACAATTGATTGCTGCTCAACCTGGTGAGATTGTGATGAGTAGAGGTGCTGTGAATAAGTATGGTGCAAGTAATCTATTAGCAATGAATGCTGCTGGTGGTGGTACAAATAAACCAAGAGATAATAGAGGGATACAAGGATTCTCTGGTGGTGGTCTAGTTGGTGGCACAGCAGGTCTTGACTCACCAGATAGAGCAGGTGGAAAAGCAAAGAAAACAAAAGTATTCTTACATTGGACTGGAGATCATCATAATAAAAATGTTGGACCATATCACCAAGTCTTTAGTGGTTCTGGGAAACCAATGAGAAGAGCACAATATGGTGTTGATAATAATGAAGGAACTGGTGGATATAATACAAACTCAGTTGCTCTGTCAGCAGCTGCCATGGGTCATGGACCACCAACAAGTCCATATAATGAAAATAGAGGGTGGAGAGAAAATCCACTAACAAATGCTCAGACGACTGCTATGGCTAAAGAAGCAGCTGCTTTATTAAAAGCATATGGTCAGACTGCTGCTGATGTAGATAAGAATGTGTTAACCCATGGTGAATGGGAAAGAATGGCTGTTAAGAGTGGAAAGTTGGGTGGTGGTGTTCAGAGGTGGGACTTAGATATGCTTAACCCTGGACCCATTAAACATCCAGGTGGGTTTTTCTCTACTAGACAAGTTAAATCAACTGGTGGCAACCAGATGAGATCCAAGATTAAGAGCTTTATGGGAGGTGCCACTGGAGATACTTCAACANCAGAAGGTGTGATGCCTACAAGAATATTTTCTAGTGCAAATGCAGAGGGAGTTAGTAAAACAAACTTTACTTTACTTACTGCTATGGGTGCAGCAGCAAGGCAAAAAATCCTAATGAGTAAAGTGGGTGATAAAGTTGATGGAGTAACAGTCACAGAGAGTTTAAGAAGTGAGACAAATATATACAATCTTGCAAAATCTGATTTTGACAAGATGACTTTAGCAGCACATACTGGTAATAGAGATACTGCTGAAACTGCTGGCACATCTGCACCTGCTGCAACTATTACATCTTCTCAACCTAGACAAGCACCAGGTCCTAGAGTAGTTGATAATAGTATTTTTATGGGTCCAAATCAGGGAGATGGTACAGTACCTAAAGGTGCCACACCTACATCACTTGCTGGTAATGCTAATGGAAATCAAGGAGTTCCTTCTTTTTCATCACAAGATTCAATGAATACTGAGACACTTATTATTAAATCAATCTATAGTTTGGTAGGATAATATGGCTGCTTTTCTACTTCCTCTTGCTAAAGGTTTATTGAGTGCTGGTGTAAAGGCAGGCGCTAAAAAAGCGCTCATGAATAAAGCAAAAAGTGTTGCTAGTAACAAAGCAAAGAAATTTTTAAAAAATAAAATAAAAAATAAAAAAAGTAATAAAAAAACTAGAAGCACAAGTTCTGAAAAATCAACAACAAGTAAAGGTGGTGCTCTAGTAAAGGCAATGAATGGTGGTGGTGTCACTGCCATGAGAAAATCATCATCTGTGAAAGTTAAGAAACCAAATTTAAGTGCAAATGGGTCTAAAATTGGTTTTCAAAAAATCAATATCCAACTTGATAATATCAATAAGTTAACAGGTTCTATTGATGATGCCCTCAAAGGACAATATCAGAAAGAAGTTCAAGAAAGAAAAAACAAGAAAGAAGCAGCNGCAAAATTAAGAAGGTCAAGAAGAGAACAACTTCTTGAGGGTGGTGAGAAAGCAGCAGGTGTTGTTTCTGGAGTTGTTTCTGGAGTTGGTGGGGCATTTGATTTTATGGGATTCATCACCAATATATTACTTGGTGGTCTTCTCCTTTTTCTTGTAAAGAATTTTAAAAAAATAATTAGTGCATTTAATTTTGTAAGAGATAATCTTTACTTAGTATTTGCTTCTTTGAGAGCAATGCTGCAAGCATTTAGGTTAGCAGGTAGTGGACTTAAAACCTTTGTTAAGGGTGCCATTAAAGCACCACTTAAAATTATAAAGGCAGGGTTCAAGGGATTTTTTAGATTATTTTCATCAGTATTAAGGAAAGGTGGTTCTTTAATTGGTGCAGGATTACGAGGACTTGGTAATGCTCTATTTGATTTTGGTGCAGCAGCAATCAAAAGAATAAAAGACTTAGCAAATGTAGTAGGTAATGGAATTAAGAGTGGCATACAAGCATCAAAAAATATAGCAAGGTTCTTAAAAGAAACAGCACCTCTCACAAAACTTAGGTCAGCAGGTGGTAAATTATTTCAAAAAGCAGTAGCATCTCCAATAGGTCGTCTTGCTAGTAAAATATCAAAAACAAAACTTGGCAATAAAGCAGCTGAGTTAATCTTTGATACAAGACTTGGAATAAGGTCTGCTAAAAAAGCATTAACACCAGCGCTAACAAGAGGAAAAGATCTTCTTAAAGCTGGTGCTGCTGGAGGAAGAAAATTAATAACTGAAGGAGGAGAGTTATTAGCAAGGGGTGCAACTAAGGGAAGAGAGATAGCAGGTGCAATTAAAGGTAAAGTAAGTCCATTTCTTAAAAAAATTCTGGGCAGTAAGGGAGCACAAGAAATAGCAGGTGCAGCACCATTTCTGAAAAGATTAAAGGGTCCATTAAGTAAAATCAAGATTCCAATTATTGGACCACTCCTTGTACTTGGTGTAAATTTACTTGACCCTGATGTTGGTGTAGAAGAATCAATCTTCAAAGCATTGGGAACAGCAGCTGGTGAGATTGTTGGTACATTGATACCTGTACCAATTCTTGGCACAATGATTGGTGGTCTTCTTGGTGAGTATGGAGGTTCTCTTCTCTATACTTTGTTTAGAGGTGGTGGTATTGATGCAGTTGGAAAAAGAATACAAAAGGATTTTGCAGGAGCATTAGATGTTGGTGGCAAAGCAATAAATTACATTAAAGAATCAATGGGAAGATTCTTTGAAGGGATTCCTAAATTTAAACTCCCTGGAATTCCAACTGCTGGTCCATTGGGTTTTGCTATTGATAGACTTCCTTTTTTACCTAAAGATTTTAAGGAGAAAATAAAAGGATTTATATCGTCAGATAAAGAACTCCCTAATCCTTTATTCTTTGGTAACTTATTGGATGTTGGAAAACTTCTAGTTTCATCATTCTTTCCTGAAGGTTTTAAAATGCCTAATTTTAATCCCAATGATTCAAAACTTACTGGGGGTGATCCTGAGGCTGCAGGTCAAACTGAAATAGTACCAGATCGTATTACACCAATTGCAGCACCTACTATTAGTGGTAATGATGCTGATCTATTCCAAAGATTAGTTCTTGCTGAATCACAAAGTGAAGGTAAGTTAGGTATGGCATTAGTTGCTAGATCTGTGATGAATAGATTAGGTCTTATTCAAAGTGGTGCTAGATCACCAGGATACTTTATGGCAAATGATGATACACTCAGAGGTGTCATCTATGGTCAAAAACAATATCAACCAACAAGGGATGGTAGTATTGATAGAGCATATAGTGCTGCTCAAAAACAATCAGCTCAAGCAGCAATCAATCTGGCAAAAGACCCTAATGCATTGAGAACAGCATTGATGAATTCTGGTGTTTCAGAAGAGCAAGCAAAAATATTATTAGCATCTACAGGATTTAGAACTGCCTCAGCAAGTTATGATGCATCACAGGATGTTAATGTTGTTAAGTTTAAGAATCATCTCTTCAATACTGCTGGAAATGCTAGTCTGAAATCTGTTCAACCAAGAGATAGTGCTATGCCTACAACAACTAGCACAGCAACTACCCCTATGGTTGGTGAGGTTAAAGATCCACAAGAAACTGATGGACAGTCTGCACCAGCAGCAACTCCAACCACTGGAACTGGGTTGAAAGATGTTGTTGATACATCAAACCTTACAGACATTGGTGTTGGCAGTGGACCAGTTGGTAAGACAAGTGAAAGAGGGCAGAGATGGGGAAGACATCATGCTGGTATAGATATTGGCACTAGTGGTCAGAAAGGATGGTATGTTTCATTTAAACTTAAAGGAAAGGTGTCAGATGTTGGTACATTTAGTGGATATGGTAAGACTGTTATCATAACTGCTGGTGATAAAGACTTCCTGTTTGCACACCTTGCACAGATAACTGTGCAGAAAGGTCAGCAATACAATGGTGAAATTATTGGTGAGATTGGTAATACAGGTGTAGGAACTGGCATACACCTTCACTTTGAAGTAAGTCCAAAGGGAACTGGTGGTTATCATAAAGATGAAGATCCTAATCCATACATTAAGTATCTTATGATTGGCAAATTAGGTGATGGGTCTGCAATGGGAACACAATCAGCACCTACAACATTCTCACAGGTTACTGGATCTACAATAAGACCTGCTTCAGGGTTTTCAGCACCTGGTGCATCTAGAAACTTACAACAATACCCGTCATATGATGATGCTCAAAGAAATATTATTNTGATGGGTCAAGGTGGCAGAAGAGGTGGAGGGTCATTGCCTAGNAGAGGTGGTGGCACTACAATGAGGATGGGTGCCTCTACAACTGACATGTTAAATAGTTATTACAAACAACAACTCTTAGGGTTACTGTATAAGGTAGGATAATGGCAAAACCTTTTGAACCTGGTGATATTANAGANTTTAGTATCAGNTCNAATTCTAAAAACTTTTCTATTGACATCTCACCAAGTGTTGTTGAGTTTAGATATTTTGAAAGTGTCTTATCAAATACAATAACTGCTACGGCAGTTGTTACAGACTCTGGTGTGCAGGAAGGTAGCAAGATAGGTGAAGGCAGTATTATTGATGCTCTACCAATTAGAGGTAGTGAAAGAGCAGATATAACTATTAAAGATAATGAAGGAAATGAATTACAATTAGAACTTTATGTGAATAGAGTTAGAAATAGTGTTCCAGGCACTCAAAATGAAGTATTCTTTATTGATTTCTCATCTAAAGAATATTTTGCTAATGAGCAGTTTAGAGTAGTCAAGAGATACAAAGATGCTCCAATCTCAACACATGTCTCTGATATCACCAAAGCAATGGGTATCAGTTCAATTGATGTTGATGATACTGCTGGTAATTATAATTTTTATGGTAATGATAGAAAACCTTTTTATATCCTAACCTGGTTAGCATCTAAAGCAATTCCAAGTAAATCTGGACAAGGTTCAGGACTTGGTGGTGCTGCGGGATATATGTTCTTTCAAACTAGAGATGGACACTTCTTTAAATCAATTGATACACTTCTTGATCAACCTAAGAAAAGAACTTTTATTCAAACCAATACTGTAGGAATACCTGATGATGATGAATATGATGGAAAAATTCTATCTTATAACATTAATGCAGACATCGATGTTCAACAAAATCTTGCACTAGGGGTCTATAATAATAGGACTATTTTCTTTGATCCAGTAAGTTTCACTTATGTTGTTCAAGGATTTGGTGAAAATCAACAGGATGGAAAAATTAACACTGCAGGTGATTCAGAGGCAACTCCAGGAAAGTTATTGAATCCACAATTATTGAGCACTCCATCTAGATTAATGTCTAGAGTGTTAGATGTGGGATGGAATCAAGCAGGCACTGGTGATGAACAGATTCCAAATTACAAAGATGGTGATGAGACAAAATTAAATGATAACTCTACAAAAAATCTTGTCCAATCTGTGATGAGATATAATCAGTTATTTACTATTCAGACTGAAATTAAAATAGCTGGTGACTTTTCAATCAGGGCAGGTGATATTGTNAAATGTGTCTTCCCTCAAATTGGTCCAGAAGATACCACAGGTGCAATAAATAATGAAACAAGTGGTGAGTATTTGGTGGCTCATGTATGTCATAGAACCACACCAAAGGATACTTTTTCAAGTCTCACATTAGTGAGAGACTCATATAGGGTAAAGAATAAATGATAGATCAAGGTTTTCTTAAATCACATTTTATTGGTAGAGATGGTTTTATCTGGTGGATAGGACAAGTTGCGCCTAAGGAGACCTGGGAAAAGAATTTTGGTACAGGTGGTGAGACAGACGACTCATCATCTATTGAGGGATTTGGAGAGAGATATAGAGTTCGTATTATGGGTTACCATACTGCGAATAAAGAGGATTTACCTGATGATGAATTGCCATTCGCCACTATAATGTATCCAGTTACTGGTGGTGCTGGTGGTGAGGCTTCCACATCATCAAATATAAGACAGGGTAACTTTGTATTTGGTTTCTTCCTTGATGGGGAAGAGGCACAACAACCTGTCATTATGGGTTTGATTGGTTATAATAACTATCAACAAGTAATAGATGCTGTTCCCACCATTGGTTTCAAACCTTTCTATGGTCTTGATGGTAAGAAACCTGGTGGTGGTAAATTAAAAGAAACACAAACAGATGGTCTTGATACAAAAACCACACAAAATGTAAGTGGTGCAACAGACTCCAGTGCTTCTAGTAGCACTGCCAATACCACTTCTGCTAATGATACTACTTCGTCTAATGTCACAGGTGTTGAAGGACATAAGAATTTAACAAGAGCAAAAAGTGTTGCAGAAGCAACAGACCCCTCAGAGAGAATACCAAAATATCTTCCAAGTGCTAGTCCAAATGAACTTCCTATAAAGGGCATTCAATTTGCATTACAAAAATCTATACAAGAAATTGAAAATCTTAAAAGAACTATCAGAACTATTGGGTCTGAACAACTTGAAAAATTAAACAATATGGAAAATGAGATCAATATTAAAATTGATCAGGCAGCATCATATGTAGCAGGTGCTATAAAATGGATCTATGAAATGATTGAGGAGCATATCTTCAAGAATATGGATAAAGTTTTCAAGAAAGTTTTCGCCTTAGCAAAACCAAATGAGCAGGAAAAAGTATCAGCAACAGCATCAACAATAATGGATACAATGGCTTGCTTTTTTAGAAAGTTATTTAAAGGTCTTCTTGGTATGATAAGAAACTTTATTAAAGAGGCAGTTGATAAAGTTGTTAATGTTCCTACCTGTTTTGTTGAGAAGTTTGCTGGTAATATTTTAGGAACTATAAGTGGGTCTTTGTCTAGCGCAATGGAAGGAATCACAGGTCTTATTGAAGGTACTGTAGATTTAGCAGGTGAGGGTTTAGATATTGCCTCTGATGTGATGAATATGGCTTCAAACCTCATTTCATTCCTGAATTGTGATGAACCTCCAGAAGATTCTCCTGTCAGTGAGTGGAGTCATATCTATGGATCTGGACCACAATTTGGTAAAGGTGACATAGCAAATATTTTAAATAGAGCAAAAGGATTTGCCTCAAAAGCAAAAACACAGGGTTTAGATGCACTTGATACATTTGATTTTGTAAAAGATACAAACTTCTCTGAACTATTTGATGTAAAAAGTCAACTTGATGGTTGTATTACTGATGAGTTTCCTTGTGGTCCTCCCAATTTAAATTTCTTTGGAAGTCCACAGGGTGCTGGCGCTGCAGGTAATCTTGTTATCAACGCTGCTGGTAATGTAATTGGTGTTGATATGCAAAGTTTTGGTGTTGGTTATGATGATCAAACTAGAATTAATATTTCTGACTCTTGTGGTAATGGAAAAGGTGCAGTTTTAAGACCTGTCTTTGGTAATGTTAATAATGCTTTTGCACAACCATTAACACCATCAGGTCCATCTAATCCTGGAACACCAGCACTTGCACCTGATAGTCTTGGATTTGGACCATTTGATGCCAATCCATATCCATTTGACAATAATGTTCCTGGATCACAGAGAACATCACCTTACAATCCAGGAGGAAAAGCATATGGAACACCTGCATATGGTCTAGGACCAAGTTTTTCTAGACTTGGCAAGAAAGCACCTAAAACACAACTTGGTATCTCCACTGCAAATTATACTGTAAACTTTACTATTGAAACATTTTCAATTCCAGTTGCTGAAACAAAAAGTCAACCAGTTGTCAAGTTTGTACTGCAAAATAAAACACAACTTGAAAACATTGATACTGATTTTGACTTTACACCTGATGATATATCAGGACAGGGGAGATTGGAGAATGGTCAAGTTGTAGTTGGTAGTGGTGAAGAAAAATTTGCTTTAGCACCAAAAAATGTTATTGATCAGAATGGACAAGAACTTAAATTCCAAGAGGCATTTATAGGAGGACAGAAACAAAGAGTTGTTGAGGATGAAATTTACCTTGTTAGAGGATTTCAATTTAATGGTGATGCATTAATAAATCCTATTAAGATTAGTAATGATGGTAAATGTGCCAAGATTGATGCTGTAGATAATGTCAAAACTACAACAGTTGCAAAAAATGTTGAAGTTAATACATCTACTAGTAAAAAAGTTGATTTTAGAATCACAACTAGTGCAAAATTTGGAAATGGTATAAAAATTTTAGGAATTGATCTTGATATAAAGAAACCTTATGATGGTGATCAATTAGACCTCACCTCTTCAAAAAGTGTTCAAACAGGAATTGTTTATGAAGTTGAAATCTATAGTCCTGAATCAAGAAATGGATGTAGATTGAGACTAAAAGGAAATACATTAGAGTTGGAAGATCATGATGATAATGATTGGACAGATCTTGTTGTTACACCTAGTGAGGGAAGATTTTTTGATTTGCAAGATGGTGGATCAAATGGAAGACCTAAAAATATTGCAACATGTAAGTTTGTTATTGATAGAGTAACAACATTTAAAACAGTGTATGAAGATGTTACAACAGGTGGTGATAGTGATAATGATTATGATGATTTAGTAATTTGTGCAAAGAGAGGTAAATTTAAACTTCCAAGGTCTGCAAAATTAAAAGCAGAGGGAGCTGTGCTTTACATTCTTGAAAAGCAAGCTACACCTTCACCCTCTTCACCAGTTGTTCCTACCTCTTTACCATCACCAGGTGTTCCTGCGCTTCCAGTACCAGATTATTCTGTTGTAAGTCCTGGACCCACTAGTGGAGGAATTCCAGGTACTCTTACACCTGGTCCAAGTGTAAACTCTTCATTCCATCCATTTCCTGGTTCAACTACTTTAGGACCTGGTAAGTGGGTTCCTGGTCCTGTTCCTCCTGGTGGTGGTGGTCCTCATGTTGGACCTGCTGTGTTTATTCATGATGGACAATTGTTTGGTGAATTGACAGGACAACAAGGCACTCCAGCACCTTCATCAGTTAGTCCTGCTGGGTCATTTGCTCCTAATACTGGTGGTGGTGGAGGAGTTGGTGATAATGTGGGTGGTATTGTAGGACCTGAAGAAGATGGGAGTTTAATAGGAGGACCTGGTGGTATTGGAGAACCTCTTAGGACAGAATCTACCCCTGGTGGTTTTGAACCTGGTTCAGGTGGTGGTGGAGGATCATCTAATCCTGGTGGTATTGCTCCAATTGGTCCGATTACTTCATTACCTCCAGGACCTGGTGTATTTTATCCTGATTTGGCAACTGATGTTGGTCCTATTATTGGAATTCCAGTTGCTCCAGGAGTAATGGTTCCTCCAGAATTGGGTGGTATTACTGGTCCAGGAATTGGTATTGTTGATATTATTGTTGAGGATGGTGGAGTTGGATATCTTTCTGGACCAGATGGTAGCACTGGTGGTGACGGTAGAACCTATAGCGCACCAAGTGACACAAGAGTCACTTACAGTGATGGTGTGAAAGAAATTCCAATTGGACCTGGCAATAGAATTTGTGTAGATGCAGGTGATATTGTTATACTGCCTATTGGTACTGAAGTGATTACAGAACCATTTGATGGAGAAGGTGGTGGTGAATTAATTATTGGTGGTGCTCCACATGTCATGCAAAAACCAGGTTGCTTCTATACTCCTCAAGGTGGAGAGAAACCTCCAACTGATGGAACTTATCCAGTAATAATGTATCTTTGTGATGTCATTGTTAAAAAACCTGGTTTTGGATATAAAAATACTGACAAGGTAATTATAAATCCAAGAATGGGTGCAGAAGCAGAATTAGTTGTTGATAAATTTGGTAGAATTTCAGATGTCTTAATTACTAAACCAGGTGAAGGATTCCAAGTGATTCCAACCATTACTATTGAGAGTGTAACAGGACAAGATGCTGACTTACTAGCAAAACTTTGTATAGATAGAGTAAGTGATGAAACAATTGATCAAGATAAAGTAATTCAAGTAGTAGATTGTGTAGGTAAGTTTTAATGTCAGAAAAAATCAATTATGAATCCTATAGATTAGGCACAAAAGATGGTGAAATTAAATTTGGACACATCTCACATAATCAACAAATATATTCTGTCTATTTAAATAATTATCTCACTGATGCCAATCACTACATTGCTATGATACAAACTGGAGAGTTTGACTGGCAGAAGGATAGTATTCTTTGTAGATCTGTTGGTTCTTTTTGTGTTGAGGCTGGTGATAATGCAAAGGATGGGACACCAAGTGTAAAAATAGATGCTAATAGTGGAGATATTATTCTGCAAGCTGATCGTGGTAGAATTAAACTTATAGCAAAAGATATTGAGTTAGTTTCTAGTGGAGATAGTGGAACTAATGGTAATATTAGATTGAAAGCTAATGAAAAGATTACACTTGATGCTGGACAAATGGTGGATATTCATGGTAAAGTATCTGTAAAGATTTTTTCTGATAAAGATGTTGAAATTATGGGTAGAAATATTTGTAATTTAATTGGTAATTTTGTAAATATGTGTGATGGTTCTGATGCTGTTGCTGCCTCTCTAGGACATGGAAGAAAAGGTGGTTCAGCAACAGAGACTAGACAAGCTGCTACATTGTTAGCATAGGAGGCATTATGTCAGACGTAGGTAATTTTTCAGTTCGTGGACTATTAGAAGTTGGTGAGGGAAATGCAGAACAATTTGGTCGTCCAGGAATTCCAAAAAGTGCTGTAAGAGGTAGTGCATATGTTGAGGGTCCTTGCATGGTTGGTGACCCTTCTCAATTTGCTAAACCAGTTGTTGAAAGGGGTAGTTTGATGGCAGGACAAACTGCCAACACAGACACTGCAACCAGTCTGACATTCACTGGTCCTCCATTTTATGCATTCTTTTGTTCTACATTTGCTAGGATTAAAAGTTTTCTTAAAGTAGATACCATGATTTGTGCTAAGGTTATCAAATCTAAGATAATCTATGCTGAAGTTATTATGGCAAAGACAAAGAACTTTGTCATTCCACACCCCTCATTGCCAAATAAAAAATTAGTTTATGCTTGTTTAGAGGGACCAGAGAACTCTGTATATGTTAGAGGTGTCTTAAAAAACAATGATACAATTGATCTTCCAGTTGTGTGGAAGGATTTAGTGTCACCAAATTCAATAACAGTATCTCTAACATCAGTTGGTATTGACCAAGGATTGATGGTCAAGAGAATTGCAAACAATAAGGTTGTAGTTCAGGGAAAACCTGGANTACCAATNAATTGCCACTATCACATCTTTGCTGAAAGGATTGATGTTGAAAAATTACAAACTGAGGTAGATCTATGAGTCTCTGGCAAAGTCTTTTTCCTGGAAATCCAGAAGGTGGTATAGAGGGTTCTCTCCCATTTAGATTTGAAAACTTTGGAACTTTTGCTGGTCCACAGGCAAGTTCTACAAACTATAATTATGATAAGATAAGTGAAGAATTACTTTGGCCTAATTTTGTTCCTGGTGATTATTCATTTAAGAATGTTGACTTAGGTGCTTATCTGTATAATAATGAATTTAATTATGTTGGATTTCATTGTGATGGAGTATCAACAGCACAGATGTACTTACAACACTCTGCTGG
>JGI25132J35274_1000243_pt1 | contig 15048 bp, 12 predicted proteins | sample ETNvirenome_6_30_FD_35274 | JGI IMG/M metagenome (IMG submission 35274)
CAAATAGAAACAGATAAGTTTGCAGGAACAAATATTGATGCCTCTCAATTAGGACAATTACAAGAACAGGCACTAATGTCTGGCAGTAGCAAACAACAAGTAGCGGGAGAAACTGAAAAAATGTCAGTTGGTCCTCCAAAGAGATTTAGCGGTTTGCCAAAAGAAGCGGCTAACAATAATGTAGATAAGAGAACAGAAAGGAGGGTTAGAAGTGGTCGAGATTGAGAAGTCCGTTATTAGACCCACATATGCTGAATGGGCTGATATTTATAGTTTAGGTAAGGAATTAACGTTTTATAGAACAACACCCGATGCAAGTAATAGACCAGATATATACGGACCTATAAACCCTTTACCTATTTATCAAAGAGCAGTAGAGGAAAATATAGAAATTACAAAAAAGGATATGCCCGACCTTCCCCCGACAGTAAATCACGACCTTTTTAGATTAATGGGATTTAACTCTATGAGTCAGGCAAAGAAATATATTGCTGTAATGAAAAACCCAAATATAACAAATATAGAAGTTCATGTTGATGGTGAAGAAGATATTGTGCAACTTGAATTTAATATGAATGAAGAAACAAGACAAGTTGATAAAAGTAAATATATTTTTTGTTCAAAAACAATAAATTATCTATCGGGAAAATTAGTTGATGGGAATTATGATACTATTACTTCGATAGATGCTGAAACTACTAGAGTGAAATTTTTTGATTTTGAAAATTCTGAAAAAAAGGATGTATATTTCACTAAAATAGTTGATATGTCTTATGACCCTGTTAATCAAAGTTATACTGATAATAAAAAGGATAACTTTCTTCCAACTGTTAAAGTTTTGACTCAATCAACTAGTTTAGGTGGCGATATTGGTTTAGTAAAAGGTTTATTAAAACTAAATCATATTTATTTCATGACCACACTTGATGGAAAATTACCTAAAGCATTGAATAGATTAACTTATGGTAGAAAAATAGCCGTTACTTTACCATTAGGCTCATTAACTAGTGATGTGAGACTCGATAAACAAGCGTTAAACGAAGTATTACCTCAATTAGAACCAATACCTAATGAGTATAAAAAGTATGAAGATAAACTTAATGATTATTTTGAACCCAAATCTGCTAAAAAACTCATTAGAAGAATGCAATATATGACAAGACTTGAGGCAAGAAAAACAAGAGAAGGGAGAGGTTTAGGTAAATATACAGGCGAAACTGAATATTATGAAAATAGACCAAAACTTTATTTTGGTGTATCTAGAGTAAAAGGTGTTTATAATCCCCAAACTAAAAATTATGAACAGATTATTCTTTTATCATTTTTCATCGAAAGGGGCGAAAGATTAGAACCTGCTGATGATATGATGTTGTTTGTCAATGAAGCATTTGTTCCTTCATATTTCGCAGAGTCTGATAGAAATAAAGACTGGGTTAGAATTTCTTATAATATTGCTAAAGATGCAGTTGATGGTGTAATTTCTTATGTTAAAGATTTGCAAACTAGATACAGAAGTAGAAAAAAGTTGGACTTTAGTTCAATGAGTGATAAAATGATAAACGCTTTTGATATTAATTTGAACGAGATAATGGAAAACTCGTTCTTTAGTTATTTAACTTTTGATAAAAGGAGAGGTAGAAGATTGAATGTAAAAAAGAGTAATATGTTGAAGAGTGCTTCTGATATAAAAAACACTTTTAATGAAGTTTTAAAAAGTAAATTTGGACCTTTTAAAGAAATAAAAGATTTGAATAAAGAAGAAATGCAGGTCTTTATAGACGAAATACACGGTTTTTATAAACGTGAATATATTTTNGCAGATACTAGATTTAATATTGAATTCCAATATACACCATTTAGCGAAGAAGGAATTGATAGTCGAATGAGAAATGAAGGTNNTATTTTTAATCACTATGATGTAATTAAAAGAAAAAATTCTTTAGATGGTGATTTAAAACAATATTTTGCAATAAGAAATAAGTCTGAAGTGGGCGAAGAATCTTTAATGGGTATGCTTGTTATTTGTTATTACTACAATGGTGACGAACTAGATAAAATTGAGGCAGTTTCAATTGTTCAACAAAGAATGCAGTATAGACCTAATATAGTTCAACAGGTTAATAAAGACATTTCAATAGTATATCCTGCTGATGAAATCGGAGTGTTTATGTATGAAATAATGACGGGTATGAGAAGAGATTCTCCTTTAATATTAGGGCGTGGAGGCGGAAATGTGTCCACATCTCCTAGCAAAGNGNGTGCATCNTNCGNTCTAAGATTATTTGGATGGCACTCTTACANANTTTGATTTTGTTATAAACAATATGAAATATAATGAAATAAGAAACGATTTCGTAGGTTACTTAGTCGGTAAAAATGGCANGAATAAAATGTATCAATTTTTGTTTAGTGATTCTACCTTGCAGGGAACTGAAGGTNCTGATACAATATGTGTAGGTAAAATGGATTTATTTTATAAAATAAAGGGTGGTTCGTCTTTTACAGGAGATAATACAGGATTTCTAAACAGAATAGTAGATTTTGAAGATTTTAAAAATAAAGTTACCATAGGTTTAAATGCGACCTCATCGGGTTCTTGTATTAACATGACGCCAGGTGCGCCTAAAGGTGATTTTATGACAATATTTGCTCCCATATTTTTAGGTGGAGTAGGTTCAGATAAAGACTTTTTAGAAGGCAATATTACTCATCAAGTAGTTGCAGGAGATGCGGGAATTGGGGGAACTAATACTGCTAGACAGCATTCTAGAGTATTATTACATGCGGAATTATACAAAAGGTTTGGTTCACAATTTGGAGAATTTATAGATTCTTTGGTTAGGAAAGCCGTTGAATCTGGTGAAATAAAATTAGGTGCAAAGTATCTTAAGAGAGGAACATCGTCGGGTGAAGGTTTTTACCCCAATAGGGACAACCATGCAATTATTTATACTCCGCCAGAAGAAAGTGTAGAACAAGAGGAAATTGATGAAGAATTAGATGAATATAAAAAGGCTGAGTCTGACGGTCCTAATACTACGCTGACACAAATGTATAGGAATATGACTGGAAGGAGTCCTCATGGACGTGAAATGAGGGAATTCAGAAATATAATAAGAACATCTAATAGTGTTCAAGAAATAAGAGATAGAACGTCTGAGTTATATAATATGCTTTATGGCGTTGATGAGGAAAACTTTTGAGGTGAATAAAATGACTGATATGATAAGAAGAAAATTGAACGAAGCAAAAAAGAATTTAGCGAAAATTGAAAAGGATGTAAATAGAGAACCTCCTAAAGAACGTAAGACAAAGGACATGTCAATGAATGTTCCCGAAGTTCCGCCAGATACATTTAAGCCAGATGAAAATATTCCAGGTTTTATTAAAGGTGGACCTAGAATGAGTAAGAAGTGGAAACAGGTGTAAGTATGGTTGAAGAAAGACCCCGAATAGCGACTGATGCTGATTTGCAGGAGGCATATAGTGAACAAGCCCCTATAAGACAAAGGGCTATGTTTGGTGATAAACCGAAAGAAAGGGGTTTTACAGATACTCCCCCTTCTATGGTAAGCACATTAGGTGTAAATAGTATGAAGGCTATTGCTCGTTACAAAAAGACTTTAGATAAAGATGATAAAGTTAGGATAACCAATGCGAAATTAAATCAACTAAGACAAGCCATTGTAAAATTTGCCGAATCTAATCAACCATTCCCATATGAGGATTTTGAAAATCTATTTACAGAAGAAATTATTGACAGAATAATTATAGTAGAAATAATAAACATGGGCGATTCACTATATGAAATTGATAAAATTATTGAAAGTAGTGAAATAACTTCAAGGGAATATATTCCTGAAGAAGATAACCCTTTATACGGAAGACAAACAATGACGGAAACTTACTACGAAACATATGAAGGTAGATTTGACCCTCAACTTGTCCAAAGACCAACTTCTGAATCACGGCCCGTAATGGATGAAGTTATTACTGCTAAAATTTATCCTAGAAAGGATAAAGCAATACAAAGAAAATTTAGTGTAAATGCTAAAGAACCAACAGTTTCTAGTAATGAGGTTGCCCTGACAAGGGCAAATCTATCAAATGATAACATTTTGACAACTGCCTATAAACAAATGGCTAGAACATTCGGTTTGGGGTTCAGTAGAAAAGAAAACCTAATGCCTTCTGTTATGAAAGCCATGTATAATAGAATGGCACAACTAAAGGCTAAGAAAAGAGAACTTGTTACAGGACCAGAATTTACAAGTAAATTTCAACAGACGATTAACAATAAGATTATGCCCCTATTGGAAAGAGGTTATCAAGTCCAAACCTATGAAGGTGTTATAGCCAAAATAGCGAGGGATGATAAAAGATTCTTTGCTAAGGAAGACATTAAAGAAATGTTTGCCTATTTCCTAATCTTCAAAGATTATGAAAATGTTAGCGAGGAAGGTAAAAAAATGGTCAATGATATTCTAAATCAAAGGTTCGCATTGGGCGACCAACAACAGACACTAAGAAGAATCTTATTGGATATTTACCGTGAATTTAGTTTTGGAACTTTGGGAAAACTAAACGAAGAGGCTAGAGAAGTTCAGAGATATATTCAAAGTGGTAGATTGCGACTATCAATGGACTTTCTTAAGGCAGACATTTCTTCTCTCGATGAGGATAGGAGAAGAGAGATAAAGACAATATTGCAAAACTCCCATCCCACAGAATACTTTGGTGAAGATTATTTGAAGTTAGGAAAACTTATAAATATATTGGGCGATGTGGCTGATACAGACGAGGAAACATTATTAGAAGAATTGGGTGTCGAGAATCTACAAATGGTTAAAAAGGCAGCCGCTTTGAGAAAGATATATGAAAGACTTTATAGAACTCTAAGAGATATTGTATATGAGGAGGAATAAACATGGAAGAAGAAATTGTAAATGTATTGAAAATGCTAGTAGAAAAGGTTCAAGATTTGGAACGTAAGTTGCATGAATCAGAAACCACATTGATTAAGTCGGGCTTTGTTGCTACAACGCCATCACCTTATTCAAAGCCGAATAGAGGTATGCCCTCTAATAAAGAAATCCAAAGTATGGATTGGGATGATATTCATGACTTTGTATCAAGAATGGAGGGAAGATAATGAACGACGAAAAATCAGAATTTAGCCTATACACAGAACTATTGACAAGATTGCAAGAACTAGAAAGTGTTATCAATAACGCACTAGGTTCAGAAGACTTCAAGGCTGAGGTAAATACATATAAGCCAATTAAACCTAAGGTTGTAGATGTGGAAAGATTGGCCGCTAAACCAATTGATAAAACTCCCACTATCGCTAAGAGTCCACGCAGTAGAAAACTAATGCCAGAAAATTTAATCTACAAAGATGAAGAAACAGAACCTAGAGAAGACCCACCAGAAATGGGGGATGCTGAAATGCCTAAAAATGTTGAGGATTCAGAACTTCCCGAAGATTCGCAGGAAAAGCAATTGGAGTTGGCTTTGGAAACTGCTCTTGCCCTATTGAGAAAGAAGAAGAATACTCTCTCGGTTATTGATTCTGAGGCAAATAGAGTTAGACCACCTCTTGACTCATAGGTGATAAATTGAATCCTTTTGACATACCTTTTGATAGTATCAATAAAAATGTTTCTTCACTAAGAAACATGGTTAGGGCTACTTTTTTAAGTGCTAAGGATAACCCTAAAGCATATGAAAAGGATTGGGAGAGATTGGTTGTTGAGTTAAGAGAGATGTTAGAAGACCCTGCTATTAAAGAAAGGTTTCCTAATATTGATACAAGCCTTCTATATTCCGACGATTCCTATAATACAATGGAACAGGGGCAACAATTGTATGAACAATTTATGACAGAACAAGCACCTGTTGAGATTGTAAAGCAGGATAAGCCAGAAAAATTTATTGAGCCTAACAAGCCCATGTATCGCATATTTGATATTGAGGACATGAAAGAGATTAACGGCTTTACAGGAGATTTTTTTGTTCAAGAAAAATATGATGGTCTACGGGTGCAAATTCACAAGTTTAATAACGAGGTTAAAATTTATAGTTTTAACGGAAGAGACATTACCAACAAGTTTGAAAAATGTGTTAAGGTTCTTGAAGAAAGAACGTTTCCTAATTGTATTTTGGATGGTGAAGCGGTTCTCTATAAAGGGGATGACCCATTGGTTAGAGCCGATACTCTCGCATTTATTAACAGAAAGGTAGAATCTGAGGGAGATATTAAACTACACATTTTCGACATAATGTATTTTGAAGATGAATCTATTGCTATGGAAAAACTAGAGGACAGAATGCAAACTCTAATTTCAAATTTTTCAGCACATTCCGATGAGCGAGTAATGTTTCCTAATAAGAAAAATACTAGAGAAGCCGATTCAATGGAAGAGATTGAAGAGTATGCTATGGAGATTATGAATAATCCTACATCGGAAGGTGTGGTGATTAAGGATGCAAAGTCTTCCTATATTATTGGTAAAAAGAAAAACCCTAAGTGGATTAAGTGGAAAAAATTTGTAGACCTAGACGTAATGGTTCTTGCAGTTAAGGAAAATAAAAATGGCACATTTGGTTACACAATTGGTGTCGGTCCTGTTGAAGAAGATACCCCAAAGGCATTTGAACTTGAAGGTAAATTTTATATGAATTTGGGCAAAACAACAAATACAAATAAAGAGGTAGAGGTTGGTAAAGTAATTAGAGTAAAGGCTGATGAAATTATGGGTAATCCTAAAAAGGGCTTTTCACTTTTTAATTCTAAATTCCATGAAATTCCCGAAGCCGCTGAACCTGAAAAATTAATCACCCTAGAATTTTTAACCAAAGATGGAAAGAAAAGTTTGGGAGACTACACCATTGATGCTCTAACAAAATCATACACAATTACCGATAATGTTCACGGAATGGCTAAATTTGATACAGGTTTAGACCTTGACGGATTTGTATTTCACGGATTTAAAGATAAAAACCTCATGTCTAAAAATGCTATGATTAATAAGGATATGTGGGAAAAACAACTAAAAGCAGCCTATTCTAAAGATAGCGGGAAGTTCTTTGTCTTTGTTCAACAATTGCTAGAAAACAGGTCATTGAATGATGAACAAATTTTTAGAGAAGGTGTGAAGTATGACTCCAAGATGATGAATCGTTTATTTGGTGAAAAAAACGGTTTGAAAGAAATGCGAAATAGATTAAAGAAAGGCGGTAAAGCCTACGGTATTGAATTTAGAAGCGACCCGACAGGTTCTACCCGCTTTTCCTATGATAGTGATACGTTGGCAAAGGCACTAGAAAGAAATGGTAAATTTCAACTATGGGCTAACAATGACCGCAATCTCTACTTTGTAATTGATTACAAAGATGATAAGATGATTTGGAAGATTGACACAAACTCGGATGAAGAAGTGTATGACCTTTTAGGGGAGGCAGGTAAATATCCCGCTACTGCTACTAAAGACTTAGAGCAAAAAATTCTATTGGACAAAGGTAAATTGATTTTGGGCGCACAACGAAATGATTACCATGAGTATATTATCAAGGGTGAGGACATTGTTTCTAAACTCCACGTTAGATATTTGCCCGTAGACGGCAAAGAGATGTTTTTAGCATGGACAGGGTATGAAAATAAGCCGACACCCGATTCATCAGATGAAGGAAAAATAGATATTTATGACAANAATTGACCCANATTTCAAGAAAGGTTAATATAGTCGAACATACAAATATAATATCATGCAGTTAAGGACACCTATGTTTGGAAGTGACTTACATAGTGGGGGAGAACTTGTTATTCTCAAGGAGGATAAAGATACAGTAATTGCAGGTTACGCATCAGTAGATGTTGTAGATAAGCAAAATGATAAGATTACATTGGGCGCAATTAAAGAAGCGGCTGATAAATTCATGAAGCAAGATAGATATAGAAATGTGATGATTACACATTCTAATGTTCAGGTCGGAGAAGTAGTAGACCAATATACAGATTCCAATGGTAAAGTCCTAAAAACAGGCGTTGATGATACAGGGTTTTTTGTAGTGATAAAATTAAGAAATGATATTGAGAAAGCGAAAGATGTTGCGAGGGATATTCGTCGTGGCAAACTTCGTTCTTTCTCAATTGGTGGTCAAGCAATTAACAAGACCAATAAATATGATTCCGATGCGGGAACATATAAAGAAATTGATAAACTTGAATTGCATGAGATTACCATTTGTGAAGAAGGGATTAACCCTGAAGCCAAATTTAATATTGTAAAGGAGGACAAAAATATGAGCGAAATTGAAAAAGCACTAAGCGAGTTTAATGAAGTAATGGCAGAACTTAAGGAAACTATCCTAAAGGAAGAAGGTGAAGAAGACATCGAATCTATGGATAGTATGCGAGAGGAAGAAGCCGACATCCGAATGGAGGATGTTGAAGAAGAAGAACTAAAGGCTGATTATGATGATGATGAAGGAACTACTGAAATTGAATCAGAAGATTATGATATGGACCGAAAGGCTGAGGAAATCTCAACCCTAGACCTATCACCATCTAACATCGAAAAGGCATATGAAGCATTTAGAGCCGAAAAGGAAGAAGAGAGAGCCTACGCAGTTATCAAGGAACAATTTGAAAACCGCTACAAGGAAGAACTTCTAGTTGAAAAGGCTGAGTCTGAAAAGGCTAAGTTTGATGCACAATCCGCAATCGGTTCTCTTGCTAGCGAACTAAGCGAACTAAAGAAATCTTTGGAGAGCGACGTTATTGCAAAGGCAGAACAAAGAGAGGCTAATACCGTAACTGTTGGAGATATTGCTAACATGTCATGGGATGAAGCACACAACGAATTTTCCCGTTTGAAGGGGGGTAACTAAATATGACAGGCTATTTTAAGACTATCGGAGATTTGGAGCGAGCGACCTATGGTATGGGAAGCGACAACATTTTGAAAAGTGAAGGCATTACTTCAGGAATTGAGGGCGCACACTTTTCAGCAACAGGCGGAACAACAGAATTGTATAACCTAGTCTACGGACAAAAGGTTTGGTCAATGATTAACCGTGAAATTAATGCACTATCTATGCTTCCTAAGAAACCTTGGAAATCTAGCGGTTGGAGAATTTTGAAGAGTAGAGCAGTTGGTGGTGGCGGAGATACTTTTGCTGCTAATGCTGACAAACTCGGTGGAACTGCTGAAAACGAGTCGCTATCTAACATTACTAACGTAAAGCCAGATTATGACACATTGAGCGTTACACCTAAGACAATTGCTCACACATTTGAGATTTCTGAAATTGCACAAATGATGGCAGGTCTTGATGATGGAATTGGCGACCTTATTGCTAATTACCGTGAAGAGGTTGGTATTACTCACGCAGAAGTTATGAATCAACAAATTTTGCTTGACCTAACTACTACTACACAAAAGGGGCTAAGAGCATCTGAACTTTCTGATGCTGAAAGAGATAGAAACCTAACTTCTCTTTACAAGATTATTTCTAACTTTGCTGAATTGGATAATAGCGGTTCTGAATTGTTCACCAATTCTTTGGATATTTACGGAACAACAAGAACAGACCCAGCAGGAAGTGTATCAGCCCGTATGTTGCACCTAGAATCTTACGTTGATTCTAATTCAGGAACAGATAGAAACCTAACGGTTAATCTCCTAAATACTGCTTTGAGAAACCTCATGGCAAGAGGTGGAGACCCTAAGGTTATTCTAACAGGATATGATACTATTCAGACTTTGGGAGAGTTGCTACAAGCACAAGAAAGATTCATGGGTCGAACAGAAGTTGTTCCTTCCCATTCAGGAATTAAGGGTGTTTCTGGCCGAGAGGTTGGTTTCCGTGTTGCTACTTATCACGACATTCCTATTATCCCAGTTAAGGATATGCCGAATGGTGGTGCAGGACTTTCAGATATGCTAATTCTAGATACTGACCATTTGTATCTTTGCACACTAAAGCCTACTGAATACTTTGAAGGTGGAATTAATGCTGATGTTTTCGGTCACGGAAAGTTGGGTCATCGAGGACTTTACAGAACCGTTGCTGAAACTGTCTGCACATACTTTAGAGGACAAGGAAAGATTATTGACCTACAATGAGGTGCTTTAAATGGGATTAAATACAATAACATTTATTGCAGACCATCATGGTTCTACTGCACCTAAAGTTCAAGGACATTATTACTATGTTGATTTTATCCTTGATGTAACAAAGGGGGCTACGGCATCAGTAACAACAACAGTAGATTATACTGCGGCTACTAATACAATTCTTCGTAAAAGTGGAACTGCTCTTAATGCATCTACTACTTATTCAGTAGGAAGCACCATTACTCTAGGTTCTTCCGCTACGGGTGGAAACGATGGTGAAGTTACTATTGTTAGTATTGCTGATGCTAATACTATGGTTGTTTCAGATATTGGGGCAGACGCTACTGATGACGAAATTACTATTGTTGGGAATAACTTTTCTCTACTTGCATCGGATTTGGGTCTATCTAAACTTACCCACATTGAAGTATTGGGACAGGAAAATAACTTAGTAAAACTAAATACTAAGTTACTCAACACGGGTGCTTTGTTTCAAGAAACAGCCGCACTTGCCGCTAATGGGGAATATTTGGTTCTTGAACCATCTACTCTTTCAACGGGTGCAGTAGCAAATGGCGATATTGGCTCATTTAGAATTAGAGCATACGGTCTACTTTGAGGTGATTAAGTGAGAGTAAAAAATACTACGGGTGGAACGAAAACTGTTCTCGGCAGGTCATATCTCGGTAATCAAGAGTTTAACGCTGATGAAGAGTTGCGTGGTATTTTTCTAAGAAACGGTTTTACCATTTTGGAAGAAACTGTGGAGGAAGTGGAAGAGGTTGTTGAGGAAGTTTCCGATGATACAGCCTCTCCACTCCCCGACTTAGATAGTATGACGAAGAGAGAATTGCAAGCACATTTGCGCTCTCTAGGTATTCCATTCAAATTATCGCAAAATAAGTCTGACCTTGTTGGTCTATTGAGTGAAGAAGAGTAAGTTTTATTACTTACCTATCTTTGCGTATAACTAAGGAGATGATAATATGCCTATGAATTCAACGAAAATAACAGCGAACACACAAGTTTCTTCAATTGGTGGGAACTTTGAAGGAGTAATTTACTTTAATGGTGGAACGGCCTCAGTAATTAATGTATTTGACAACAATACAGCAAATGTAACATTACCGTGTAATTACAATAATGACCCCACAATTGTAGCACCCGATACTACGGGTTTGAAGGTTGGTATGTTTGTAACAGGAACAGGTATTCCCGAAGGGGCTACAATTGTTTCTATTACAGATGGGACAGACTTTGAATTAAGTGCGTCTACAACGGGGGGCAATACAGTAGGTGGTCTGCTAACCTTTATTGACGGTGATAATCATATCGCTAAAATTCTAGTAGCCGCTAACTCTTCTGATGTAGTAAGAGGGCTTGACATTGTTTGTAGAAACGGTATTAAAATTATCGCTGATAACTTTACCTCACTTGAAATCTTTGCCCTTACTAATTAGGGGGCTAAAGGATGACAAATATACCAGAATTCTCATACATGCAACCTGAGAATATTAAAGAAGGTAAAGGCGATACCGTAGTCAGAAAGACATGGAATGCGGGTTTTGCTAAGGAGGCTTTTATTGCCTTTATTCTATATGAGGCTTCAAGCATTAACCCAAGTGTAAAGACAAAGATTGGTGATTCAAGCACCACCTTTGGTCTAAAAAATATGGCAACCTTCTTGTCTAGAAATCACAATATTGGTGGTTATGACGATTCGGAGTTTGACAAGACCAACCGTGATGCTCTAAAAGAAATTAGCGAAATGCCTTTGCGTAGTTTAATAGGTGCAGTAATGCCCGAAGAAAGCCAAACTAAAGTAGAAGAAGGTTTCTTTGACCAAACTACAAGAGAGAGATTAGGAAGACATTTGTTTTATGCTGAACAACATGATGAAATGATAATTGTTATGAAAGAGACAAATTTACCACTTTCTAATCAAATCACCAACCAAAGAACTTCTTCATTGAAGAAAATAATGGAGTTTAAGGTTGGCGACCTAATGGATGAAAGAAAGACTAATTTGGATTTTATCACCTTCTTTGATATTTTTGATGATGACTTTGTAAGATACTTTGGGGAATTGCTCCCTGTTTATGCTTATAAAAAGGGTAAGGCTAAGGTAAGTGAAGAGGTGCAAAATTATCTAGACTCTTTTCAAGATAAAGAAAAGAAAGCCGTTGCCGTTATGGGTTTAATTGACGGTGTTTCTAATTATATTGAAACCGCTATTCAGGAATATTATGGTGGTATATTCGACATGGGAGAAAAAACCCGAATGGGTGTAATGGGCGAAATAGGAAAAAGAGTCAAGGGAGATATTTACGAAAAAAGACAAATGGGTTCAATTAAACTTTCACCGTCTGAAATTACAATTATTCAAAATCAACTTTTACCATTGGGTGAAGAGGGGGCTAAAAGTAAGGCTGAGAAACTTTTCGGAACATCCGAAGTAATTCAAGTATCATTTGGAGAACGAACTTCTGCGTCTGCGAGTGCTACGGGATTTGACCCTGCGGAAGATTATTTGGGTAAAAGAGGGGTGGAAATTAACCTAGAAGCCATGTCTAGAGAACAATGGGAAGACCTAGTAGCCACACTAATAGAATACGGTGCAAAAGGTAATAGCAGGTCACTTCAAGGTAAAGGTAAAGCAATTCTTATGGATGCAGTAGAAGGTTTTGTAGAAAAAACAAAAACAGAAATATTTGGTTCTATGCAAGAATTTGCTGAATTTGAAGATGAAGTTAATAGTAGAATTGAAAACATCTATGCTAGTTCTAGAGAACAACGAATGGTTACACCTCAACAAAGAGATGAATTTGAAGGTGCTGATTCTTCTGTATATTTAAGTTCAGCCGACCTATTAGAATATTTGAGGAAATTGTATAGAGAAGGCGAAGTTACTGTTAAGGAAAAGGAAAAAACCTATGAAATAGAGATAAATGACTATGAACCCTATACTACAAAATATGGTAGGTCTGTTAGAAAATTAGAAGGTAGAAGGAAAGACCAAATTAAATTTAGCCCAAGACTAATTGATTCAGAAGAAGAAGGTCGAGTAATAAGAGAAAGAGCCAATAGACCAATTGAGGCACTTAGAGATATTTTTAGTAAAACAGAAGCAGGATTTACAAAGCAAATGAGAGGCGTTTATAGTTTGGCTAAGAATAATCTGTCTGGCGACAACAGTATGCTAAAGGGTTTGATTAAGATATTCGGAAGTGTAGATACATCTGAATATGATGAGCAATTTGAATTGGGAACAAGTCTTTCTGACTTTGAAGATTTGGAACTAAATATAAATGAAATAAAGGATGAATATGAACCATTTGTAACATTTATGTTAGAAACTATTGAGTTAATAGATAGTAGACAAGAATTTGTAAATAAAATGAAAGGATTGGCTATGGATTCAGAAAAGTTGGATGAAATTGTAGATAGTTTTTCCCTATTAATGAATGACATTAATCAAGGTATAGAGAATATCGGTAGAGAACAACAACAAGGACTTGAAGAAATAAATGTTGAAGAAGGTGAAGAAGGAGAGCAGGAACTACAAAGTGAAGTAGAACGTAGACAACAGTTGTTTGAGAATGTTGCTGATGAAAAGACAGGATTCAAAAATGAATTAATTACCTATTCTGATAGCCTGTATAATATTTTCCAAAACATAATTTTCGATGAATTAATGAATCCTAAATATGAAGAGGCTACGGAACAGGAAATAAGAAGTCTTTTAGAAAGGGCTACCCAATCAGAAACCAATAAAGTGGGAATACCTCAGGAATCAATAGATGTTATATTAATGAAGTTGAATAAAGTTAATTTTATTGTGGATAATTTGGCACAAAAAGACATTAAACAAATAAAACAATTTATTCCTAAAGTTACAGTTGCCGAAGGTATTGATACTGTTAGGGGAAATTTAGATAAACAAATAGATGACATTTTTCAAGGTATTAGTGAAACTATGGCAGGTAGTAAATTAGGCGATGTTTCTACTTACGGTTCGTTGGAATTTACAGTTACACCAGAAAAGAGAGGATTTAGATTTAAAGGTAATTACAATATTAAGGGTAATGTAAAACCCCAAATATCTAGAGCCTATATTAGTTATGGAAAAGACGCTAGAAGCGCAACAACGGCAGGTGGAGATACGGTTGCTGACCTACAAGGTGGAACAATGATTTCAAAGCCACTATTAGAAACATTGGAGAAGATTAGAGTCGCTCTAAATACTTTAAACAATGCGATATAATTATAAATAAGAAATAGGAGTAATAGACATGGTAAAGATTGTAACCCCATCCGACATTTCTCTTAGTGTTGTAAATTATGATGGTGGGGTGGGCAGTTACACTACTGCTGTTAAAGTAGCCGCACTATTGGGTATTGCTGATTTTGTTTCCGCTAGTTCAGGCTCGGCTACTTCTCCTACATTAGAAGAGGTGGGAGATTTAATTAGGAGAGCCGAAGATTTAATTGATGAAACTACAAACTCATCATGGAGAGAAAATTTGGTAGAAAATGAATTTCATGACTTTGATTTTGACGACAAGTGGAGAAGTTATTATTCCGATTATGTGGGCAAAATTAGACTAGAAAATGAGAATATTAGGAAGATTATCCGTATTGCTACATGGGAGGGAAACAATTACAAAGACCTAGCATCAGCCGTAGCAACAGTTACAATTAGCGATTACACTAATGTAACAAGTGTAACTTTAACGGCAGGTGGAACAACATGGACACTAACAGCAGGAACAGGAACAGGACAGTTTAACAAAACTTTTGGTAAAAGAACTACTGCTATGGAATTGTGTTATTTGATTAATGAGCAACCGCCTAGCATTACTGCACCATTTACGGGTGCTACTACTAACAAATCACTCTCTTCTAGCGGAAGTAATATTTCAGATTT
>JGI25132J35274_1000247_pt1 | contig 14941 bp, 5 predicted proteins | sample ETNvirenome_6_30_FD_35274 | JGI IMG/M metagenome (IMG submission 35274)
GCTTTAGTTGGCATTCAAAAAATGGCAGCTGCTAACTCAAACACTGCCACAAGACATATTCTTGATTCTGGATTGTTTATTACAGCTGAAACCGCAGAAAAGCTTTCGCTTCGTATATCTGACATTATAGAATATTCTCCTACTAGAGAGGCGTTTATACAAAGCGTAGGAATTCATAATGCTGCTACACTAAAAGAAATGTCTGAGCTTCATTTATATGACTTTGGTATATTTTTAGATTTAGCCCCAGATGAAGAGCAAAAAGCTTTACTAGAGAATAACATACAACAAGCGTTGGCTCAAAAAACTATAGATATAGAAGATGCTATAGATCTTAGAGATATATCTAACATCAAAGTGGCTAATCAACTACTTAAGCTTAGAAGAGATAAAAAACAGAAAAGAGATCAACAACTGCAACAGCAAAACATCCAAGCTCAAGCACAGGCTAACGTTCAACAGCAACAAGCTGCTGCTCAGCTAGAAGTTCAAAAGCAACAAGCTTTAAAACAGGCAGAAGCTCAATTGTTACAAATGCAGTCTCAACTTGACGCTGGTAAAATGCAGGCTGAAACACAAATGAAAGCTCAATTAGCTGCTCAGAAGTTTCAATACGACATGCAGTTAAAATCTTTAGAGTCTCAAGTATTAAAAGATAGAGAAAAAACTAAAGAAGACAGAAAAGACGAAAGAACTAAAATACAAGCCACTCAACAGTCAGAAATGATTGATCAAAGAAAATCAGGTAAACCACCTAAAAACTTTGAGCAAACGAGTAATGATATACTTGGAGGTGGGTTTAATTTAGGTGAGTTTGAACCTAAGTAATTTACTAATTTATATTTTATATTATGGAAGAAAATGAAAACGTAGTTGAAGAAACTACACAAGAACAAACTGTAGATACAGTTGATGAAAGTAAGTTTGAAAGCGCTGGCGATGACAGTGTAATCAAAATAGATTTAGACAAACCAATTGAAGATGAAAAACCAGAAGAAACAACAGAAACTGCAGATGGCTCAGCTGACGACACAGGAGTGGTTGGAAGCGATGAAAGTGCCGACGCCACACCGGAACAAGAAGAAGTACAGCCGGAAGCCGAAGCACAAGACGCAGTACTAGAAGAAGTAACTGAAGAAGGAGTAAAAGAAGAAGTTGAGCAAGTTACAGAAGAAGTAGAAGAAGCTATAGCTGAAGCTAAAGAGACTGGAAAACCATTGCCAGAAAACGTTCAAAAGTTAGTTGACTTTATGAACGATACGGGTGGTGATATAGAAGACTATGTAAAGTTGAATAAAGATTATTCAAATCTAGACAACTTGAGTCTTTTAAAAGAATACTATAAGCAAACTAAACCTCATCTAGACTTAGAAGAAATAAACTTCATGATGGAAGATCAATTCGCCTTTGATGAAGAGCTAGACGAGGAGAGAGATATAAAAAGAAAGAAATTAGCTTTGAAGGAGCAAGTTGCTCAAGCAAAGAACCACTTGGAAAGTGTAAAATCCAAATACTATGAAGACATCAAGTATGGCTCTAAGTTGACACAAGAGCAACAAAAAGCCATTGATTTCTTTAATAGATACAACAAAGAGTCGGAAGACAACAGGAAAGTAGCTGAAAAACAGAAGAGAACGTTTTTAAACAAGACTAGTCAACTATTCAACAAAGACTTCAAAGGTTTTGAATACAATGTTGGAGATAAAAAGTACAGGTTTAATGTTAAGAACGCTGACGCTGTTAAAGATACTCAAAGCGATATTAATAACTTCATAGGAAAGTTTCTTAATGAAAGTAATGAAATACAAGATGCTAAGGGTTATCACAAAGGTTTATTCACAGCTATGAATGCTGATGCTGTAGCACAGCACTTTTATGAGCAAGGTAAAGCAGACGCTTTAAAACAAAGTGTAGCTAAATCTAAAAACGTTAATATGAACCCACGCCAACAATTTGGCGAAGTTCCTAATAACAGCGGTATGAAAGTTAAAGTGCTAGGTGATAATTCTTCTGATTTTAAGTTTAAAATTAAAAACAGAAAATAATTTATTAACCCATTTAAAACTATAAAAAAATGGCAATTACTAATGGTACTAATTTGAATAGCGTACCTGCTTCAGTAAAGCAAACGCTATCTACAAATTATTTAGACCTTTCTTCAGCTTCAAACGCTGGTTGGGGTCAACAATACGTTCCAGATTTAATGGAAAAAGAGGCTGAGGTTTTCGGCCCAAGAACAATTTCAGGTTTTTTAGCACAGGTAAGTGCTGAAGAAGCTATGACTGCTGATCAGGTAGTATGGTCTGAGCAAGGTAGATTACATTTATCATACAAATGTGATGTTGATGCTGACAATGTTGTAACTATTCAGTGTGATATTGATGAAAATGGATTCGCTGCAGATGGTTTGCTAACTCACGGTGTTCGATTAAACGACGCTGTTGTTGTAGCTGCTCCTACTGGAGTATTTAAAGGTATAGTTACAGGAATAGGATCTGGAGCAACTGCCGCAGATATTACTATAGCAACTTATGATGGATCTACTATCACAACTGCAGGTAACACTGCTGACAAAGGAACTATTCTTTTAGTTTACGGTTCTGAGTACGCTAAAGGTGTTGGTTACAACGCTGCTGGTGCTACTAACGTAGAGTCAAGAGGCGCTAACGAGCCAGACTTTAAAACTTTTACTAACAAGCCTATCATTATGAAAGACTTTTACGAAGTATCTGGATCAGATTCTTCTCGTATTGGTTGGGTAGAGATTTCTACTGAAGGCGGACAAGGCGGATATTTATGGTATCTAAAAGCTGAGTCTGACACAAGAGCTCGTTTTACTGATTACGTAGAAATGTCGATGTTAGAATCTGTAAGAGGTTCTGGTACTAACGGTGTTGATACCTTCTTAGGTCAATCTGGTAACGATACTGCTGTAGGTACTCAAGGTTTATTTGATGCTATCACTGACAGAGGTAATGTTACTTCTGGTGTAACTGGTGTTAATGCCGCTACTGACCTAGCTGAATTCGACGCTATTTTAGCTGAATTTGATAAGCAAGGTGCTATTGAAGAGAACATGTTATTCGTTAATCGTGCTACATCTTTAGCATTTGACGATATGTTAGCTTCTATGAATTCTTACGGTGCTGGTGGTACATCTTACGGTGTATTTAACAACTCTGAAGATATGGCATTAAACTTAGGCTTCTCTGGTTTCCGTAGAGGATCTTACGACTTTTATAAGTCTGACTTCCGCTACTTAAACGATTTAGCTACTCGTGGCGGTATTAATGCTGTCGCTGGTTCTGATGCTATTAGAGGAGTTATTATTCCTGCTGGTTCTTCATCTGTTTATGATCAAACTGTTGGTGCTTCTATCAAGCGTCCGTTCTTACACGTACGTTATAGAGCTTCACAAACTGATGATCGTAGAATGAAGACTTGGACTACTGGTTCAGTTGGAGCTGCTACATCTTCTCTAGATGCAATGAATTTACATTTCCTAACTGAAAGATGTTTGATCACTCAAGGTGCAAACAACTTTATGTTAATGAAGTAAATCACTTTAAGCTACCCTGCCTTCGGGTGGGGTAGTTTTTTTATTAATTTTTATTATATTATATCATGGCAAAAAAAGAAACAAAAAAGGTTGATGTAGCTCCTGAAGTAAAAGCTACAAACGAAATGGTTGAGGTTAAAGTAAAAGCTAAACCTGAGCCTAAAAAACCAACTTGGGAAATAAAAGATAGGGTTTACAACTTAAAAAGTAACAAGAGGCCATTGTCTAGAATGATTAAGTCTGCGGGCATATATTATTTTGATGAAGAAAAAGGCTACGAAAGAGAGTTGAAGTATTGTCAAAATCAAAGAACACCTTTTGTTGATGAAATGACTGGTGACCAAAGGTTAGAGCATATTGTTTTTAGAAACGGTAGCCTTTACGTTGAGAAGTCGAAAACTACTTTGCAAAAGCTTTTATCTTTATATCACCCGGACAAAGACAGACTATACGAAGAGTATGAGCCTGTAAAAGAAGCCGCTAGTGAAATAGAAATACTAGAGATGGAAGCAGACGCGATATTAATGGCTAGACAAATAGATATTGATATGGCTGAAGCTATAATGAGAGTAGAGAAAGGATCAGAGGTGTCTAGCATGAGTTCTAAGGAGCTTAAAAGAGACTTGCTATTATTTGCTCGAAATAATCCTGCTTTGTTCTTAGAGTTAGCGGCTGACGATAACGTGCAGCTCAGAAACTTTGGTATTAAAGCTGTAGAAGAAGGAATTATTAAACTATCAGCTGATCAACGTAATTTTATATGGGGATCTAACGATAGAAAAATAATGACTGTACCGTTTGACGAGCACCCATATACCGCTCTTGCACATTGGTTTAAAACTGATGAAGGCATGGAGATATATTCAAATATTGAAAAGCGTTTAAACGCGTAACCATATATAGTGGAGCAGCCACTCTTCTATAGGGTGGTTGCTTAACTATAAAATAAAACATAATGGCAGAAAGATTTGCAAATATAGACACGGTGTATCAAACAGTATTAGCGCTAGCTAATAAAGAGCAAAGAGGATATATAACGCCACAAGAATTTAATCTATATGCTATAAGAGCTCAAATGGAAATATTCGAGCAATACTTCTATGATTTAGATCAGTTTAGAAGAGGGATTATGAAGTTTCAAACAGATTACGCGCCTAGCATACAATCTGATTTAGAAAATAAAATTTCAAAATTTTTAAAAGAAACAAGTGGTAGTGGTGCAAATGTTTCTAATCCACTGGCTGATGATCATTATAAAATTTCTAGTGTTGTTGGTGTAAAAGAAGGATATAGATGTGATGTTGAAATGGTTAATAAAGATGAGGCAACTAAAATAATTAACTCAGGCTATTTAACAAGACCAACTAGCAAAAGGCCTATAGGCTATTTGTTCAACAATAACATATATATATTACCTGCTAATACAGACACTATAATTTCATACTATCGTAGACCTAACAAGCCAAATTGGACTTATATAGTTGTTAATGAAAAAGCTATATTCAACGAAAATTTAAGCACACAGCACTTTGAGCTTGACAAATCTGAGGAAACGAAATTAATTTTAAAAATATTAGGATACGCTGGCGTAGCAATAAAAGACTTACCTTTAGCACAAGCTGCAGCTCAAGCCGATAACAATATTGCGATACAGCAAAAAAGATAAATAGATGGGTTATATAAACGATACAGATTACAATTACTATGAAGGTAGCAACTTAGGCAGTTATCAGTTTGTTTCTATAGACGATATTGTTAGCCAGTTTATGGTCGTGTATGTTGGCGAAGAAAAGCTTATAAGCAATGCCAATAGAACAGACGTTCAATTTCACGCGTATAGAGCTTTAGCAGAACTTTCTTTTGATACGTTTAGATCTTTTAAGGCTCAGCAAATAGACGTGCCACCTAGCTTAACCATGAGGCTTCCAAAAGACTATGTTAACTATACTAAGGTAAGTTGGGTGGACTCTGCAGGTATAAAGCATCCTTTATATCCTACTAAGCACACTTCAAACCCTTATCAAATAGAGCAAGAATCTGACGGAGACTACACTTACTCTACGGCTATAGACTCTTTTGTGCTTTCGAAAACTAATGGTTGGGTTGTTAATGGCTTCAAGTCTGGTGGTCGAACTGCTGCTACGCACATATTTGCTGATACAGACGAAGTAGTTGTTAAACAACATTTTATTCAAAGATTTAAACTAGGATCTTATGTAACGTATTGCTACAAGGCCATAGATGTTTCTGAATATGTAGGAGCTTCATTAACAGCAACGGCTGTTTCAGCTGCAGCTTCTACTTTAGTTTTAGATGGAAGTGAAAGTGAGCCTGTAAACGCTACTACGTTAGCTAACGCCGGCACTTACGCTCAACCTGCTACTACAGTCAGAGTTGGGTTAAGCTCCACTCCTCCAGACGTTGCAGACGCTAGTGGACTTGTTAATCTTAGAGAAATACCAGCGCCTGGTCAGCCGAGCGCCCTACACAGAGATCCAGGCTACTTTGATTTAGGATATATAGAATGGACGGCTGGCGAAACTGGACAAAAAGTTTTAGGTGAAGATGAAGAGTTAAATTTCGGTAATTTAGATCAAGCCTACTTAGTAATAGTTTGTATTGCTCCGTACGAATTAAGTCAAAGTGATATTGGTGGGGTTTCTAGTGTAAGTACGAACAATTTTGTTCAGTCTACTATTTCTGGTATATCATTAGAGTCTGTGGTGCCTTCAGCTAATATAAGCTCTACTAACGAGCAAGAATCATCTACATTTACTAGCTTTAAGTCTATGACGCCTAGCGAAAACGAAAATGATGATTACAAGAACGATGATTATCAAAGGGTGCCAGACGAAAGATATGGTTTAGATCCAGCTCATGCGCAGGCTAACGGTTCTTTTTATGTTGATCAAAGATTAGGTAAAATAAACTTTAGCTCTAATATTTCTGGAAAAACTGTAATATTAGATTACATAAGCGATAGTCTTGGAACTGATGGAGAAATGCAAGTCCACAAGTTTGCTGAAGACGCCATGTACAAATGGATTTCTTATGGTATATTATCTTCTAAAGCAAACATACCAGAATACATAGTAAGAAGAGCCAAAAAAGAAAAGTTCGCTGCTACTAGGCAGGCAAAGTTAAGGCTTTCTAACATTAAGCTTGAAGAGATTACTCAAACACTTAGAGGAAAGTCTAAGCAAATAAAACACTAGTAAATGGCTGAAATTAAAAATACGTTTCTAAAAGGTAAAATGAACAAAGACCTTGACGAAAGGTTATTGTCTAAAGGAGAATATAGACACGCCTTAAACGTTGAGATTTCTAGTTCTGAAGGTCAAAACGTCGGAACTGTTCAAAATATACTAGGTAACTACGAGCTGCCAAATCCAATAAGTAGCTCAGAGTACAAATGTATAGGATCTATATCAGACGAAAAAAACAATAGACTGTACTGGTTTGTAACTAGTAAAGATATAGACTTAATATTAGAATGGGACGATTTAGAGCAAAAATCTTCTTTAGTTTTTGTTGATCCAAATAAAAAAAATTCAAACGCAACTCTTAAATTTCCAAATACGTATATTACTGGAATAAATATTATTGATGACTTTTTGCTTTGGACAGACGGCATTAACGAGCCAAAGAAAATAAACATTAAAAAAAGCAAGCTAGGTAGCGATCAAAATCAAGCGCCAATAAACAAACATACTAAATTGGTTGTTGATAATGTTGTTACAGACTTTGATGCTACTGAAAAGTATATTACCGTAATAAAAGATAGACCTCAATCTCCACCCACTGTAAAAGTCAATGCTAATAAAAATAAAAGCGAGCGCGGTATATTTGAAAAAGTCTTACCTAGATTTTGCTATAGATATAAATACGCTGACGGAGAATATTCTGCTTTTGGTCCTTTTACAAACGTTGTATTTAGCGCTAAGCATTCTGAAGAAGTTAACGCTGAAAACTTTTACTCTAGCAAAGAGAAAAGAAACGTGTCAATGGTAAACTCTATAGAGTCTGTTGAGCTATTAGATTTTGTTCCGTCAAGCATGCCTAAAGACGTGGTTCAAGTTGACTTATTATATAAAAGTGAAAACTCAAATGTAGTATACTCTGTCGCTAACGTTAAAAAAGAAGATAAAGAGTTTAAAGCAAAAGGTTCTTCTCAAAACGTTGATCCTATATATGAAAGTAATTCTCCAGGCGGCGTAGGACTAAACGAAATAAACAAAGGAAGATACTTAATAACAACAGAAAATATATACGCTGCTTTACCTGAAAACCAAATACTTAGACCTTGGGATAACGTTCCAAGATCAGCAAAAGCACAAGAGATAACAGGTAGTAGAATAGTATACGCTAACTACAAGCAAGGATACGACTTGAAAGGTAGTGTAACTCTAGATGCTAGCTTTGAGAAAAGAAACACTAGAGAAAACAGTATACTAGAAGGTGGCGTAGAAACTATTAAATCACTTAGAGATTATCAATTAGGAGTAGTATATGGCGATGATAAAGGCAGAGAAACACCTGTATTTTCATCAAGCGAAGGATCTGTTAAAGTTCCTTGGTTAAGCGAAGTTTATTCTTCTCCAAACTATTACAATCCTTTATGCTTAACTGCAGCAGTTAAAAGTCAAGTACCAGATTGGGCTTCTTATTTTAAATTTTATGTAAAAGAAACTTCAGGAGAGTACTATAACTTGCTTATGGACAAGCTGTACATACCTAGCCAAAGCACTGATTTTGAAAATAAAGAGGAGCATGTGTGGCTCTCTTTCCCTTCAACTGAGATAAATAAAATAACAGAAGAAGATTACATAATACTAAAAAGAGTATCAGGCTCTACTGTTAACCCTGTAGAAGAAAAAAGTAGATATAAAATATCAAGCATATCTACAGAAGCCCCTGATTCGATCGCTTATAATTACATATCTTTAGGTGAAATAACAAACGCAGATGATATTTTAGCAAACGATGAAGAAGACGCTGCTATATTTCCAAACGTAGAAAGAAGAATAGACAAAGAAACAGACGTTATAGAAGTAGATAGGTCTAACAGCTTGGAACAAGGAATACCTCTACTTAGAGCTTTAGGCAACGTAACTAATAATGGCGGGGTTGACAACAGCTCTAATATTGACGACTTGTATGTAGCTTGGAAAAAAGTTTCTTCAGGAGTAACTACACATTCTAAAAGATATAAAGTCAGCTCTAATGAGTTTATAGGAACTTCTTACACGATGAAGTTGTCTGAAAAAATTACACAAGAAGACGCTGCTTTAGCGGCTGGTAGTAGTGATGCTAACTTAGGATCAGACATAACTTTTTCTATATTTAGAAAAGACTTAAGAACTGGAGAGGATTTTTCTGGGAAGTTTTTTGTAAAAATATTTTCTGATGACATTATTAAAAGCAAGATATTAAACTTAAACAGTAACATATCTACAAATAAATTTATATCTTCATCTAAAGAATTGTTTTGGTGGGCTGACGAAACTACTGGAATATTCGAAAATACAGGAATATTAAACGCACCAATTTCATCTACAACTCCAAATGTACTTCCTAGCGGAACAGCTGATGTTGTTGAAATAACTAACACAGCATCTGAGTGGGATAATGTGTTGATAAGTCAAGGTAAAGCTTTCTTTATAGATAACATGTATATGGCCGCAGCAAATGTTTCTTCAACTAGCTACGCTAAAGAAGCTGGTCAAGGTGTTGTTGCTAATCCTGTAGAGTATGCTGAGCTAAACTGGAGATCTAATTTTAACGATGAAAACGATGTTTATCCTTGGAACTTAAATGGTGATACGTCTTGGGCTCAATCAAACACTAGCTTTGTTGATTGGTCGACTACGTTAAGAAATAGTATACCTGGAATAATAACTTCAGATAGCGACAATATAGAAGGCGGTAAGTTTGTTTGGAAAGACAGTATATTTGGACTAGCAGAAACAAATAAAACTTATGGTGAAAATGCTGGTGGACACTTTATGCACGTTTCATTTTTAGCGCCTGGTAAAGACTTACACGACGGCTCTTTTGATGGAGCTAGTGATTTAAACAACGTAGATGTTTTTGGAGAAAACAGTATAGCTGGACTGCTAAAAGGAATATGGGGTGGAGGAGCTTTTACTGATGAATTTGGCGCTTCTTTAGGCTTAGACGCTGACGGGCAAGATGTTAAGTTTGTTGAGTTTGAAGGAAACTATATTGGAGAAAGTCCAGTGGGCGATGCTCCAGCGCCGGGTGTTGGAAAAGGGTACGACTTAGAGTATAGAGAATATCACGAAAGGCAGTGGGATCCAACTTTTTCTCCAGGTGACTCAGGATTTAGTAGCGCTATTGATGAAGATAAAAATGTAGAAGACTTTGTTAAAAAAATAGCTATTGGCAAAAAATTTAAGTTTGAAAACGATTCTACAGAACAGCTTTTTACTATTTTAGACGTTCAAATAAAACATGTTTACAATCACACTCCTTGGAGGTCTAATTGGAAATATACAATCGACGGAATAGTTAGAGGTAACGATAGCGTAGAAGAAGCCGCTGTTGCTTGGGCTAAGGCTAAGCTAACTAACAACGTAACCGACGAAGACGCGACGTTAATAGAAAGGATAATAAATTTTGGCAAAGCTAGTAACAGAAGAACTGTATACATATTAAGACTAGATAAAAATCCTACGCTTGGCAACTACAATATTTTAGGTGGTAGTAGCGATAACATAAGTTTTACTACGTCTGAAAAAATGCAGTTTGTTGACACTGACGCTCATGCAAATTCTGGGTTAATCAAAGATGTGCAAGCTATATTTGAAACAGAGCCAAAAGAAGCTTTAGATCTAAACATATTCTACGAGGCTAGTCAAGCTATACCTACGTATTTAACTTTAGAAAACGCTAGTCAATTTGCGCCTATAGGCTGTAGAGTTGAGTTTGTAGATCTTCCAGAGGCTAGAAGAGGTGATGAAACAATATCAAATATTATACATGTCGCTAGTTGGAAACATACTGACAGCGGTGAACTTGCCTTTATTTGTCAGCAAGAAAATGGTTTTGGAGCTAACGCTAGAGGATTTAATAAGTTAAACTCAAATGGAGTACAAATAGACTACGTTGACGCTAGAGTTAGATTTTATAGACCTGACGGAAGCTTTACAACTTGCAGGTTAGGTCCTATGCAAGACGCGGGTCAAGGCCCAAGCGGTCTTAGAAGATTATTTATAGTAAATAGAGTTGTAGACATAACAGAAGAAACAGGCTTAAGTTGGTTTAATTGTTTTACTTTTGGAGATGGTGTAGAGTCTAATAGAATAGAAGACAACTTTAACTCTAGCTTTATTAAAAATGGAGCTAAAGCATCTACTACTTTAGACGAGCCTTATTCAGAAGAGCATCGTAAATATGGTTTAATATATTCTGGTTTATACAACGCTAGCTCTGGCTTAAATAACTTAAATCAATTTATACAAGCTGAAAAAATAACAAAAGACTTAAACCCTACATACGGTAGTATACAAAAGCTTTTTTCAAGAAGAGCTGACTTAATAGCTTTTTGTGAGGATAGAGTAATAAAAATATTAGCCAATAAAGATGCAGTATTTAACGCTGACGGTAATCCTCAGCTTGTAGCTACAACTAACGTTCTCGGACAAGCTACACCTTTTGTTGGAGACTACGGTATATCTACTAATCCAGAGTCTTTTTCTTCAGAATCATACAGAGCTTACTTTACAGATAAACAAAGAGGAGCTGTGCTTAGATTATCTATGGACGGATTAACTCCAATATCAGATGCAGGTATGCATGACTTCTTTAGAGATGAGTTGCCAAAAGCCGGTATAGTTTTAGGCACTTATGATGAGTATAAAAGACAATACAACGTAAGCTTTAAAGATTTTATATACAATAATATTCTTAAAAATTCTTATCTTGCCGAAGGTGATGAGTTAAATGTTTCTAGCTACTCTACAGAAGTTGTTTTAAATCCAAATTTAGAAACTGGTATTGACTATGTTCAAACAGATATATCAAGTATATATAATAATGGTGGTGCTAACGTGCCAATTTTAAATCCTGAATTTGATGCAGGCGTTGAGATAACTTACTTTCCAGCAATACCTGCTGGCGGAATAACTCAATATGCTGCAGAAGGATTTTTTCAACCTGCTGTTTATGATGATATAACAGCACCTATTTATGGCGCTATTACAGTAAATCAAAATGCTAATGGTGACAATGTTGTTACTAGCACTGTGCCAGCTACCGATGATTTTTCTCCAGCTCAAAACGCTGTAATGCCAACTTTTCAAACAAGCGCTGGTTATATGCACAGGTTAGAGCCTATTGATAGTAATAATTCTACTCCAGGAAACAACGCTGGAGGTTTTATAAACGACAACGGTACGGCTAATACTTATACAGGAGCTTTTCAAGGTGCTTACGTACAAGGGGCAAACGCTAATGGCGGCGCAGCGTCTTCTTTTCAAGGAAACTATGAAGATCAAATAAGTTCGTCTTCTGTGTTTAATGGCATAAGGCTTAGCATGCTTGATGATTGGGGCGGTAGTGAACAAAGCGGTAACTTCATAATGCTTCCTGGTAATACTATTGTGGCTGCGGGGGCCGGCGGTAATAGCTGGAATACTGACAGCGTGCCTAGTAATATGCTGGCAGAGTTTCCTGATGCGACTAATGTTAGTGTATTTACAGGAGAAGAAGTTTGGATAAAAATAAACTATTCTTGCTTATATGAGTTTGCATCAGCATCTCCTAATTCATCTATACCTCATATGGATGTTACCGTCACTCTTGGTGATGGTGTTGGCATGGACAACAGCCAATTTAGATCAACGCCGTTATTTACCGCGCTTAACAACCAATTTGACATATGGCAAGGTGGTGGTGAGCAAGCGGATGACAACGTTTTTACAAGCACCAATGGTTATTATGCTAACACTACGAGTTTAGATCCTTATCCAGATTATGTTCAGGACACTAATGAAACAGCACAGCTATTATCTTATGGAACACCTCCATCTTCTGGCACACCTTCTTTTACTTTTACAGTTCCTGGAGTACAGCTTAGCGGCGGTACATATACTCAAAACGGTGGCGACTTTACAGATGACAGTGGGCCTGATAATATATATGGAGTATCTACTGATCTATCTAGCATAGGAACATATAAAGCCTGGACGGGATTTAGATCTATGATTATTAAAACTAAACTATTCCCAGCGCAAGGCCAAAATATTGTTGAAGTTAAAAAAATAATAGACGAACTTCAAGTTAAAATAGAAATAGATACTGTTGCGCCTACCAAACATCACTTTTGGCTTAGAGGTTTTGCTGTTTACAAAGGACTTGAAATGACAGATCCTGGTAGTGTTTATGTTCCTCAATCTGGAGAAGACTCTTACGATGTATTCGGTGAATCTCTTGTTAATCTTCAACAACCCGCTTACGATGAGAATGGCAATGCGTATGGATCTTTAGCTACAGCAACTGACGAGTATGGCAACATAGGCACGGCTACACAAACTGGCACTGCTATTATTCAGACTGGTGGTGGTAGTAACATTGTAACGGCTGCTAGCCCAGAAGTTTTAGCGTTTCCAGATGCAGAGATACCAGCGTTTGTTGCTGTTAAACATATTTTACCTAATAACTGGAGCGGTAACGCAAGTGGAGATCCTGTAAATCTTACTCACGCTATAGAACAATTGTACGGCCCTGAAAACCCAGCCATACAAGAAACGCACGTGGACGAAATGGGTAATACAACTACTTATTTTACTGAAAATAACATTAACACTGTAGCTACTTATAGCGCTTCTAACAACGGAACAACAATTAATTCTTATGACTCTATAGCTTTGGGGCCTCACCACGGCGTTGTTCAGCAAGAAACAATAAGCGATATAGATAATTCTTTTTCTTTTTCAACACCTACGAGTGGGCAATCATGTTACGCAGAGCAAGCTCAAACAGGTATGCTACAGCACGACGAATACTACATGCTTGACTTAGGTTACGATGAAAGTAACACTATCATATCAGGAGGTTATCCAGACTTTCATAGAGTTAATGGCGGAACGATAGGATTAACTTACGCAGTCGATTTTGACGTTGCACAAGCTGCGCACAAAGCTACTCACGAAAATCAAATTACTCCTTCTTCAACCGTTGCGCCAGTTGATGCTGTTGGTAACAACAATTATACCGCTGGTTACTTTGGCCAAATTTCGGCGTCAGGTAGCGTTAACGGTAGACTTATTTTTATGCCTACTACGGCGACAGAATACGGCGTAGAAAGAAACGTGCTTAGAGTTGTGTTTAAAGCTAGTCAAGATAGACCTTTAGGCTTAGATAAAATTAGGCTTCAAGCTTATGGTTTAGATAGCGAATTAATAATAACAGACGCTACTCTTATAAATGTATCTGAACAAGGAGCTGGAAACGTGTTTTCTTCAAGCTGGGTTGCTAATACTACTAATTTGTTGACAACAGCTCTTGATCAACCTGTAGCGTACTACCAAAACGGTGGTTGGGTGTGGGATTTATTTGAAGATGACGCTGCTAGTCAAAACACCTTAACTCAAGACTTAAATGGTCAGTTATTGCAGTCAACGATCGAAGGTTACACTTTAAGCTTTGAAATAAGAAACGCGCCAGATTATGATCCAGCCGAGTCAGGACAAGCTAATGGAGTTGAAGGTTCTCTTGAAATACATATTGTTACCGATGCTTGGCCAGATGGGCAGCATAGAGTTATACAAATAACTAATATTACAAGTGTAGGATCAGAAGGTAATGCATACTCTATACCATTTAATTTAGACGGTAGCGGCGTAGGCACCATAGTACAACCAAGCGCATCTAACATAAATGTAACTGTAACAACTCAAGATCCATCTTCTATAAGCTATGCAGCTGACAGTATAACTATATTACCTGGACCAAGTGGTTTTTATGGTAAAATAGATACTATTTCTATACAAGATGATTCTGAGATAGTAAGCGGAGGATCAACAGATTCTTGGGTGTTTACTAGCTACGATCAAGTTTCTTTAGAATCTAATCCAATACAACCATCTTCTGAATATTTATTTGAAGACGAGCAAATTGTTTTTGCCAGCGCTTTAAAAAATATACAGGTTAGCCAAGCTATAAGTCAAGAAATAAACGAAGGTGAAACTTACGAAATATCTGTTGACGTAGATTATGATGAAGGCCAGTTTGATATTTATTACTTTAGCAAGCCTGGTGTTGGATTTGTTATTAGCAGTGGAACTAATCCAAGTTCTATTACTGTTACAAAGACAGTAGAGCAAGGGCTAGATTACTATCAAGACGGTATGATAACAG
>JGI25132J35274_1000251_pt1 | contig 14820 bp, 13 predicted proteins | sample ETNvirenome_6_30_FD_35274 | JGI IMG/M metagenome (IMG submission 35274)
GCGTATTCGGATCGTCACGCAGGAATCGACCGAACCTATCCCTGGCCCTCTTGCGGACTGTGTGCCTGACCTCTGCACCNTTCTCCTTGACCTCTTCAATCGCTTTGCTCTTGGCCTCATCGACAATCTCAACGACATCCTCAACGACTCCTGCGATTTCTTTCTTGGCCTGCTCAGTCTTCTTTGCTGCCCAAAGACCAGCGAACCAGTTGCGTAAGTAAGTAAGTAGTTTCATTCAACCTCCCAAGGTTTTTGTGCGGTGGATTCCGCGAGATAATGCCACATTGCTTGGCCAGGCAGACTGTATGTCAGTACCTTGTGGCCCAGATGTGACTGTAAATAACTGACTGCTTTCATACAGGCTTTCTGCCCATTCGCCCTGCTGTGTCTGCGCAGTTGCTTCTTGGCCAACAACTCCATGTCGCCACGCTTATAATACTTATCGACCTCCATCCCCTTGAACACGATATCTGCAATCTCAACTTCATCTTCTACAGGTATCTGCTTNGTCGGACGCTTGATCAGATCAGACATCTGCCATTCGCCCAACTCAAAGTCAAAGCTGGCTAGATGTTCATCAGGATCCCGTGCATTACGCGCTTCATAGTAGAACTGCACATTAGGTTTCTCTCCGGCCAGCTTGATGCCGCTGTCGAACCATCCGGCGAAGACGCTACCGCCCCGTGCCGACATGAACGATTTGTCATCAGCCCTTTCCTTGCCCGTGTGATGGGCCAGAAGAACCGATATGTTGTTGAGCTCTATCAGCCTATCGACACGATCGAGGAGCTTGCGAATCTCTGTGTTGCTGTTCTCTTCTCCATCGAAGAAGTTAATGATCGGATCGATCATCACAATGTCTGGTTTGTGATACTGAATCTCTTCATGGAATGCCTGAATGTCCTGATCAGTCATCAGGTTCTTACGCAATCGCCCCGACACAATCAAATTCTGATAGCCCATGCGGGTCATATCCTCATCGTGTGCGAAGCGTCTGAAATAGGTTTCGATCCTGTCCTTCAGGAACTCCTTGATGATCTCAGCCTGGAACCACATCACCTTCAATGGTCTGCTGAACGGCACCCCCAGAAAGTCTGTGCCCGTGCAAGCCCCAGCCGCAAAGGCACCAAGGAAGTTACTCTTCCCGATCTTAGGCTTGCCTAACAGCAATACCCTGCTGTTCTGAAACACAAAGGCATCACCCCAGTATTGCTCGATCTCCCCGAAGCTTGTCTCTTCCTGCCACTCCTGATCGCTGAATGGTACAAGACCAAGAGGTCCGATCTCTGGCTTGCCGGGAGCTTCGACCGGATCCTCTTGATCCTGTATCTGCTTTAAATCTTCACTGATCTGTGTCTGCCACTGACTGGTTTCCCATTGGTTGACACCCGCATCGATATCTTCTGGGTGACGTTTGACATGGCCTTGGCATATGCTCAGTGTTGTTGTTGAAGCCTCAACGATTGACATGGGTGGGTCACAGGTCTGGTTCCAGTCCTGCGCTTTGATGAGGATTTCCCTCATNCCCCAACCTTCCTTGATCCACTTGCCNACCAGGCGGGCCAGCTTATCGTTGCGACCACCCTCTTCCACGGCATCTTCATTCAATGCTTCACGGATGCTTGGTTCCGCATCACCGCCGTTGTTGAATGCCGTGATCTTGCTGATATCCATGTCGGTCAGCGGGGGCAGGTCATCCATGCTGCCTACGCCATACGAAGGCTCACAGTGCATGGTGTATCCCAGACTGGGTGCGACCATGACATAGCCGCCGACACCCCGCGTATCGATCTTGTTCTTGCCAGCCCCGGTCCTGACCTCTGCTTGAGCTATGCTATAGAAGTAATGAGCTCCTCCTCGAGGAGTGCGCTGGGTCAGAGGCGATCGTGTGATATTGCCTTCACTGATCCATGCCATGGCCTCATCACTATCCGCATCGACCACGGCAAAGTTAATACCTGTGATTGCCGCCCAATTAGCTGCTGGGAATTCATGATGCCACGCCTTGACTTCCATCTCGCTAGGCTGCGTGCGCTGATAGTGTGACCAGTTGACACGGGGAGTCTTCGCCCACTTGGCTTTTAGTTGAAGCTCATCATCAAAGGGATGACGTTTGCGAAAATATGCAGGAATCGTATCGTGCGGACTGCCACATGGTATGATGTGTACACCGTACTCGAGCAGTTCGTTTAACCAATCTCCCTTTTGGTCGAAACTAATTGATTCTCCAGAGAACTCCGGCTGGAAAAGCCTGATCTCATTTTGTCCGATGGATTCGACGGTGCCGCTCATCCTCTTTGGTTCCCTTTATTGTTATGCCTATCTTCTTGGCGTGATAGCTTATAGCCTGGTATTGAGCGCGGTTCTCATCGTCACCCTCATCAATCACAAACGAGTCACCGATCTCCATCTTTAACAGAGTATCCCGCCACTCATTGTCAGGCTCTTTCCTAAAGCTTTTACCGATAGGAACACCCTTCTCGATCTGAACGTCCATTTCATCCTCATACATTTCAGGTTTGCACATATTATGTGGAAGAACTTTCTGTGTCAAAAGATATGATGAATAAATTGTGTTGACTTTCTGTAAAGCATCTGGACAATGGGTTACGTGTAGAGAAGAGAAGTGTGATAAGAGGAGTAGCCTATGGACTACGATGAACTAGTACGTCAGTACGACACTGCGAAGAAAGAGATTGCGAAGCTNCAGCAACAAGCGAAGAAACTTCAAGGTCAAATTCTCGACACCAAAGAAGCGCGTGAGATAATCATGCCGCTTACCAATGAAGGTGGGCAACGCACCGAATCTGGTGTGACATTTGAAATCAAACGTAAGTATCGCTGGGATCAGGATCACCTGCAAACCCTGTGGTATCAGCAGCCTGATGAGAATCTTCCCTCCTTTCTAACCCGACAGACCGTCTACACAGTCAATATGAAACAGTACAAGGAATGGATGATCGCGAATCCAAGCGAAGCATCCAGGGTTGGTGCTGCTCTATCGACTGAGTTGGCGGATCCGTCGATTAAATCAATCAACCTCAAGGAGGAAGTAGCATGAGCCTACTCGATACAGTGCAGACAACTGCATTGCCAGAAGGCCCAAGCGGTTATCCTCCCATGAAGATGAACATCCAAGGCACAGATGGCATTGGTAAAAGTACCTTTGCATCCCAAGCTGACGATGTGATCTTTCTGCAAGCGGANGATGGACTCAAGTTTATTGAGGCACCACGCTTCCCCGTTGCGGAAACATGGGAGGATCTGCTCAATCAGGTCAGAGGTCTGGCCAATGAAGACCATGCATTCAAAACTGTGTGTCTGGATACCACCGATGCCGCATCGATTCTTGCAGAGCGATATGCCTGCGAGAAGGAAGGCTGGGAAGGTATCGAAACACCAGGCTTTGGCAAAGGTCACACAAAGGTCAAAGAGCTTTGGACCCATATGCTTGATGGCTTTCAGTGGTTGTATCAGAACAAGAACATGAACGTCATCCTGCTATCGCATGTGGCAGTCAAGGCGTTCAATGATGCAATCAACGAACCTTACGATCGTTGGGAGATGCGCTGTCATAAGCAAGTCAACTCATTGATCAAAGACTGGGTGGACTTCAACTTCTTTGCGAACTTTGAAGTGAACCTACAGAAGGATGGCTCGAAGAACCGTGCGATAAGCTACGGCAATCGAGCTCTCTTCACCAAGTTTGCTGCGGGATATGATGCGAAGAGTCGCATCGACTTGCCGAACAAACTTAATTTCGACTGGAGCAGTTTCATGGATGCCTATCAGGCAGCTCTGGCTCCGACTCAACCACAACCCGTAAAGAAAGGAGCTAAATAGCTATGGGTATTCTTGATTCAAATATCGACTGGAACAACGTCGATGAAAACCAACAGGGTGATTACGCGCCCGTGCCTGAAGGCACATACACCATTGAGGGTGTTTCTTTTGAAGAGAAGCAGTACCGATCTGGTAATGAAGGCATCGACATCCAGTTCAAGGTTGTCGGCCCTTCTCATGAGAACAGAAGGATTTTTGAAACTTTTGTGTTGACTGGGGCTAACCCGAACGTTGCCATTGGCAGAATCAAAGCGTTCGTTAAGGGCGTTGGTATCGATGTCGATACGACACCGCTCAACACAAAGACCTTGGGTGCGGCTATGAACCGGCCTCTGCAAGCCAGCATCAGCATTGAGCCTGGTAGCAATGGCTATCCGCCCAAGAACAAGATCAAGTCGTTCTTGTCACCTAACGCGCAGCCTGCTGCCCAGCAGCCTGCACAACAATCTGCTCCTGCTCCACAGGCTGCACCTGCTCCACAGGGAGCGCAGCCAACCGGGCAACAGGTAAACTGGAGCTAATGGTTTAAGCAGGAGATGGGGTGAGGCGGCATCCTTACGCGAACTGTAGATTGAACCTCTCTTTTTGCTGCAGTTCGCGACCCGCCACTAATTTGGAGGAACAATGGTTAGCTATTTTAATGAAGATGCTCAGTTGTTTTACGCGGTCACCTCGAAAGGCGGTCGAGTGTACCTGGGCTATGGGCCAAGCAGGGCAGAAGCAGAAGCCTATTGTTTTGAACTTGTGCAAGAAAGAAAAAAGGAAATCAACCGTGGGAGAAGTAAAGAATTTGTACATTGAGATGCTCGAGAACATGTCTGAAGAAGAACGTTCGCAGCATGAATTGCAGGCAGTAGAGAATGAACCTGACCCCGATCAGTCTATCGGAAGCTAATCAGTTTGTTGCTGATCACCACCGGCACCATAAGCCGGTGGTCAGCCACAAGTTTTCGATGGCTGTTGAGGAAGATGAAGAGATTGTTGGTGTTGCGATCGTAGGCCGACCTGTTGCTAGGGGTCTTGATGATGGATACACCTTAGAAGTTAACCGATGTTGTACTACTGGAGCGAAGAACGCTTGCTCGATGCTGTACGGTGCAGCCTGGAGAGCTGCGAAAGCCATGGGATATCGTCGGTTAATTACCTATGTGCTTGACTCTGAGACAGGGACAAGCCTGAAAGCTTCAAACTGGAAGCTTGTTTATGAAGTAAAAGGCAGGAGTTGGAACACACCAACCAGGCCAAGAGTTGATACTTATCCTCTTCAGAACAAGTTGATGTTTGAAATCACTTAGTTGGAGTAACAAATGACGGAAAGAGAACAAACCTTTCAAGATTTTCAAGGGAAGCTGGCAGAGTTTTTAGAACTCAATACAACTGATGAGGTTGTTTTTCCAGAGCTAGTGCAAGAGTGTTTAGGTTTTGCCCTCATGTACATTTACGTTAATGCCGACAACCCAGATCAGGTCGATTGGTTTGTAAAAAAGATGAAACAACTTGCGCTCAAAGAGCGTGAAGAAATTTTCANTGAAGAGGAGTTAATACACTAGTATGGAACTAAGAAACTATCAGAAAAAAGCTTTGCAAAAAGCTATCTGCTGGTTTGAAGAAGAGACAGGCTACCCACTTATCGTGCTACCCACAGGTGCTGGTAAGACAGTAGTGTTCGCGACTTTGATCAAGCAGTTATATGAACAGGATCCATCTAAGCGATTCTTGATCTTAGCGCACCGCCAGGAGTTGATCTCCCAAGCGGTCGATAAAATTAAAACGGTGTGGCCAGAAGCCCCAGTCGGGATTATTGCTGCCAGCCTCAAACAGTATGACCATACCGCATCGATTGTGGTTGCCAGCAGGGACACGCTGGCTTCACANAAGCGACTTGATAAGTCATANCCGTTCAACTACATCATCATTGATGAAGCCCATCACGTTGGTCCTGAGATGCGCAGTCGGTATCGAAAGATCATTGATCACTTTGAAGATATAGGATGTCCACAGATACTGGGTGTGACGGCTACGCCATACCGCATGGGNCAGGGCTATATCTATGGTATGCAGGACCATTTCTTCAGCGGTGTTGCCTACCAGGCTAAGATTCCTCAGTTGATTAAGGATGGATATCTGTCTCGACTGTCAGCGTTTAAGGTCGCAGATGATGCAGTCATCGATGCGAGTAAGGCGCGGGTTAAGTTCAAAGGTGGTGACTACCGTGAGTCTGATCTTGAGTCGTTGGCGATTGTTGATCGGACCATGTACGCCATCATCAATGACTGGATCGATAAGGCATACACTAAAGGTCGAACTAGCACTGTCTTCTTTTGCGTCAGCGTTCTGCACGCACAGAAGATGGCTATGTACTTACAGAACCATGGCATCGCTGCAGAGTCAGTGACGGCTGAGACACCGGCAGATGAGCGTGAGAGGATTCTTGCAGACTTTGAAGAAGGCAGGATCAACGCACTGTGNAATGTCGCTGTNCTGACTGAAGGCTGGGATGCGCCACGCACAGATTGCATAGCGTTACTGCGGCCAACCAAATCGCTGGGCTTGTATGTCCAGATATGCGGGCGAGGTATGCGGACCTGGGGAGACAAGCAAGACTGTCTGCTCTTGGACTACGGCGGCAACATGGCACGCCATGGCTGCATCGACACGGCCAGACCGGAACGCAACAAGCGGGATGAAGAGCTCAACGATGTAGAGCCAAAAATCTGGATTTGCGAGGCAGAGACAGACAGCGGCAATCCCTGTCTTGCGGTAAATGATTCTGAGTACAGTCATTGCATTGAATGTGGAGAGCCTAAACCCAAGCCGAAACCTAAAGACCCCCTTGATCTTGTCATGGACGTTGTGAAGGATGCTTCTGAAACAACTCAGGCTGTTGAAGGGAATGTGTTATCAGATGAACTGGGCGAGCAGGCTGCGACTGAAAGACAGGAAGATGTCAAATGGATACGCGCTGAACGCGCAACCAGCAAGAATGGCAACGATTACTTGAAGATCAACTTCAAGTCTGAAGATCAGTACTGGCCTTACAGCACCGCTTTGATGGTGGAGATGCACGGCAAGGCCAGGGAGGTTGCTGAAAAGAAATGGCGCATCATGTCAAAAGGAATGCGCTTGCCTTATAGCATTGACACCGCTGCCGCTATGGTGAATGACGGTGCTTTCGATAAGGTCAAGAAAGTTAATGTAAGAAAAGAGGGTAGGTATTGGAATGTCGTCGGCGTTACTTTTTGAACAGATCGATCAATGGATCGAAGAAAGCAATGAGGGTCAGCGGGGGCATCTAGGGATGAGTCAGATCGGTGATGAAGATGAACGCAAGTTGTGGCTGGACTACCACTGGTGCTTACCGTCTGACTTCAAAGGCCGGATGCTCAGGTTGTTTGACCTGGGCGATCGAATCGAGGATCAACTGGTTTACTTTATCAAGGAGAGTAAAGTCTTCGATATCTCTGCAGTTGATGCGGAGGGCAACCAGTACAGGGCATCATTCCTTGGTGGACACTTCGGCGGTAGCTGCGATGGCTTTGTGAAGCGTGTCATACCAGAGGATCCCGCAGAGGTTTTGATCTTTGAAAGCAAGTCAGCTAACGACAAGCGTTGGAAAGAGCTCAACAAGTCTGGCGATTACCAGGGTTGGTCGAGAGCATATAAGTGGCAGTTGCACTGTTACATGGGGTGCTTTGGTCTAAAGAAAGCCATGGCTGTTGTGGTCAACAAGAATGACAGCAGCATCTATTCTGAGATCGTTGACTTTGAACCTTCGATCTGGGAACAGGCTCAAGAGAAAGCACAACGCATTATTACTTCTGACTCGCCCCCGTCTGGTAAGAGTGAGAATGACTGGCAGTTAAAGCAGTGGAACACTTCACGCTATCGTAAAATCTATTTAGGCAAACGATTACCTAGTTCAGTTAACTGCAGGAACTGCCATTCATCTTCACCTGTCATGGATGGCACTGATGCAACATGGCATTGCGCTAGGTTCAATAAAGATTTGACGATCGCAGAACAGCGTGCTGGCTGCAGAGATCATCGATGGATGCCCAGCCTGGTTAACGCTGACTTTGTTCCTGAAGAAAGNAATGACGATGTTATGACTTATCGCACCGGCATCTTTACTTTTCACAATGTCACATCTGACAAGCTGGGTGACAAACATTTTAGTAGCCCTGAAGTACGTGAGCTATCTAAGTTTGATTTTCGGTTTGGTGATANGGCTGATCTTGAGAAGTTGCGTAACTTCTTTGACGGCACCTTTGAAGACTTTAAGAAGATTCAGGTAATGGACGAGGATAAAACGCCGTTCTAGGTAGCTCCCTTGGGTCTTTGATAATCTGGATAACAAGCCCTGGATACAGGGCTTCAACCAGTTTCTTCTTTAGGGAAAACACCTGGGTGATCACGCCCTTGGTATCTTCTACCATGACATCATCACCACATCTGTACCTGAAGTCGGCAATGTACTTGCAGACCTTCTTCCCTTCTACCACACATTCGTATGGCACCTGGACCTCGAGTTCGCATAACTCTCCCCGGTCCTGCATCTCCTTCAGTATTTTGTAACGGGCACCCTCGAGCTTGGAGTCGAACACGATACCATCGTACTCAACCTTCTTTGCGTAGTACTTGCTCTTTCGTTTGCGTTGCGGGATCAATTAAGAAATACCAAGTAGTTTGTTTAATTCTACTTGGCGTAGCGCAGATACGCTAGGATTGACTGTAGGGGTTGTTGCTTGCGGAGGTTGTACAGGAGGCATTTGATTTTGTTGTTGAGCTTCTTTCGCTCTCTGCATCTGCTCACGCAATGCCTGTATTCTTGCTTCACTTTCTCTTGCTGCTCTTTCTGGAGTAAATTCTTTTCCATACTGCTCAGAATAAATTGAACCTAACTCTGCGAAATCAAATGGATTAGATACTTTGTTATCTCTAGATTCCAAAGCTAATCTAATTGTTTCATCTGAAGGATAGAAAGGCTTGAACCTACCAGACATTACCATGTCAAGGCTTGGTGTTTTTGCTCTTCGCAATGCTGACCTAATCTCTGCATCAGATAAACCAAGTTTTCTTGCATCTTCAATGGCTATATGTAGATCGCGAAGAGACTTAAATCGTTGTTCGTTAGAAACAATAAAAGCTTGAGTAATATCTTCAGGACTCATGTCCGATTTTGACTTAGCTATCCTGTTAAAAATACCAGAGACTTCTCTGATCTGAGCGCCAGCTTCAAATCCCCTATACCCTAACACCGTTTCAACTCTTGGCTTGATAGACTTCAACCCACTTAAAGCTTCAGCGAACTCACCAGCAGCATCTACTCTCTCGCCTTTTCTGTTTACCCCAGTGATTGGATTGATTCCTGCGGCCAATCCAACAGCTCTTGGAACATCAGTAAAGTCTGCACCTAGAGTTAAATCACCTAGTTGTATATCCTGACCAGCCACATCCCCTCTCAATCTAATTGGAGATATACCAGGCGTTATGCCATCAATGACATGAGCGAACCCTTTTGAAACTTTTAAACCTAATGGATCTTTCTCAAGCCAGATGTTTCTGCCGTATCGAGTTTGATTCCTTGTTAAATCAAACATTTTTTCAGTAATGATTGATTCATCCATAAATGGACTAGCAAACTCTTTTATAGTTTCCCAGCTAGAGTTTAATGCTATGTCTGTTAAATCTTTTTCAGAATTAACGCCATTATTAACTGCATCGTACAAAGCTCTCGCTGGCCTTGTAAAATAATCATATGGGTTAGTGTAAGAAAAGTTATAAAACTCTCTAATGTTACCGTTTTTGTCTGTGGACATCGGCACCAACACTGAGTATCTATCCCAATCCTGAGCGAAAGATCTTTTATAAGCGGTAAGCTGCTCTCTCTCTGATCCAGTGAGAACAAGCCCAGCAGTAACTAAAGAACTTGGAACAACCGCATCAACGGTTATGTTACCCATAAGTCTTCTCATACCAATCGCTCTTACTTCAGGCGATACACTGGCTAATTCTTTTATAGATCGACCATAAGAATTTAAACTTGTTCTGATAATTTCTGCAGGGAAAGCAATAAAGTTTCCAAAAGGCATCTGCCTTAATTGTTTAATTGCTTCTGGAACTCGAGCGTAATTAGGTACTGTATCTTTAACAATTTCTGCTGACTCTCTCTTTAAAAACTCGAAAGCCATTTCTTCATCTAACGCTCTAAGATCGACTGGTTCAGCACCAAACCTTAGAACATTTTGTACATCTGTTGGCTTAACAACGAAAGATTCTGGACTGTTATCGAAAGCTTTTCTTAACCTGCCTAGCTCCATCTCATAGCTATATATTTTCCAAACGTCATCAGAACCCTGGTATAGCTTTCCTGAAAAACGATTTTGAGTATTTTGAGCAATTTGTAAACCGCTTTTGACTATGCCAGATTTGTATTGCTTTGCAGCATCTCCAAGAAGATCTTCGAACTCACCAATCTTTGCGTTGGTGTTGACAACACCAAGCTCTATCATTTCGTTATAGTATCTTTGAATGTCTGATTTATTAGCGATACTAGCTTGAGAACCGCCAAAGCGTTCTCCTTGTGTTTTAAAAGATATGTTGTCATTAATATTTTGAAAGACAACTTTTGCAGAGTTAACCAGGTCTTCCCCGTTACCAAAGTTACCATTCTTTACAGCAAACATTGCTGCAGTTGTTGCGTTTCTTATTTGTGTGATGGGGCTATAAACAGTCTTTGCTATCTGCGAAACACCTTTTACACCAAGAAAAGTTGCATACAGCTTAGAAGCTTCGGCCAGTTTTATGTATTGAGGTATATCAGTCAGTGCCCTGATGTGTTCTTTCTTTACCCACTTGCCAGCTAATGCACCGTAGTTCATGTAACTTGCTTCAGTTGGTAATCCTGATCTACCTATTGTCCCTATTTGCTCCCAATCACCAGGGATAAAATCAGGAGGCAATTCATCGTAGATGAACCGCTTGCTTTGATCAATTTTGCCAAGTTTATCGCTATAGTATTTAAGATTTTTGTAGTAATTAGTCTGCTCAATAAGATTAGTCATCTTGCTGACTGTCTCACTAACTCGATACTGTAACCCTACCTTTTGCTCATCAAGGGTCTGTTGTCTTATCTTTCCAAATTCAGGTTTAAAAGTACCATCAGCTTCTTTAGTTCTGCCAACAACTCCGTATATATTTTTAGCACCTGTGTATTCGCCTAGATAATCTCTGATGGCAGGTAAGTTATCTAATTTTTTATTTTTCAGTATGCCAGTGCTGATACCATCAAGCGTATCATCCTGGTACATGTTGTTTGGTTTCATGTCAGCGTTAGAAAAGCTTTTTGTTCTCTTTAACATTTGTTCGAGAACAAGCTTCGCCCCAGCAGCATCCTCTGCCATACCATTAGCTATAACAGTATCGATGGCNCTGTCTAATTTTTGTTGCTTAACAGCGTCAATAGATCCATCAGCATTTCGTATCGGGTTAAAGTCTGGATCAGTGGTCGCTCTGTAAACAGTACGACCGTAGAAACCCATGTTTTCTCCTATGGTTTCTATTAAAGCTTTGTTCATGTCTGAATCTATGCCGTCAGACAAATCATCGCTTATATTCTTTGAAAGATTGTCGATGTCAGCTCTGATTTTTTTAGCCGATTCAAAAATACTTAAACCTCTGTCTTGCCCAAACAATCCTTTTGCCCCATACAATCGAGGGCGGGGAACAACGCCAAGTATTTTTTTATCTTTTACTTGAGAAAATAAACCGTCTGCACCTTTTAGAACATCTTCTGCTTGTCTTTGCACCAACTCCCTAGAAACTTTTCCTTTTTGAGTTGGGAATATGTAGTTATTAAGAGCGTCTAATAGAGTAGCTTGATTAACATCATTTAACAGACCGTTTTTGTTTAATATTTTTAGGCTAAGATCAAGTTCTTCAATTGAATTTCTAGCTCTTTTATTGTTCGCAGAGACTGATTGTATCTTTTGATATCTTAACTGCTGAACTAGGTCATCAGGTAATTCACCTTTGAAGCTGACATACTTTGCAATTTTCTCTCTACCCTTACGGATATTGCGAGATAAAAAATTTGGATTTTCTAAATCTGGCTTAACCCCAACATTATCCAATAGCTTGCTTCTTACTGCCTCTGCTGCAATTTGAGCCGTGTCTTTTTTTGCAACAGCTTCAGAGAGACTACCGACTCCCTTAGCGGCAGCTTTAATAACGGCAGGACCACCCAGCAGTATGGCCGTACCTTCTGAAGCAACCTTAAATCGGTTAATTAAATTAGCAGAAGCAAGATCAGCACCTTCAAGNTCTTCTGTATCTATTCGTTGNGTTGGACCAGTCTCAAAGAAATCNCCCAGTGTCTCTACATCTGGTGTGGTTGCAAGAACATCTGCAGCACCGAAAGCCCCAATTTGCCCAAGCCTTCCGATGTTTCTTGCTGCTGCTACTTTACTTGCTATGGTGCCTGGTACAACAAACTGAGTAATAAACTTTACTGCATTGCCTGCAGTTGTTTTAGTTGTTGGTGTTATGTATTCAAAAGCACTTCTAACATTTTCCGCAACGCTTTCTTCGCCTTCATCAAGTGAAACTAAATCGATGAGTTCAGCAGGAAAAGAAGCAACACCCGCTAATGAATTGATAACTCCAGCGGGTACACCTTTTAACATATCGCCAAAGGTTGATATGTCTTCTTCGCCTAACTGTGCAGCGCGTTCAGTNCTATCTATTTCAGGTAAAGGATTTTTAGATGCCCAGGTTAATGCAGCATTTTTTGCAGAATCAGGATCATCTGTCCTAACTTCTACGATTCTGCCATCAGGAACTTTTATCTTAAAGCTCATTCTGTCTTTGTTATTTCTTTGCCAGCATCATCTACTATTGCAGCTACTTGTGCGCGAGTTGGCACGCCTAGACCATAAGCTGCATAGACCATCCTTAGTGCAGTTTCTAGAACATACTCTTCTAANGTGAAAGGTTCTTTATTGTCTGCTGCTCTTCTTTCATTTGCTGCTTGGAGGCGTTCTCTAAACACATTTTCATTTTTTAACAATGCTGCTGCTTGATCCAACACTGCTTCGCTAATATCAGCTTGTGTTACGCCTGTCGATTTTCCTGAAGCTATCATATAGTCAGACAAAGCTTCATCAAAACTAGTACCAGGTTTTGCTTGTTGAATATACTCAATCGCTTGTTGCATGTCGCTCTTACCATAAGATGCAGCTTGAGCTTCTCGCAAAGCATTCATAGATTCACCTTCTCTTATTTCCCTGAGAGCATCGTTATAAGCTTGCGCTCTACTAACGCCCAAAGGTCTTCGACCTGAAGCTATAAGCATCGCTTGATACTCATCATCTGGTAAATGAAGACCAGCAGCTTGACTAGCGAGAGTAGTTAATCCGCCAGCTAACTTACTGAAGAACCCAGGACCACCATCTTCATCTCCACCTTCACCTCCACCTGGGGGTAGCTCAACTCTTTCTTCAACTTCAGGAGGTAACTCTGGCGGTGGTGGTGGAGTTAAAAATTCTTGTATTCTTTCTGAGCTTGGAGGTTGTGCATCTATTAAACTCTGACGACTTTCTTCAAAAGAAGGATCTTCTGCAGGGATTTCGGATCTAGGATCAGCGATCCCAAGAGCTTTTGAAGTATCGCTGTAATATAACTCTTGACCTAAACCACCAATTCCTTCAAGCAGATTATTAATCGAGTCAGCCCCCATAGCAAAAACTTTTCCTGGCGCAGAAGCGGCTATATCAGAAAGCATATTTTTCCTGTCAGCAAAAGAATCAATGAAAGCGTTCTGGTCTTCTTCTGGCAATGCATCAAACTCACTAACAGTCATGCCTGTAAAATCAAAAAAGTCTTTTAAGTCATCTGGTATTTCTTCTTTTTTACTAGCCTCGCCACCCTCCGCTAAACCCATGATGCCACCTAGGTTTTGTAATCCAAGCTTGGCTTCTTCCAAACCAAGCTCGCCAATAACCGCAAAGTCTTCCCTTGCTTGAGGATCCATAGCCATGGACCCTATTTGGTCGCCAGCCATTACTCCAGCAAGAGCAGGATTGGTGTAGGATTGTGCGGACTTAGTTGCTTGTTCAACTTTCTTTAATTGGCGAAGAAGTTTTGCACCTTTCAAGCCCATGCTGGCTAAACGAGCAGCTATATTTACGCCGGGAACAGCCATTAAGGCTAAAGTTGCTTGATCTATGGGGTCGCTAGGATCAAAAATAAATTTAGCAACATCAGTCATACCGATACCTGAATCAGCTTCAGGATTAATAGCTCCTTCTTCAGAAAGGATACCGCCTTTGCTCATTCTTGTGGGGGAAACTTCCATGTTAATTGGAGCAACACCAGCCATGATTCCGCCGCCTGCGCGTTGCTGGAGGTTCTGAAACATTGGCCTGTTATATATGCTATTCACTGATCATTCCCCTAGGTAATGATTTTTAATAATTCTTCTATGCCGCCAGCGATCTGAACTACGTTCCCCACATTTTCTCTGAATTTATCTAAACCACTTTGATCTTCAAAAGCAGGTGTTTGCATAGCACTTGTACCGTAACCACTGGCATAAGTCGGTAAGAATTGTCCGTACCCACCCAAGAGGTCTAAACCTTGCATGTACCTCTTATATGGGTCATCAGCCATTTGTCTAGCCGCGTCGTATTGATACCCGAAGGCTCTATCCTGTATTTCTCTGCCTTCTCTACCTAAGTTGCCAAAAGTATTAATCTGCCCAGTTAACATATCGTAACCTTGTTGGCCTAACCCAGAGATTCCTCCAGCCGCGCCTGCCATCCTGCGTTGCATATCTTCAAACGAAGACATTGAGCGATCCATTGCGTCACCATAACCACGATACAAAAGATCACCGCTCATTTTGGCTTGCTGATCCATGGTGTTTCTATCTATCTCTGCTTCTTGCAAAGCGCCTCGAGAGCCACCAAATGCACCTGT
>JGI25132J35274_1000254_pt1 | contig 14709 bp, 11 predicted proteins | sample ETNvirenome_6_30_FD_35274 | JGI IMG/M metagenome (IMG submission 35274)
TTTAGAATATCATTGACCATTTTTTTACCTTCCTCGCTAACATTTTCATAATCTTTGAAGATTAGGAAATAGGCAAACATTTCTTTAATGTCTTCCTTAGCAAAGAATCTTTTATCATCCCTCGCTATTTTGGCTATAACACCTTCATAGGTTTGGACTTGATAACCTCTTTCCAATAGGGGCATAATCTTATTGTTAATCGTCTGTTGAAATTTACTTGTAAATTCTGGTCCTGTAACAAGTTCTCTTTTCTTAGCCTTTAGTTGTGCCATTCTATTATACATGGCTTTCATAACAGAAGGCATTAGGTTTTCTTTTCTACTGAACCCCAAACCGAATGTTCTAGCCATTTGTTTATAGGCAGTTGTCAAAATGTTATCATTTGATAGATTTGCCCTTGTCAGGGCAACCTCATTACTAGAAACTGTTGGTTCTTTAGCATTTACACTAAATTTTCTTTGTATTGCTTTATCCTTTCTAGGATAAATTTTAGCAGTAATAACTTCATCCATTACGGGCCGTGATTCAGAAGTTGGTCTTTGGACAAGTTGAGGGTCAAATCTACCTTCATATGTTTCGTAGTAAGTTTCCGTCATTGTTTGTCTTCCGTATAAAGGGTTATCTTCTTCAGGAATATATTCCCTTGAAGTTATTTCACTACTTTCAATAATTTTATCAATTTCATATAGTGAATCGCCCATGTTTATTATTTCTACTATAATTATTCTGTCAATAATTTCTTCTGTAAATAGATTTTCAAAATCCTCATATGGGAATGGTTGATTAGATTCGGCAAATTTTACAATGGCTTGTCTTAGTTGATTTAATTTCGCATTGGTTATCCTAACTTTATCATCTTTATCTAAAGTCTTTTTGTAACGAGCAATAGCCTTCATACTATTTACACCTAATGTGCTTACCATAGAAGGGGGAGTATCTGTAAAACCCCTTTCTTTCGGTTTATCACCAAACATAGCCCTTTGTCTTATAGGGGCTTGTTCACTATATGCCTCCTGCAAATCAGCATCAGTCGCTATTCGGGGTCTTTCTTCAACCATACTTACACCTGTTTCCACTTCTTACTCATTCTAGGTCCACCTTTAATAAAACCTGGAATATTTTCATCTGGCTTAAATGTATCTGGCGGAACTTCGGGAACATTCATTGACATGTCCTTTGTCTTACGTTCTTTAGGAGGTTCTCTATTTACATCCTTTTCAATTTTCGCTAAATTCTTTTTTGCTTCGTTCAATTTTCTTCTTATCATATCAGTCATTTTATTCACCTCAAAAGTTTTCCTCATCAACGCCATAAAGCATATTATATAACTCAGACGTTCTATCTCTTATTTCTTGAACACTATTAGATGTTCTTATTATATTTCTGAATTCCCTCATTTCACGTCCATGAGGACTCCTTCCAGTCATATTCCTATACATTTGTGTCAGCGTAGTATTAGGACCGTCAGACTCAGCCTTTTTATATTCATCTAATTCTTCATCAATTTCCTCTTGTTCTACACTTTCTTCTGGCGGAGTATAAATAATTGCATGGTTGTCCCTATTGGGGTAAAAACCTTCACCCGACGATGTTCCTCTCTTAAGATACTTTGCACCTAATTTTATTTCACCAGATTCAACGGCTTTCCTAACCAAAGAATCTATAAATTCTCCAAATTGTGAACCAAACCTTTTGTATAATTCCGCATGTAATAATACTCTAGAATGCTGTCTAGCAGTATTAGTTCCCCCAATTCCCGCATCTCCTGCAACTACTTGATGAGTAATATTGCCTTCTAAAAAGTCTTTATCTGAACCTACTCCACCTAAAAATATGGGAGCAAATATTGTCATAAAATCACCTTTAGGCGCACCTGGCGTCATGTTAATACAAGAACCCGATGAGGTCGCATTTAAACCTATGGTAACTTTATTTTTAAAATCTTCAAAATCTACTATTCTGTTTAGAAATCCTGTATTATCTCCTGTAAAAGACGAACCACCCTTTATTTTATAAAATAAATCCATTTTACCTACACATATTGTATCAGCACCTTCAGTTCCCTGCAAGGTAGAATCACTAAACAAAAATTGATACATTTTATTCGTGCCATTTTTACCGACTAAGTAACCTACGAAATCGTTTCTTATTTCATTATATTTCATATTGTTTATAACAAAATCAAACTGTGTAAGAGTGCCATCCAAATAATCTTGAGCGAAGGATGCACCCACTTTGCTAGGAGATGTGGACACATTTCCGCCTCCACGCCCTAATATTAAAGGAGAATCTCTTCTCATACCCGTCATTATTTCATACATAAACACTCCGATTTCATCAGCAGGATATACTATTGAAATGTCTTTATTAACCTGTTGAACTATATTAGGTCTATACTGCATTCTTTGTTGAACAATTGAAACTGCCTCAATTTTATCTAGTTCGTCACCATTGTAGTAATAACAAATAACAAGCATACCCATTAAAGATTCTTCGCCCACTTCAGACTTATTTCTTATTGCAAAATATTGTTTTAAATCACCATCTAAAGAATTTTTTCTTTTAATTACATCATAGTGATTAAAAATACTACCTTCATTTCTCATTCGACTATCAATTCCTTCTTCGCTAAATGGTGTATATTGGAATTCAATATTAAATCTAGTATCTGCAAAAATATATTCACGTTTATAAAAACCGTGTATTTCGTCTATAAAGACCTGCATTTCTTCTTTATTCAAATCTTTTATTTCTTTAAAAGGTCCAAATTTACTTTTTAAAACTTCATTAAAAGTGTTTTTTATATCAGAAGCACTCTTCAACATATTACTCTTTTTTACATTCAATCTTCTACCTCTCCTTTTATCAAAAGTTAAATAACTAAAGAACGAGTTTTCCATTATCTCGTTCAAATTAATATCAAAAGCGTTTATCATTTTATCACTCATTGAACTAAAGTCCAACTTTTTTCTACTTCTGTATCTAGTTTGCAAATCTTTAACATAAGAAATTACACCATCAACTGCATCTTTAGCAATATTATAAGAAATTCTAACCCAGTCTTTATTTCTATCAGACTCTGCGAAATATGAAGGAACAAATGCTTCATTGACAAACAACATCATATCATCAGCAGGTTCTAATCTTTCGCCCCTTTCGATGAAAAATGATAAAAGAATAATCTGTTCATAATTTTTAGTTTGGGGATTATAAACACCTTTTACTCTAGATACACCAAAATAAAGTTTTGGTCTATTTTCATAATATTCAGTTTCGCCTGTATATTTACCTAAACCTCTCCCTTCTCTTGTTTTTCTTGCCTCAAGTCTTGTCATATATTGCATTCTTCTAATGAGTTTTTTAGCAGATTTGGGTTCAAAATAATCATTAAGTTTATCTTCATACTTTTTATACTCATTAGGTATTGGTTCTAATTGAGGTAATACTTCGTTTAACGCTTGTTTATCGAGTCTCACATCACTAGTTAATGAGCCTAATGGTAAAGTAACGGCTATTTTTCTACCATAAGTTAATCTATTCAATGCTTTAGGTAATTTTCCATCAAGTGTGGTCATGAAATAAATATGATTTAGTTTTAATAAACCTTTTACTAAACCAATATCGCCACCTAAACTAGTTGATTGAGTCAAAACTTTAACAGTTGGAAGAAAGTTATCCTTTTTATTATCAGTATAACTTTGATTAACAGGGTCATAAGACATATCAACTATTTTAGTGAAATATACATCCTTTTTTTCAGAATTTTCAAAATCAAAAAATTTCACTCTAGTAGTTTCAGCATCTATCGAAGTAATAGTATCATAATTCCCATCAACTAATTTTCCCGATAGATAATTTATTGTTTTTGAACAAAAAATATATTTACTTTTATCAACTTGTCTTGTTTCTTCATTCATATTAAATTCAAGTTGCACAATATCTTCTTCACCATCAACATGAACTTCTATATTTGTTATATTTGGGTTTTTCATTACAGCAATATATTTCTTTGCCTGACTCATAGAGTTAAATCCCATTAATCTAAAAAGGTCGTGATTTACTGTCGGGGGAAGGTCGGGCATATCCTTTTTTGTAATTTCTATATTTTCCTCTACTGCTCTTTGATAAATAGGTAAAGGGTTTATAGGTCCGTATATATCTGGTCTATTACTTGCATCGGGTGTTGTTCTATAAAACGTTAATTCCTTACCTAAACTATAAATATCAGCCCATTCAGCATATGTGGGTCTAATAACGGACTTCTCAATCTCGACCACTTCTAACCCTCCTTTCTGTTCTCTTATCTACATTATTGTTAGCCGCTTCTTTTGGCAAACCGCTAAATCTCTTTGGAGGACCAACTGACATTTTTTCAGTTTCTCCCGCTACTTGTTGTTTGCTACTGCCAGACATTAGTGCCTGTTCTTGTAATTGTCCTAATTGAGAGGCATCAATATTTGTTCCTGCAAACTTATCTGTTTCTATTTGTTCATCCAAATCCACCTTTGTAGATTCTTCACTAGGGAACTTCTTATAGATAAAATCACCATCCTCGTTCATATCTACATCAAAGCCCAAATTCTTCATTTGAACGGCAAGGTTAATTTCAATTTCTCTTCTTCTAAGTTGGGCTGTCATATCTTCTTCCTCAGACCTTAACAATTGGACCTTCCAATCTTCGATGCCGAATTGCCTCATCAAGAATGGGAACAAATATTTATTATAAACATTTTGACCCATTTCGACACTTCTATTAGTTACCAGAATTTGTAGACCTTCGTTGTTTAGACCACCTGCGGTAGTGGTGTCATTTTGGAAAATTTTACTTACACCGTAAAATGCACAAATTCTATCTCTTAGGTCATCCTTTACCGCAACATAATCCATTTCTTTTAGGGTATTCATAAACGGAATCCATTGAACTCCACCGCCAGAACCACCCTCAGTTTCAATACCCATAATAGGAATATAGTGTGGGTCACGTTCTAACTTTTCCTTAACCCCCTTCCAATACTTAATCATTGACTCCATATTGTTAGTTTGAACTGCAAGAATACCTCTTGGGGTTCTCGCCTTTTGATATGATGTGCTAATATAACCTTCCATAGCCGATAGTGTAAATATGTGGCTATATAGTGTAACTACGGGCGGGTGTCCGTAAAGTCTTGTTGGGCTATATTTGCTAAAGTGAATTACTTCACCTGTAATATAGTGCTGTTCTTCTCCCTGTGATTTATTGGTAAATTCAATTGGATGTAACATAGAATTACATTCAGGGCAACGGTCATGCTTTTCTTCACTAACATAATCTCTATGTGTTACGCAGGTATATCTTGAATGTCCTCTATCTCCATCCTCATCTACTTCAATGTGTAGCGTAGTGGGGTCGCCCCGATATAATTCTTTTACTCTACTCATAACTACGCATCCATCATCATCAAGGTAATAATCCTTAATGAGGATTAAATAGGCATCATCCATAATATTGAGGTCTGTTTCCAATTCCTTCAATACGTCAATAAATAGTTGATGTGAACCATTAACGTAGTCCTTAAAAAATGACTCAGCATATTGTCGCTGTTGTGGGTCGGGTGTTGTCAATTCAGTATGCCCACAAGCCATACATTCTTCGACGTGTTTATGATGTTCATAGCCGCAATTCATACATTTAAAATCAAATGCCTTTACCCATTCATATCCTCTTCGGAAAATTTCAGTCTTAAGTTGAACCAAACATGAACGGACAATGGTGGAGTTTTTAGCCAAATCATATAGGTATTGCCCCGCAATATGCTGAGGGAATCTTCTTTCCTGTATTCCCATGTTGTAAATTTCCTTCTCTTTTGGAGTCGGTGTTTGTCTTCTAATCAAATTTCTCAATCTACTTCTTAATCCCATTTTCAGTCCTCCTTAACAATTGAGTCCATCTCATCCATTAAAGCCATCTTATTGTTTTCTTTAAACTTTGCGATGTCATCCTCATAAATTTCATACTTCTCAAATTCTTTAGCACCTTGAAATCGTGAGTCCTTCCAATTTTCCCATTTGATTAACTTGAAAATTTCCTTCACCCTATCCTTAGCCCACGCTTCTTTCTTAAAATGTTTTTTAATTCTAATTGCTTCTCTAATTAACTCGCCCTGCGCTTTCTTCATTCGCAGGTGAGGTATGCACTTGTCCAATACTTTAGTAATATCGTCTTGACTATAAAAATTCAACCGATGCTGACTTCTATTATTCTCGCCTACTTTTTGGTCTAAATGTAGACGGCCACATTTGAGTTCCCGTTCAAGTTCCTTAAAGAAAGCCCTACCCCGATTACCTGTTGCGACCATTCCAACTCTAGGGGAGAAGTTAGAGTCCATTGTAATATAGCCATCAGAATCAATGAAACCCGCAACATATGAATACAAGTCCTTTTTAATTTCATTCCCAATGATGTAATATTCACCATTTACGTTAGTCGCCTCGATTCTCTTCAACATTTTTGAAATAGTTTGAGGGGTGGTAGAACGGTGATAAGACTTTGGTAATAGAGAATGAATGGCATTAGAGGTAAGACCTGGATTATTACATACAAGGTTTTTAATCAATTTATCTAAAGTATGTTGTCTAGATTTGCGAATTGACTGATGGGAAATGCCTTTCAAAATTGCCTTAATTTCTTTCTTTGTTTCCTTGAAAGATTTACAACAATTGAAGTAATCTTCACCATAGTCTAGTTTGCCCTTATTGATATTAGATTCCCACATCTTACACAATTTGTCAATCACTTCTTTCCTAGTTGCCCCGTCTTTAATATGATGAAACTTTCTGATAGTAGAAAGGTCGGGGATTAGAAGTTTGACCGCCTTACGGTAGGGTCTGAGCCAATATACAGAATCAATTGACTTATTGATATGCTCGGTATATGCACCAATCATTGTGTCAATTGTTTTTGTCATTTTATCTCTAGTCCCACCTTTCAGTTTTCTTCTAATCAAACGCATCTCTTTAATAAGGTCAGGTATATTTTTACCATCAACAACAGGTTCTTCTGGTAGTTTTCCTAGCATATCTCTAGCATCTGAAAGATTCATTGAATAAATTTTTGAAATGTCCTTGATAATTTCTGTTTCATCTGAGGTTTGGTATTGAATCCACTTGTTTAAATCCTGAACCATTTCTTCTTCAAACTCTTCTCGTCTTCTTTGTTCTTCTTCTAATTCGCTAATTAGAACTTCTGTATCAATTTCTTCATTCTTACATATTAATTCCAAATATTCCACCTCCAAAATTGTTAGAAGGACCGCCAAACAAAGCCGACCCATCTATGTCTACAAAGGTGTCATTAAAAGACTTTGTGGCGTAATTTGCTAATGCTAGTGCTATAACCGTGTCGTCGTGTGCGCCCAAACCCTCAATTCTACCCTTTGTGCTAATACCAAATGCCTCAAGTTCCATAGCGATAGTATTTGTTACTGCTCTCGCTTGGTCGTCGGCATAAGGTAGGATAATTTTACCATTCTCAAAATTCATTTGTAGGTTGAGAATAATCTCTTCTTTTTTCTTTCTACTCATTGTAAATTCCTTTACAGGAAAATCTGATATGTCCTTGAGTTCCATTGAGAATGACTTTGCGAATGTATTCGTTTCAATCATTACAATTTCTGGCTTAAATCTTTGACATAAATCGGATATGCGGGTTATGTGGCTTCTGAAATCAATATTCTTTTCTCTCACCATATGCACAACCTTTTTGTTCATATCCTCATCCACCTCAATAACAATCATTACTGTGTAATCTCCATCGGCTGACAATGAGGGGTCGTAACCAATATAATATTTGAAAGCCTCCGTGTTGCCGTGCCACAAAAGTTTGCTTGTCCTGTCTTTAGAATTATCAACGTGTTCTTTACCAAATAACATAGTGTTTGAGGAAATCGGGATGCAAAGATATTCTCTTGTAAATTTAGATGACCCGATTTCATTCCTCCTTCTTTCTAGTGAATCTAAATCCCAACGTGAAGGCCAAAGTGCTTCGCCCGTTTGTGAAATGGCGGGGTATCTCTTTACGTCATATTCTGAGTTTTCCTCCAACTCGGCAAATATATCTGTGTAGGTAAATGGAGTTCCAATCATTCTAAGTGAAGATGTGTGGTGCAGGGTAGGAATCATATCGCCCCAAAACCAATCTGTAACTTTTTGAATTGCGGTTAGGCTAAATTCTTTCATAGGGTCGTCTACAATAATTTCGTTAGGGTGTAGACCACGAATTTGAGAACCAACAGAACGCTCTAAGATTCTATTACCGTTAGTTAATTCCATTCTTCCTACTGCCCAACCCGACTTAGGTTTAAACTTTCTCAAAGCGGGAATAGTATCAAACATTCTATCAATGTCTTTCATGTGAACTAAAGTCTGTTTTTGGTTAGAAGAAATGTAAATAATTTCATAAGGGGCGGGTTGAAAAATTAATTGAAAAACACACCATGAATGAAAGAATACAGACTTTCCGTGGTCTCTTGAACAAATGGTAACTGTGCGTTGTGAACTTTCTACTCTTTCTAACCATTCACGGTGAAAGTCAGCCATTTCAAAACCGAGAACATTAGTGAAGAAATATTCAAAGTTGCCTTCTGAGGCTTTCATGTCCATTTCAGTTAGTAAGTCCATTATTCTTCCTCCTGATGTTCTGGTGAAAAGAATGTAGGTAGAGGGCTATTTCTTATAAGTCTTGAGGACATTCTACTATGAAAATTACTCCTCTCTATATCAGTTTTCTTAAATCTAAATCTCATCGTATTGTGATATTTTTGTTTATCTTCTCTAGACATATTATCATATTCTTCTTTAGTATAATTAATACCACGCACCTGAGTTGTTTCACCTCCTAAGTCAGAAGTTGGAAAGGTTGGTAAACCGCTACCATCTTGTATTCTACTTGCCATTCTCAAATGAAATTTTTTTTCTTCTCCCGATGTCTTTGTCGCTTTACTAGCGTGGTAATTTTCTTTTTGTTTGTTATTTAATCGTTCATATTCTTCCATTGATAAATCTGGATATGGATTTGGGACACCTCTAGGAGTTGTTTGGAGTTTGTAATTTCTTCTTTGTTGCTCTAATTCTGGCGAAAATACATCTGGCATAGACGTCTCACGCCTAAGTCTATCAGATTGTCTATTGTGAAAATTTCTCATTTCTTGTAATTCCCTCATATCTTCTTCTAAAGGAATGTTGGGATTAGTTTCACCAACATTGGCTATCGAATTCCTTAATGCTTTCAAACGGGTATTGTAAAAATCTCGCTTTCGGGTATGATAACGTCGCCTCTCTTCAGGACTAGCATTGGTATAATCAGCCAATGTTTCAATCCTTCTCTTCAACACATTTTGCCAATCCATTTTACTCCCTCATAAATTCATCCCAATCTTTATTGTCCAATCTCTTAAACATACTCAACTCTCTATTGCGGGCAGAAAAACCTAAATGATTTTCTCTAGAAATTTTATAATATATAGCATCCAACCTTTCATCAATCATAACCACGTCTTCCTGCATAACAAGTGGCCCTTCATCAAATACTTTATTATTAACGAAAACATTTTCAATATCATTTCTGTTAAATGGATGTGGTATGTCATAGTAGTCGGCCAAAGTAAGTGTAATTTCAACACCTGCAACTATTTCAGACATAAATTGACGGTCATCAAATCTCGCTGTTGGGATTGGTTCACTCAAATTATCACGCAAGGTTTCTAATGGTCTTCTAGGAATTAAGATTGGGTTTGTTAAACTCTTAAGAATACGTTCCCATTTCATCTAAACAACCCCTTAATTTTGTAAATTATCTTAGGGTTTAGACCAACACCTGAGGCCATAGTATCATTTGAGATATTTAGAGTTAGGATAGTTTCAATATCATGGGCATAAATATCTACCCTATCTTCTTTATAGATTAGGTCAATAACATAATCAACATCATCCACATTATTAATATCCATATAAGCCTTATAAATCTTTAAACCTTTAGATTTTCTAATCATATCAGTAGCGATAGTATGGGACTTACTTAAACTACTATCCTGAATGTCGTCATAAATTCTACTCAATAGACCACTTTCCAAAGTTCGTTGTAGTTCGGCCAAATTTTCTTGCATTCCACCTTCCCTAACAGCATATTTTCTAAAGTCAGGGTCAGAAAGAAGTTCCATCAAATATGAAATAATTAGGTTATCATCACCAACCGCATTTTCATATTCCTTAATTGGTCTGTCCATAAATTTAACATTAACTTGTGTGGCATCTACGCCCTGCGATTCATAAATGTCGAAGATGATATTACCCAATGCGTTTTGAATTCTTTCATTGTATCTAGTTCTTTCTTGTCTTGACGTGCTTGCTAGATTGGCAATCTTGTTAAACACTTCAGCCGCATTATTGGATTGTGTTCTAAGATTGCCCAAATCTGTCCTGCTATACATTTTAAGAGATTTAAAATATGTTGTCAAATAATCTAAATCTCTAGGCTGAATTACAGACACGCCCTGCGTTCTAATTTGACGACCCACAGTTTTTCTAACAGAATCCTTTACTTGTGTGTAGGCTTCCGTATTGATAAATTCGGGAACGTCTTTACCAAAGAAAAATCTACCATTCATTTCCTCAATATATAGGGGTTCGATAACTCGCCTAATTAAAATCATGGCATATTCGCTTTCCATATCAGATTCAGGAATCAAACCTGTAATGTTTGGCCCAATACCTGAAAGATAAGAAGTTCCCACACCACCATAACCCAATGCCTTGATGTTTTTTCTACTCATAAAAGTTCTCGGTTGTCTTTTAATCATACTAGATAGAGTTTTGAAAGCCTTTTCAGCATCACGGTTAATTTTTGTGCAAAGTGCGCTATAAGAATACATCCCATCATCTACTACAAATTTAATTCTAGGAATGTTGCTTTCCCCAATATTTATTTCTAGATAAAAATACTCATATTGAATTGGCACACCTTTCGGTCCTTCATTCGTATTTCTTAGTCTATTAAAAGCCATTATAGTATCAATATTGTTATCCAACATGGGGAGATAATACTCTTCCCTATTTACAATTCCAATGTTAATTTCTTTGGTAAATTCTTTTAGAGAATCTGTTAAAATTTTTCTAACTTCATCACTATAATTGCTTCCCTCTAACTCTTCTTCAAAAAATGCTTCTATCTTTCCTACAATTACATCATCTACTGCAAAGATTTCTGAACCTCTTCTAGATTCCATCATGTATAGGGGGTCGCCATCTTTATCTAAAGTAATGTCTAGATTTTCCAATACATCTTCAGCAACCTCATCAGGATTAACCTCATCCCCACCACCTTCTGATGTAAATTGACTTTCACCTCTTCTATAATATCGGTTATATTTACTCATGGTTTCGCCCAAAATTGATGGGGATGTCATAAAATCATTTAGTAGCCCTATGGCCGTTTTGTCATCCTCATATTGTAGAATATTAACTTGTGGGAATTTCATAATATATACAGGGAGTTTAAGTCCTTGAAGTTTATTTTTTTCTTCATCGGATATAGGGGCATCTTCAAAGGCAACCCTAAATTCATCTGGTATATCAAAAGACCTAAAATTGTTATATACTGATTCCCAATGATTATAAATCATTGTCCTATTAGTTTTTGACTTAGCGGAAAGAACTTCAAAAAAGGTTGTGCTGAAACCTCTCTTAACCTTACCAGATTTGGGTCTTAATATATTGTCCAATACTGTTTCCAATTCATCTTGTCTGAACACACCCTCCTCATCTTTCATATCTTCTATTGTATTCACTAAGTCGTCATCTGGTTCTCTTGTAATGGAAAAAGTGCCTTCCTCAGCATCCATCAATTCTATCATTGATTTATAGGCCGACTTAACGTGTCTAACAAAAAGTTTGAAACCTGTGGTGCTGATAACATTTTCTTTTTGGTATGCCCCTGTTCCTGCAAAACCTTGCATATTGGTGGCACTATTTCTACCCACTAATTTGTATGTAGAGATGTCAGTTCCGAGATTAAGACCCACTAGAGCAAGTCTCAATTCTTCCATAAGCGGAAAATCTTCACCCAAATATTCTTCCATAAGATTGTCGTCAAGATTTTTAAAGGCATTAATTTTGCCCCCTACTATCTTTTTTTCTCTAGCCAAAAGTGCCTCTTCTAATTCTTTCGTCATGTTCTTTCCTCAATAAGTCCTATATATTCTAGATATTCAATGGCGGTATCTGTATCTATTTCGCCCTCCGCAATTTGTCTAGTTCTACCCGCCTCTCTAAATGCCTTCGGTGAAGGTTTGTAGTAGGTGAGTTTAGAGTTGATGTTTCCTAGCAGTTCTAGTATATTATTTAAAATTACCTCAACAATAGTTGAAGCCTTTTCATCCACAAATTCATTTAATTCATTTTCAACTTCTTTGAAATTAACTTTGGAATTTTTAAGTTCATCGAGTTTTTTAACATTACCATTTATGCAATATCTTTCAAACTTTTCTTTAAACTCATCCTTGATGTTAATATTAAATTTATCGAATATAAAAAGCATATTTTCTAAAACTGTCTTACCCATTTCAATAGGACCGATTGAAGAATCTATGAATTGATAATCGTTAGGAGTCTTTATAGGTGGATTTAATAGCAGGATTGTTAAAAGTGGATATAGTGGGGCTTTTGCCCGTGAAATGTTTTTGGGATTATCACTACCAAAAAATCTAGAGTCATAAGAAATGAGTTCTGAAAGGAATGTTCTAAAGCCTTTATTTCTTCTAATGTCCCCATATGTAATATCAACGCTTTGTTTTTTAGCCTCATTATACGCTTCCTTTAAAGCATTATTACCTTGACCTGTAATTAAATTTACCTGCCTATCTATTTCTCTTTCCTTTTGTTCTTCGGGCATATCTACACCGAGCATATTGCTAACAACGAATTGTCTAGGGGTTAGTTCGCCATACAATCTTTTCCATGATTTTTTTTCACCCGTTTCTTTTACAGATACTATTTCTGGCGATTGCCCTTCCACTTCCCTTAATTCTGCAACTCTTACAGGTTTAGTTTTAGTTCCCGCACTCACATTGGCGAGTTGCCCTCTCACTTTTGTCTTGTCTTGCAATTGTGTTAATAGGTCTCTCAAAATTTTAATCTTAGCGGGTTGTGAAATAGAGTCTTTCATAAAACGCTTTAGGGGATTATCCCTATCAATGGTTTCAAGAATTTTATACAATTCAGTAAATCTATTTTCGTTAAGACGAGCAAGGGTTCTTCTAGCCTGTGAAGTAGGTTTGTATTTTACCACTTCCCCACTATCTAAAGTTTGTAGAAGTTTAACAAACACGGTGTCAATCTCGCCTTCTATCTCTTTTACTATATTGGAATAATTATCTGGTATTCCCTCAGAATAAAAGTTTTTAATCTTAGGCATTTGTTTGTTTTCCTTAGCATATTCAAGAATTTTAATCAAAGTCATAGGGTTGCCATTTTCGACCAACCGTTCAAAGGCCAAATCTCTAACCTTTGGTTTGAGGGCAAATTGAACAAAATTAACCTCATCGTCAATGTCTCCTAATGTAGAGCCATCACCAAATACCCGAATACTTCGCCATCCGCTATCTTGAATTAGAGATTCCAAAACCTCTACTACTTCGTCAATTCTTTCTGGATGACGTTTAATAATAGTTCTAGAAACAATATATGATACTTCTCTTGCGTTTTTACCTTTTAAATCTTCAATTACTTTGGGTATAAAAACAGAAACATCGTTAAAACTTAATTCAACCTGTTTTAATCTTTCTAATATCTCTTCATCAAAGTTTTCTCTAGTCGCTAAATTAGAGTAAAGAGAAGTAAATGCCCCCTTCCCTGCCATCTAATCACTTTAGGACAAGAACTGCGGCTAGAATAGGTAATGCAGCAATAAGGCCAGGAGCCAACTTCTTAATCAAAGCCAACAATTTCTTTTCCTGAGCCTCACTAATAATTCCCAAATCTTCAGCCAATTCTACTAAGTCTTCAGCCACTTCAGCAGCATCTTCAATTTTTTCTTCTACGTCAGACATATATCTCACCAATTAGGCGTAAAAGGCCGTCATATTTATACTTAACTGAACCTGAAGTTTTCTTGTATCGCTTCTAAGATATTAAAAATGGCATGATAGCCTCTTTCTATTCCTTGTTCAATCATCTCAAATTTTCTTTCGGCCATATCACCTTCAATGTTTCCAGATTGCATTTGTCTATACAGATTTTCCAAATCACTTATTGCTTTTTGGGCCTTTTGTAATAGGCTGAGTATTTGTTGAGTATTTTCTAAATCCTTGAAAGGGTCTGGCAATAGTTTCTTGATTGTAAATTTATTTGAAAATAGTTTATCCCTGTCATAATTTTCTATAAGATAATCATATACATCTCTAGACTTTGGACTGTTAAAATTTAGTTCCTGTCTTATATCTTCCATTATATCGTCAAACAGTTTGCCCTGTCTAACCCCTTCATCTGCTATCATTTTCCATGCCATTATTGCCACCACTTTTCTCTTACTGTTCCTTCTGCATTTGTATCATCTACCGTTATATCTAAATGTTTAAATATATTGTCTACTAACGATTCAACATCCAAATTCCCATTATCAAAATTATCGGTAAAATATTGTATGAATCCAGTCTTATATTCCCACATCACATCACTAGT
>JGI25132J35274_1000256_pt1 | contig 14692 bp, 14 predicted proteins | sample ETNvirenome_6_30_FD_35274 | JGI IMG/M metagenome (IMG submission 35274)
GCAAAACTACTGCTCCAAAAGAAACATATGTCATGCGTCATGGGACACGTACAAGACAGAGACATTGCCTTTGACAGAAACGCAGCAGGAAAAAGAATGACTTCCTTATTTGCTGGTATATATTATCAACATGATGAAGAGTATCTTAACCCACAGACTAACGGATCATGGTCTGGTTTGTGGGTGTTTAACGAAGTAGACAACGGCACATTTGATGAGATGCCCGTGTCTATGACATACCTGCGGGGGAAGTACGGTGTTAACTCTTGATGAAATACTAGAACGCATAGCCTCACGATATGATGAGGTAACAATAATGGAAGCACTAGAGATTACATCAGAAGAGTTAGTCGAAAGGTTTGCTGACAAAGTAAACACAAACAGTTGGAAGTTTGATTTGGAGGAAGAATGTGAGTATTAATAGTGCTAGTCCAGAAGAGTGGAACAGAGCTAGTAAGACAGTGTATGGTAAACTGCACCATCCAGAAGATCCTGCTATACAGAAACAAATAGGCGGTAATCATTACAGTCGTTATGCTATTCAACCCGTAGACTTCATCATTGCCAACAACCTCGATTGGTGTGAAGCCAATGCAGTAAAGTACATTACGAGATGGAAAGACAAGAACGGAGTAGAGGATATCAAGAAAGCCATTCACTACTTAGAAATCCTACTGGAACGTATACAAGATGACTAACGTAATTGAAGGCAACTTCAAAAAAGACGTACCTGCTAATGAGTTTCTTGTTTCTTGTGCATTGAGAGCACAGAACCAGATAGAAGAGGGTAGAAACCCCAAGGTAGTTGTGGTATTCTTTGAGAATGGATACCCGCTAGAAGTCACATCGTCAGAGCAATACCCTGATGGAGTGTTTATGACACTTCACTTAGCAGCGGCGGCGATCATTAATGAAACACTAGGAATAACAGGAGAACCAGAGTAAATGGATGCATACCAACAGTACATACACAAGTCACGTTACGCACGTTACTTACCAGAAGAGAAGCGTAGGGAAACATGGGAAGAAACAGTCGACAGGTACGTAAACTATTGGGTTGATCGTGCTAATCTAAATGACTTTGAAGTGTCAGAAATATTTAAAGCTATCCATGACCTAGATGTAATGCCTTCTATGCGAGCACTAATGACCGCTGGTGAGGCGTTGGATCGTGACAACGTAGCTGGGTTTAACTGTAGCTACTTGCCTATCGATCATCCCAAAGCGTTTGACGAGATGATGTATGTCCTTATGTGCGGCACAGGCGTAGGCTTTAGCGTTGAACGACAGTATGTACAAAAGTTACCAGAAGTAGCGGAGACATTCCATGCAACCGACACAGTTATTAATGTGGCAGATTCGAAGATCGGATGGGCGAAATCGTTTAGGGAGTTGGTATCACTGTTGTATTCAGGTCAAATTCCCCAATGGGATGTTAGCAGAGTTAGACCTGCAGGTTCCCCGCTACGAATTTTTGGCGGCAGAGCATCGGGTCCAGAACCTTTGCTTGAATTGTTTCGATTCACAGTTGAACTTTTTCAAGCTGCGGCTGGCAGAAGACTTAGCTCCGTTGAATGCCACGATCTTTGCTGCAAGATTGCTCAAATCGTCGTCGTCGGAGGAGTTAGACGATCAGCCCTCATCAGTCTCAGCAACCTCACAGACGACAGACTCAGACGATGCAAGCACGGACAATGGTGGGTAGACAATCCTCAACGTGGGCTAGCTAACAACTCTGCCTGTTACACAGAAAAGCCCGACTTTGAGGCTTTCTTAAACGAATGGACAAGTTTGTATGAATCAAGATCTGGTGAACGAGGTGTCTTTAGTCGAGTGGCAAGTCAGAAACAAGCTGCACAAAACGAACGGCGAGATGCTACCTATGATTTTGGAACTAATCCATGTAGTGAAATCATCCTCAGACCCTATCAATTCTGCAATCTATCGGAAGTTGTTGTCAGGCCAGCCGATACGCTCGCTAGTCTCAAACGAAAAGTACGCATTGCGACTATCCTTGGAACTCTACAGGCTACCCTCACTGACTTTAGATACCTACGAAACATCTGGCGAGTAAACACAGAAGACGAGGCACTGCTTGGTGTTAGTCTTACAGGTATCATGGATCATCCATTACTATCAGGACGGGGAGACAAAGGTGAACTCAAGAAGTGGCTCAGAGCTATGCGAACAGAAGCCATTAAGACTAATGAACAGTGGGCCGGTAGGCTGGGTATTAACGCATCTACAGCCATTACTGCTGTTAAGCCTTCAGGTACTGTTAGTCAGTTGGTCGATAGTGCTAGTGGTATCCACCCTCGCTATAGCAGTCAATACATTCGCAGAGTTAGGGCTGACAGCCGTGACCCACTTTGTACCGTCTTGGAAGCCGCAGGAGTGCCTGTAGAGGACGATGTAATGTCACCTAGTACCAAGGTATTCAGCTTCCCTATCGCCTCTCCAGAGGGCGCTGTGACAGCCTCAGAGATGGGTGCTATGGAACAGCTAGAACTGTGGGAAATATATCAGGATGAATGGTGTGAACACAAGCCTTCCATGACTTGTTACTACCGTGACGATGAGTTCTTGGAGGTAGGGCAGTGGTTGTACAACAAGTTTGACAAGGTTAGCGGTATCAGTTTCCTGCCGTACTCAGACCACACGTACCAGCAAGCACCATATGAGCCTGTTGATAAAAAAGAGTACAGACAACTTGTCAAAGACTTTCCAAAAGAGATATCTTGGGATATAGAAGAAGCCAGCGATATGACTGAAGGATCACAACAACTGGCTTGTACAGGAAACAACTGCGAGTTATGACATAAAGAAGATGGAGTAACCTTTGTTACCACCACCTACGTCCTCTGGCTTGTCTTTGGCGTCATGGGACGTAGGTATTCCTTCCTTCTGCATCTTTTTAATTTGATCTTTAGACCGCTGACACATACTGTGATAGTCGATAGATGTATAACTGACTGTGTGCTTATCGTCACTCATCTTCAAGAACTCCTTTTAATGTTTTACCTATAACGGGAAGAGCATAAATTGAATCGTCAGGTATTGGATTAGGTACTTCACCTGCTATCAAAGCTCTAGCTACATCTGCTGTGTCTTCTAACACATTAGCAGGCAACGTAGCACCAACAGGAGGAAGGATGTTATTCATGAATGCCGTAGCAGGGTCACTCATGAACTTATCGTAGCCATAATCATTAGCGCCCATAGCACCAAACGTAATAACAGATAATACCTGATAGAATGCACCATAAGCAGCTTGCTCCAAGTCAGGTACATCACCTTTTATGACCTGCCTACCTTCATTAACAATACCATAACCACCACCAGACAAGACCATGTATCTCATTGCGTTCTGTAACGCTTGCTTTTTGTTACCCGCACTCCACTCTTTAATAATTCTACGTTCCATCAAATCAAACTGCTTGATAGCAAAACCTTTGAGCATATAAAACAAACGAGCATTAGGATTAGCTAAACCAAAAGAAGTCTGTGCAGCAGCGTTGATAGGTTGCAACTTAAACAAATCAAACATAACAAGATCACGGACTAGCTCACTGTTTGTGTTGCCTGCTGCTATGTCTCGTTTTAACTGGTCTATTTCAGGTTTACTAAAACTGTATTGCCACTTGTTATCAAATGAACCATCAGCTATATCTTGTCTTGCTTTTCTAAATGAAGCACCCATGATACGGCCTTTACCAAACTGATCTAGCTTTGAAAAACCAGACCAGTTCATAGACCATTCCAGCAGTGACTCACTAGCTTGTGCTGCGTTTTCTAAAAACTTATTACCGCTTACCTTATCTCCCAAAAGTTTTTGGTCTGTGCCTTTCCGTGCTTTACGTACAAACTCACCAAATACTTGTCGAGCAAGACCCATATCAGCAGGATTCAGAACAATACCGCCTTTGTCGAACAAAGCCCCCAGAACATTTCTTACACCTAGCTCAAACGAGGCGTTAAACAAATCATGTACGTTCATTAACGCGCCATAAGGATTAGCAATAGTACCTACGTAGCCAAGACTACGAACCATTTCTAATTCATGCGACATACCCTTGTTAGCATTAATACCAAGGTCATCTATAATTTGTTTTGCATTGTTTATTTGTGTGTCAGACAAACCCTCACGCTTTAGCGCCTCTTCAATAATGCGATCATCAAATAATTTAAAAGATCCAGCTTCTTTTGCTGCTGTTTCTTCTAATGTCTTTTTACCTTGAGCAACAAGAGGCTTACCTACAGTACGAAAACCCAGTTGTTTACCAAGCTCCATACGAGTTAGTGTTTGACGTTGCCATCTCCAATGAGAGTCAAATATATTTTCGTAGTCTTTTTGTTCTTCTACTTTTTTCTTAGCGTTCTTTTTACGCCACTTTTTCATAGAAGGACGTTGAATATCTTTAGATGCTGCGTCTTCTGATTTAGCTTGTGCTTTTTGTCTAAAAGACCTAAGACTAGAATCCTTAGCTGTAGTAGTTACATTAGAGTGCATCCACAAACGAGATAGATCACCCGCAGTTACTTCTTTGCGATAACGTTTAGAAAATTCTAGATTGTCATCAAAAAATTTATTAAGCCTTTCTTCTGAACCCTTGCCTATTTTACCTTTAGCTATGTTTATAGCAGCCTGTAGGCGTTTTTCTCTAAACTCTTGTGTTAAACGTGAGTTCATTACATCAAGCAGTGCATCATTAAAGTTTACGTTTTCCTCTGCTAACTCACGAAAAGGCTCCATACCTTTCCACATCTTATCCAATACTGTTTGACCACGAACAACACGGTTCATCCCACGTATAATACGAGCAGAAAAAGACTTACCTACTGTTTCTTCAGCAAGAGTAGCAATAGGAGAAGCAAGCCTTCTCAGTTTTACAATAGTACTTTGTGCTTGTGGTATAGTTGTATTAACATCAGCAGCTAAACGACCAGTAGTCATGTCTAGTAAATCTTGACGCAACACAGACAAATCTTCTAAACCATCAAAAGTCTGATTAATAGTTTCTCTTAACTCTTTAATCTGTTTATTAGAGCTGTAAACTTTGTTTAACTGCTTCATGTTTACACCCATATTTTCAGCGTAAGTACGCATACGGGTCAACATACTACCTAAGTCATTAGGATCTGCGCCTTGTCTACCTATAACATCGCCCAAGTATTCTATTTCACGCAGCAATAACTGAGTAGCTAATTCATCGTTAGTTAACTCAGCAGTAGGACGCTCTATTTTTGCTTCTTGTAGTAACTGTTCTTGAAGATCAGCTTTTTGTGCATTCAATTGTTCAATAGAATCAACTTGACGGCCTAATTGTGGGTCAAAAATACTATCAAATATACGACCTACAACTGCACCTCCTGCACCGTAGTACAGACCTTTTTCTAGTCTATCAGCTACGTCTTCACCTACACCAATACCATAAGCGCCTGCTTCTAGACCACCAGCTATAGCAGAAGAGGTTACTCCAAGAGAGCGTAAAGAACCTACAATACCCACACTAGTAGGTAAGGCACCTGCAATTTCACCATACAAAGCAGTTCTTGGACTGAGCTTTGAAAACTCATCCATTTCACCACGTATACGTTTTAGTGCTACATCATACTCTTCGCCAGATGCTAACGCTTCCAGTTCTTCGCCAAAACCAAGAGTAAGACCTTGGGCAATAACTCTTGTAGTGCCAAGAACATCTCTAGCTTTTCTAGCTTCTTTGTTAGAAAAATATTTTTCTACTGGGTCTTCAGGAACCTCAAGCCTACCTAGCTCTACTTTCTCTACTCTACCTCTGTTTAAATACTTTTCTACAGGATCAACAACAGGAACGTCTTTTAAAACACGTTGAGGTACTCTAACAGGTGCTAAAGCTTGTTCAGGTACACGTTGAGCATCAACAGTTACTTCAGGAAACCTACCTGCTCTTCGCGGAACAATAATATTATTAAGATACTTTTCTACAGGATCTGGTTCTACTTTTTGTTGAGGTATAGGAACCTGTCCTCTTTGAGTAGGTATAACTTCTTCTAACTCAGGCAAAGGCGGGGGAGTTTCATCTACTTTTTGTGCAGTTACCTCTACTTCTGGAAAACGACCAGCACGTTTTGGTACTTTTACTTCTTCAACAGTAGGTTTTTGTGGTATAGGAACTTGCCCGCGTTTAGTAGGTATGATAGGTTCAAGAACTCTTTGTACATCAGTGCGTACTTCTTGGAGAGTATCTTCTAGTTTTTTACGATCTATCTCATTAGGGAAAGTTGCTTCATAGTCAGTAACTTCTTCTATTTTACGCTGTGCCATTCCTTTTTTAACAGGATCAACATCAGGTACTTTTTGTTCTTTAGGTAACGGTAAGAATTGATTTGTTCTTTGAATAGTTTCTTTGTCTGGCTTAGTATGATGCTTACGAAAATAAAAGTCTCTACCAGCTTTAACGTCACCTTTTGCTATTTTTGCTATGTTGGCATTTTTTTCTAACCTATACATACGTATAACAAAAAGTTCTTCTTGCTCTAAAGAACTAAGCTTACGAGGGTCTTTATGTTTTTTTGCTTCTCTAATGTATTCAGGCTCAGGTATGCCAGACTTTTTATAGTAAAGAGAAGCAGCATCTAGATCTTCTAAAAAAGGCGCAGGAAACCACTGGAAGTCGCCCAGTGCACGATTACCCGTATCTTTATTAGCCTTTCCTGTAGTGTTTCTACCGCCAGAACTTTCTATTTGCTTGACGGCATCTACGTATGTTCTAATATTATCTTCAGACTCTAGCGGAGATACACCAACATCGGACATCATCCAATCTACAATAGGTCTGTTGAGAAGCGGGTCTGCTACTTTTGCCTGTAACTCTCTAGCTTCAGCCATTAGCTATTAATTCCTTTGTTTACCGAACAGGCCTGTCTCTATAAGGTGTTCTACTTGTGGATTGCTCTCCTACTCTTTGCATAACACGTTCTGCTTCAAGAGAGTTTAACTTTCTAATAGCATCTTTTCTTGACAAATCTTCTCTTTCCATAAGAGCCACAATTGCCGCTTCTCTATCTGCTGCTTCTTGACGCTTTTCTTCTACATTAGCTTGGCGTCCTTCTTCAAGACGTAAATCATATTTTTCACCTAACAAATCAAGAGCAGTTTTAATAGCTAAGTTTCTATCTACATCTGAATTCTTTTCTATTTCTTGTGCAATAAAACTATAAAAATCTTTTTTCATTTCTTCTGTTATACCAAAACCTTCATCCTTAACTCTTTCTACAACTTCTACTAAGTCTTCACCATATACCCATTCAGAAATACCACCTTCTTCTAACAAAGCATCAACCATTCTATCTGCTTTAGCTTCTAATCTGTTAGTACTACGATTAATAGTTTGCTGTCTTCCGTATTCAGCCTGTACAGCACTACGAATAGTGTCAGCAGCAGCTTTTGCTTCCCCAGCAGTAACAGAACTGTCTGGATCTTTTTTACGTTCTAAAATATCTAAAGCTCTTTGAACTTCAGGAGACTCTCTTAATTCTTTATTATTTTTTAAAATGTCTTTATAAAAAGAAGATAAGTTACCGTCCTTTAACATGGAAAGGTGACCATCTCTTATTTTACGTAAATCAACAACCTGTTTAGTTAACTCAGCTTTTTCTCTGTCTGTAAAACCACTGATTTTTCCGTCTTGCCCTACAGACTGCTCTGGCAAAGCATCAATATGAGCAACAACATCTTCAATAGAAGAACGAGCTAGAGCATTTGCATAACCTTCGACTCTCATTTCTGATTGATCTTGTAAGAGTGATACTACTTTTTCTTTACGCTTAGAGCCTAAACCTACAAACTTAGTAGGATCAGTCTGCATAGTGTCACGGGCTAGTGTATTAATTTGATCTTGTAAATTAGAAATATTTGTAGGATCTACAGCCCTATCAAGTTGCTGCATTAACTCAGCAATTTGTCCTGCACCTTGCATTCTTATTTGACTTTGTAAATTAGCAGCCGCTTTTTCTATTGCAGTAGCACGTTGAGTATTTCCTTTCATTCTAGCTTGTTGAGCCAGTGTGTTTAGTTGTGCTACTCTTTGTATTGCTGCAGAGCCAGTAGTCGGGCCTGAAAGAATCTTAGAAAGTTGTTCTTGCTCTGCTTTTTCTTCTTTTTGTAACTGCATCACACGAGGAGCCATGCCTATACCACGAGCAGCTTCAAACAAACCTTTCTGGTAAGTTGGTTGAAGCAGACCTTGTAAAAATGCTTGTGAAAACTTAGCCATGTTTATTCAACCTTATCATATATCGAACAGAGAACCGATTGCCGTACCTATACCACCACCTTTAGTAGCTACTGGGCTAAACAGACCACCTAACAACCCAGAACCAATACCACCAAGGAGGTTAGCTCTTGCTTGTTCTGCAATTAGTTGTGCTTCAATACCACTCATCATTGTTTCACCGTACTGACCAGTACCAAACAATTGAGCTTGTTGTTGTAACTGAGGGAACAACTGAGTAGCTTGAATAGCATTAATAAGTTGTGCTTGTGGTACATATGCACCGCCTAGTGCGCCCAGACCAAGTTGTTGTTGAGCCTGTTGTAGACCCATACCGCCCGACAACAAACCCATACCGCCAGAAAGAGCTTGCAGTGCTTGTGCTTGTTGTGCTGTTTCTAAAGCTTGTCTTTGTCCTGCAAGACCAGAACCTAAGCCAGCGTATTGTGCGCCTAATGCAGCTTGTTGACGTTGTTCTGCTTGTGCCTGTTGCATAGCCATAAGAGCCGCTTGGTTTTGTGCAGACTCTTGTGCTTTAGCTAAAGCTAACTGCTCTGGCGTACCTCCAAACATAGAAGTACGAACACCACCACGGCCTTGAGCAAACAAGCGTTCTTCTAACGCTAGTCGTTGTCGTTCTTCTTCACCAAGTTGTGTAGCTCTAATACGATCATACACAGCTTGTTCTCTAGCACCAGTAGGCATACCGGCTTGACCCATAAACTGACCACCAAGACCAAATGCTTGTTGTGCCGCTGCTTCCTGCTGAGACAAACCAAAAGGCGCAGCACCTATCTGTGCTTGACCTGCACCAAGAAGTTGTTGACCTGCACCAGTTAACTGTTCAGCACCTACAGGACCAACACCAAACCGTTGACCAGCTTCACCAAGAAGAGTACTGGCTAGCTGTGCTTCAGGACCACCTAACGATAAATCAGCACCCCCTTCTTCACCTACGTCTAAAGAACCTCCCATTCCTGTTGTAACAGTAAAAGGTTTAAACGCAGCCATTGTAGGAATTTCATCAGCAAGAGCTGTAGCTTCTTTTTTAGCGTCTTCACCTATTGTTTGTAAACGATCATAAGCCTCTTTAGTAAGAAGACCAGCACCGGCTGTGGCACCTATTCCTAATAATGGACCCAAAAGTTTATTAAGAAAATCATCCATTAGTAAGTACCTCCATCAATTGTCCCTGTAGACAGAGTTCCCGAAAAGTTTAGTGCGGGTATTGTCACAGTCCCTGTAAACGTTGGTGACGCAATGTTTGCCTTGGTTGCTGATGCTGTGGCAATCGCATCAAATTCCGTATCAAACTCGCTACCGCGAATGATCTTATTGGTATCGCCAGCAGGCAACGTATCCTTCGCCGTAAAGTTCGTTGTTTTTGTATAGTTGCTCATACTGTCTTACCTATTAATGCTAGTACGTTAATTTCCTGAATTGAAAGCTGAGAACCATCTATGTCGGCCTCAAGTCCAATAGTTACAACACCACCACTACCTGTAACGTTAACTGTAGGTTTAGTAGTAAGAATACCACCAGTAAATGTACCTACTGAGTATTCTGATATACCGTAAAACGCTGGTACTTGGTTGCCTACGTTAATTTCATAGTTCGTAAATGTAGTCTCAAAGTCGTATGCCCACTTAACAAAAATGGTTTCTTCGTTAGCACCAATCAACGTAGGCTTAATTTTTTTAACAATTTTTGTTTTACTAGGATCGCCAAACGTTAGCGCAGGGCTAAAGTACCGAAACCTGTATACTGTAGCGTTGTCCAAAAACGTATCGTACTTTCCTAATCCATCAGTAGTACCAATGTACAGAGTTCCATCCTTGTCTCTGGCAAACGATTTGTGAGCCACAGATGTCCATCTAGTTGTCCTGTAAGAACCATTTTCTAACCTACCTTTCAAATCAAAACAGTAAATAGTAGACTGACTAGGAAAACAAATAAGATAAAAAGAGTTTTCTGGACTGTATATAGAGGCCATTGGTTCTGTTTCAGCGTCAATAACTTCAATAATCTCAGTCTTGACGTTCAGGCTAAGATCGCTAATCGGCAGTGCTTTTTCTTGTATGGCTCTGCCAAGGCTTCTTAGCCCTGAGTTCGACATAAACAGCACATCCGTGCCGATTGACTGAACAGAGTTCCTATCTACACAGCCTACGCCAGATACCGTATCCGCCAGCGTCATAGAGGCGGGGCTAGTTGCGCCCTCATAGAGAATAATGCTGTGTTCGCCAAACACAACGAGATTGTTATTGTGCGCGGCTAACGCAACCACTTCGTCATAGCCATCAGGCCATACCTTGGTTACGTCAATTGAGCCGCTACTTCCCCCAGAAAAGTCATTGCCAACCAACAAATCAGACCAGTAAATAGTTTGCGTGTCTGTTGCGTTATCAACAATAAACAGCCGACCAAAGGCCGCCAAAACCTCGTTACATTTAAATGTGGCGTTGGTAGCACCGCCATTAACAGTGGTAAATGTCCTTAGCCCGTTAGCATTGTCATAAACCAGCGGATCAAACCCCCGCTGAAAAAAATAGGCTTTGTCGTTAAAGTTGACGATCTTCCAGTTATTGGCAGTAATTGAATACGACCCCGGTGTAATATCCGTCAGCGTAGTCGTGCCCTTCATTATCTTGTTGTTGCCAGTACTTAATATTTCTTCATTCCCAGCATCATCGTAAAACTGGTGAATTCTATGAAGGTAGTCAGTACCAAGCGCAGTCTTCGTGGTGGTAATAACACTAATACCTTTACGAGCAGCAATACGACCACGCTTGTCAATGACGGCGTTATCCGCAACATCCGCAAAAGACGGATCTTGTGCTATTGGAGAATCCTCTGTGTTAACTCCTTTAAAACCGGGAGCAACTAGATTAATACTTTGTAACGGCTGGGCCATCTAGTGTCTCCTACGGAGTGTAAAAGATAGTTTCTTCTGGATGTTTTTGTGCATCAAGAGCAATAGCATCAGACAAATACGTATCTGCAATAGCAAAGTATTCTTGTGCAGATGTACCGCCTGTTTCACCACGTTCACGAGCCAACAAAGCTACAGCAAGATGAATAACAGGTTGACTAGGTATAGCCAATGTGTCAGAGTCACTGCTTAGTGCTACGTTTCTAATAACGCTCTTGACTTTAATAGAGTAAACACCGTCAGGTTTTGGGTATACGTCTATCTGTGCGTCACCTGAAGCGTCTAGTCCACTAAAGGTATAGTACTCTGGTGCACCAGACGCAGGAGTGTTAATAAAAAACTTATTGTCAAACCAAGTCTGGGGTCTGTATTCCATAACAAGGTTAGACGTATCGTTTATCATGTTTAAAATTTTACCTTGATCTTGATAACCTGTTAGTGAGTACGTGTAGTCATCAGCAGCGGTAGTTAAAGTCAACGTAGACCTAAGATTAGACCAATCCCAAGCGTTTTCTACAAGTTGCTTTGCATCGTTAACAAAATCACCAACCATTGTGCTGTATGTGTCGTTGGTAACAGTTGTTACTGCGTCTTCTCGTAAACGTCTAAGTACGTTGTTTACTAAATTTAAATATGTCATGCTCGTCTTCCTGTTAGCAGACCATCAATAAGTGCATTAAGACTGCTCATAGCATCTAATGGTGGCGGTTTACGTACTCCGGGTAATTGTTGAGGCATATAACTAAGACCTCGCACATCTCCTGTAAACATACCAGCACCACCGCCAGCACCGCCGCCACCACCGCCGCCACTGTCAACAGGATCACCACCCAGTTCATCTGGATCATCAGGGTCTTCAATTGTATCAACAGTTCCACCCGGAATAATTACATCAGGGTCTTCAATTGTATCAACAGTTCCACCCGGAATAATTACATCAGGGTCAACACCATCATAATTAATTTTAGTAGTAGTTCCAGTAGTATTTATTTCGTCATCATCGTCATCATCATCGTCATCACCGCCGCCAATTTCAATAGACGGATCAGGTATAATTTCATCAGAGTCAAAACCATCATTAGTAGTTCTAGTTGTAATTATTTCGTCATCATCATCGTCATCATCACCGCCAATTTCTCTAGACGGATCAGGTATAATTACATCGGGGCTTATACCATCTAAATTTATAGTTCTAGTAGTAGTTACAACAGAATCATCGTCATCATCGCCATCGTCATCACCACCGATTAAATCACCATAGCCACCGTCTGCATCAGGTATAATTACATCGGGATCAAGGCTTCCAGTTACAGTTCTAGTAGTAGTATCACCACCAATAATAGTATCGTCATCACCAGTTAAATCTGAATCTCCTATAAGATCAGGATCAATATCAAGAACATCTTGAACAGTATTTAGTTGATTAAGAAAAAGATCTTCTACTGTATCTTCATCATCTTCGGTGCCACCCGGAACAGGAAAACCAAGATCTTCAGGTAAAATTAAATCTTTTACGTCATCATAAATACCAGTAAGTATTTGACCGCCTACAACACCGCCTAGTACTGACCTAACCCAACCACCAAAGCCACCAACAGTTCCTCCCCAAGGATCAGAGCTAACACCCGCTGCAACATCTTGTACTTTTTTTACTACTCCGTCATATATATCTTTTATTGTTATTTCGCCGTTAAGAACACCGTTAACAAAATCACCAATAGAAGTTATTCCATCTTTTACATTGTCACCTACATTTTCTACGGCGTCTGCAATTGTTCCAAGAGTTACATCAATTATACCGGGAGGTAAAGGAATACCCGGAATAGCTAAAGGGCCAAATACTTTCCATGTTTTCCAATCTTTAAATATACCGTCTTCTATTGAAACTCCCGCCCCTTGAGCTTTTTTAATTTTAGTTAAAGGATCGTCAATAACTGCTTCAAGAACAGTCATTATATTTTTTTCAGTAATAAGACCTTTAAGCTTATCCGGTACTGCTTCTATAGCAGCAGATATTGCATCTTCATCTGATATTGCACTAGGGTCTTCTGTTTCCGTCTCTGTCTCTGTCTCTGTTTCCGTCTCTGTCTCTGTCTCTGTTTCCGTCTCTGTTTCCGTCTCTGTTTCCGTCTCTGTTTCCGTCTCTGTTTCCGTCTCTGGTTCTTCTTCTGGTTTTATATTTTCAGAAGCCCAATCATTATAACTAGTAGTAGATACTCCTTCAGTCCCTCTCGTCCTAACATCAATAATAGTTTCAGTACCATCAGGGTTAGTTCTAGCGGTAAACACTTCACGATTACCGTCACCATTTAAATCTCTAACTTCCCAATAATCAGCACCTTTAGGTAAAGCTCCGTAAATAAGTTCTAACGGAATTTCTTGGCCTTGGTACTGTACAGTTTTACCAATAACGCCAACATCTCCAGCACCAATTTGTGTTGCTATTTGAGCAAAGCCTGTTCCAAATGAGTCGTTTTTAATACTTCTAAAAGGGTTAGATTGATCTATTTCAAACATACTCATTATTACTTACCACTTTTTAAAGACATTAACTTGTCAGCACCACGTATGCCAAAGCTGGCAGTCACGGCTACATAGAGCAAATACTGGTAGTAATCAGGTAGCTTGTCTAACTCAGTAAACGCCATACCTACTCGTTGCATAATGTTTAAGTCATCCATAGCAACTCCATAACAAACTGCTAGTAAAGGTAAGGACAACACCACAGTAAACCACTCGTCTTTCCACGAGGTTGCACTAGCCGCCGCCATTTCTTGTTCCCACGTAGCAGTGTTCTTGATAACTTCCATCTTTGCTACGTGCTTTGCTTGTGACTGCTCGTGTCGGTTGTTAATCCAGTTCTTAGCAAGTCCAGCAATTGGGCCTATAAGTGCAGTCCACATATTAGTCTTCGTCCTTCTTACGGAAGTTTTGTACCGTGTCTGTTTCCCATATCCTGATGCCTACCCATACGATAGTGAACAGGGCAGATATAGGAGGCAGTACTGCACTAATAGTACCTAACATAGTTCCTACGCTCATTACATCAACAACTTGCTTTGCAGACTCATCCATTACTAAACCCCTGTATAATACTTGCAGTAGTCCAGACAACCCCGCTAGAAAACAGCAGTCCCATGACAATTGCTGATACGTCTAACATTTTTCTTTGTCTGCGTCTTTGTTTATAGATCATACGTTCACGCTTGGCTCTTATGTCCTTACGCATCTGCATCATTTCTTTGTAAGTCTCAGTGCCGTATGCCCAAGTGATTAGTTCCCTTACTTGCTTTTCTTGTTCTTCTATCTTCTTCTTGGCTATAACAGCGTTGAGTGCTTGTTCTTCTACTGACCCGCCGTCAAACATCTTTTTAAACAACGGTGGATTCTCTGCTTCTTTCTCAGCCTCTTTTATGTCAGAAACTAAGCCGTACCAGTGTCCCAGCTTTTGAGCTACGTGTTCAATTTCAGCGCCTTTGGATACAAGTATCTGTACGCCCTTGAACGT